>ERZ894194.1228-NODE-1228-length-15096-cov-22.090619_pt1 | contig 15096 bp, 10 predicted proteins | sample MGYA00380283_ERZ894194 | MGnify/ENA primary metagenome ERZ894194 (study PRJEB32331, sample SAMN06328448) | human gut metagenome | biome: human gut microbiome; feature: stool | host: Homo sapiens | collected 2013-02-13 ... | reverse complement strand
GGAGCCATAAATGGCTCCCATTTGTGGGTAAAGGTTAGTGCCATGGCATGTCCGCCCATCAGGATATGTGTTTGCGGAATTTGCGGGGAGCGGACATGCCACGGCATGTCCCTACAGGGTGTTTGTCAACGGAAGGCGGAGATCACCGCGGGGTGAGGGTTACGAGCGGGATGAGCATCTCCTCCATGGAGATGCCGCCATGCTGGAATGTACCGGTGTAATATTGGGCGTAGTAGTTGAAGTTGTTGCGGTAGGCGAAGAAGTCGCGGCCCGTGGCGAAGATGTAGGCACTGCTGACGTTGGGCGACGGCAGCCCGAAGCGTTCGGGTTTCTTGATTTCGTAGACCTGCTTCTGGTTGTAACCGAGATTGCGACCCACCTTGTAGCGGAGATTGGTGTTGGTGTTGCGCTCTCCCACCACCTGGATTGGATTGTCAACGCGGATGGTGCCATGGTCGGTGGTCAGCACCACCTTGTATCCGGCAGCCGCGGCACGGCGGAATATGTCGATAGCCCCCGAGTGACGGAACCACGACTCCGTGAGCGAACGGTAGGCGGCATTGTTGGCGGCAAGCTCGCGTATCATCTTGGATTCGGTACGCGCATGCGAGAGCATGTCTATAAAGTTGAGCACCACCACATTAAGCTCATTTGATTCAATCTGGCGGAAGTCACGCAGCAGATGCTCTATGCCCTGGTTGGTGTTGATTTTGTTATACGAGAATTTCCACCGCTTGCGGAAACGGTCAAGCTGCGTGGCTATAAGCGGAGCCTCGTTGAGATTTTTCCCCTCCTCCTCATCCTCGTCGACCCACAGGTCGGGGAACATGCGGGCGATATCTACCGGCATCAATCCGGAGAAGATGGAATTACGGGCATATTGCGTAGCCGTAGGGAGGATGGAGCAGTACAGCTCCTCATCAAATGTAAACGAGTCGGAGAGCATCTTCTTGACCACTCCCCACTGGTCAAGGCGGAAATTGTCTATAAGTACAAACATCACCTTGTCACCGCCGTCAATCAGTGGAAACACGCGCCGCTTGAACACTTCATCGCTCATGATGAACGAGCGGTCGGTAGCACTGCCTCGGTCGCTGATCCAATCTTCATATTCACGCTTAACCATCTTGCAGAAAGCCGAATTGGCATCCAGACGCTGCATCTCAAGCATCTCGTCCATAGATGTCTCAGTCGAAGCCAGCTCAAGATCCCAGTAAGTCAGTTTGCGGTACACCTCCATCCACTCCTTGATGGTGCGGGCGGAGTCAATCTGCATGGCTATGCTGCCGAACTCGCGGCGGTATGCCGATGCCGCGCTCTCGCTGACAAGCTCGTCACTGTGGAGATTCTTCTTGATCGACGAGAGTATCTGCATCGGGTTGACAGGCTTGATGAGATAGTCGGCTATCTTGGCACCAACTGCCTGGTCCATGATATTCTCCTCCTCGCTCTTGGTAATCATGATGACAGGCAGGTGCGGCTCTATCTGCTTGATGCGCACCAGAGTCTCCAGCCCTGTCAAGCCGGGCATGTTCTCGTCAAGTATGATAAGGTCATAGTGGTCAGTCTGCACCATATCCAGCGCATCATGCCCGTTGTTGGCAGTCGCCACTTCATAGCCCTTGTTACGTAGAAACATCAGATGCGGCTTGAGGAGGTCTATCTCGTCGTCAGCCCAAAGAATCTTGTTAGCCATGATGCAAAAATAACAATATCCCTCCTCTCTGCCAACAGCTGAAACATGCTATACGCCAGTTTTATAACATATTTTTCAATCATTTGACAAAACGGACACCGAGCAGACCAGCGAAGTCAAAGCCTACATACCGATCCTCACAAAGCTCTCCTGAACTATACATACTATCTTCTTATTAAAAAACCAATGCACCTCCAACCTTGTTGATTCAATATCCGTAACCGGATAACGACATGCCCTATCGATAAAAAATACAAGGATGAAAGACACGACCACCAGCCACCTCGTAGCCGACCAGATCGTAGACATGCTTGCCGAAGGCGGCATACGACACATCTATGCCATAACCGGTGACAGCCTCAATGCCCTCACAGATGCCATAGGGCGCGACGGACGCATCAGATTCATACACATGCGTCACGAAGAATCGGGAGCATTCGCCGCATCTGCCGAAGCGCAACTGACAGGTTCTCTCGCATGCTGTGCCGGAAGTAGCGGCCCCGGACACGTACATCTGATCAATGGACTTTACGATGCCAAGCGAGCCAACGCCCCGGTACTTGCCATAGCCTCTACCTGCGGCTCGGCAGTGTTGGGCACGGGATATTTCCAAGAGACCAACCCTACACTCCTGTTCTCCGACTGCAGCGTCTACAACCAGATGTCAGTTACACCCGAGCAACTTCCGCACATGATGCAGGCAGCCATGCAAGAAGCCATTTCCCTGAGTGGAGTAAGCGTCATCGGACTTCCTGCCGATGTGATATCACTTCCAGCTCAACCGTCACAGGCATCTTGCGCTCCCCTTACCACCGGGCATCTCCCAGAGCCTACCGAAAGCGAAATCCATCAGTGCGCGGATATTCTCAACGCCGCCCGCAGCGTGACCATTTTCGCCGGGGCAGGATGCGCCGGTGCCACCGATGCTCTACGGGCATTATCCGACAAGCTCAACGCACCAGTCGTGACCACCTTCAAGAGCCAGATGGAGCTGATGGGACACTGTCCTAACTATATCGGCCATCTCGGATACCTCGGCACATGGGCAGCAATAGATGCCGTGCGCGATGCCGATGCCATCATAATGATAGGGATGAATTTCCCGTTTCCGGGATTTTTCCCCACTGACAAGAAAATCATCCAGATAGATATCCGTGCCGAGCGCATCGGACGCATAGCCCGTGTAGATGCCGGTATCCGCGCCGATGCGAAGATATTTTTGGAGACTCTGCTCCCGGCAATCAATCAAAAAACTGACCGTAAGTTCCTTGACAACGCTCTCCAGCAATACTCCCAGATATGCCATAAACTCGCCCAGCCTGTGTCGAATCCAGGAACAAATGACTGCATACGTCCCGAATATGTATTCGCCACCCTTGACCGCCTCGCCGATGACGACTGCATCTTCACCGTTGACACAGGTATGAACTGCCTCTGGAGCGCACACTATCTCACCCCCGCAACGGGACGCTCTATGATAGGTTCGTTTACCCACGGCTCCATGGCAAACGCCATGCCTCAGAGCATCGGGGCTGCCATGGCTTGTCCCGACCGCCAGGTAATAGCCCTATGTGGCGACGGGGGACTGACCATGCTGCTCGGAGATCTCCTGACCATCGTACAGTACCAGCTCCCTATAAAGATTCTCGTAGCCGACAACCGTTCGTTAGCTTATGTCAAGTGGGAGATGGCACTCGCCGGATTCACACCGAGCGAGGTAGACCTGCACAATCCTGACTTTGGAGAAATGGCACGCAGCATAGGATTCACAGCGGAAACAGTCCGAAATCCACGGCAACTCGAAGATGCAATGAGACGATGGCTTTCGGCTCAGGGGCCGGCACTGCTCTCGGTAGTGACTGATCAGGATGCTGCTTCATTCAGCTTCAGCAAAGAGATGATGGAGAGTGCCACACCCGGCTCGGTTACTGAAAATTTCATTGCCCCAGGTACGATATAAATGTATCCTTAGGATATGAATTGCGACAAGGAGTCAGACAACGACAGACTATCCCTACTAAGGATTACGCCTGAGGGGATAATCTCGTTTCTTGCAAGTTCCTACATAGAGGGCATTGGCAAGACATTTGCCTCGCGTATCGTTGACCGCTTCGGCACCGGAACTCTTGATGTCATCGACTCCGACCCGGAAGCACTTTCCGAAATCACAGGCATGGGACAGGCAAAGATTGCATCTCTGACCCATAGCGTGTCAGCATTGAAATATCCGATGCGTCTGCTGGCATTTCTCTTTTCATGCGGTCTGTCTGACACGCATGTCGAGAAAATCCTATCGCATTATGGTAAGCTCGCTGCCGATGTTGTGCTCTACGACCCCTATGAGATGGTGGAGGATGTGTGGAAACTGTCGTTTTTCGTGGCTGACCGAATCGGCAAGGGACTCGGCATTGCTCACGACGATCCGCGCCGTCTGCGAGGCGCGTTGCTGACCGCTGTGAAGATATATGCCCAGGAGGGCAGCATGTTTGCCACACGAGAGCAAGCCATACAGACCGCATCGCGCATCACTGGCGTGGGTGCAGAAAAAATAGTCGAAGAAATCCCGCAACTTTTGGATGACGGACGGCTCATTGACAGCTACGGCGGTCTCTACCTCCCTGTCTACTACAAGGCTGAGAAAGAGGGCGCATCCAAGATAGCAAACATCATAAAAGCGTTCCATCATCCTGACGAGATGCCGCTTATTCCTACAACCGACCGTGACGGCAAACCATATACATCTGAGCAACTCCGAGCCATAGAGACCGCAGCAACACATCCGGTCATGATACTGACAGGTGGACCGGGCACCGGCAAGACCACGGCAATACGCGGCATCATAGACATGCTTGAGTCGCAGGGCAAGGAGGTGTTGCTGGCAGCTCCCACAGGCAGAGCCGCCAAACGCATGTCAGACCTCTCGGGGCGCGAGGCAAAGACTATCCACCGCATCCTCGGGCACCGACCGGGCGAAGGGTACAGGAAGAAAACAATTGATGCCGACGTGCTGATAATCGACGAAGGCTCTATGCTCGAACAGGTGCTGTTCAACCATCTGCTCCAAGCCCTTCCCTCAGACATCAGGATTATAATCGTAGGCGATGTGGACCAACTCCCGGCAATAGGAGCCGGAGATGTGCTCCGCGACATGATCAGCTCAGGCACAGTGCCTGTCATCACGCTCAACGACAATTTTCGTCACGCCCCAGGCAGCGCCATAGCCGCTACGGCACGCGCCATCAATGCAGGACTGCTCCCCGAGGCATCCGAGGGCAGCGACTTCTCTATCATACGTGAGCCGTCACCTGGCAAAATCCATGACCGCATCCTATCACTCGTTACCCACGAAATCCCTTCTCGGCAGCATATCGACCCCAAGGACATCCTTGTGGTCACCCCTCAGCAAGATGGACCGCTCGGTGCGCGGCAACTCAATCTCGATCTGCAGCAATATCTCAACCCCTCAGGTCCGGCACTCACACGTGGCACAAAGACCCTGCGCCTCGGTGACCGCGTGATGCAGACATCCAACTCCTATGACCGCCAGCTCTACAACGGCGAGACCGGGTGCGTGACAGCCGTTGACATAGACAAACAGACCCTCGAAGTGACATTTGCTGACGGCAACCTCTCCACCTACCGCCGTAGCGACCTCGGAGAACTGTCGCTTGCCTACGCCACCACAGTCCACAAGCTGCAAGGATCAGAAGTCGAGTATATGGTGATGCCGCTGACATCGTCACACCGCACGATGCTCTACCGCAACCTCCTCTACACAGGCGTAAGCCGCGCCCGCAGCCTCTGCGTACTCGTCGGCGATGACCAAGCCATCCGCACCGCCATTGACAACTCCGCCCCATCCCGCCGCAACTCCAACTTCCGCCACCGCCTGCGCCACGACATCCCACCGTTTGCACATTAACCCCCGAATAGCTACCTTTGCTCCACCACCTGTAGGGACATGACGTGGCATGTCCGCCACCCAGGCGATGCCATCCCATATTGCGCTATGCGGACATGCCACGGCATGTCCCTACACAGACTATGAACACCTGATATATGCAAACCGAAAAAGACAAATGCCGCCTAGGACTGCTCTATGATGCCAACAACGACCCCCAGCTGATAGCCGAGCGTCAGCGCATAAAGCAGAAGTGCCACGAATACAACAGCCTCTCACCCCTGCAAACAGATGAGCGCGCAGCTCTCCTGCGTGACATCCTCGGCTCAACAGGCAAGCAGTTTCTCATCGAGCAGCCCTTCTATTGCGACTACGGCTACAATATACATCTCGGTGAAAATTTCTACTCCAACATCAATCTCGTCATCCTCGACGCAGCACCTGTCACATTCGGAAGCAACGTTTTCATAGCCCCCAACTGCGGATTTTACACAGCCGGGCATCCATTAGAAACCGATCTGCGCAACGCCGGACTGGAATATGCCCGTCCCATCACCGTAGGTGACAACGTATGGATCGGAGCAAACGTCTGCGTCCTCCCCGGCGTGACAATCGGCGACAACTGCACCATCGGAGCCGGAAGCGTAGTGGTACACGACATCCCCGCCAACTCCCTCGCCGTCGGCAACCCCTGCCGCGTCATCCGCACCATATAAAGCCTTTCAATTCTGACGCAGGTGCCGTTTCACTGTATTAATAGCATCTCTTAATGGCACAAGATCATTGACTGTAACATCATAAACAAAATCTGCATCTATATCAAAATATCCATGCGCTATATGGTCACGCATCCCCATTATGTTTTTCCATGGGATATCAGGACATATAGCCACGAGCAACGACCCCTGAGTTCGTTTGTCAATCTTCTTAACCCCCTCCCCGATGGCCTCCAATAACATGCAAATTGCAGCCAATGTCTTCATCCCTTCCGGAGAACTTCTAAATGAATCTCCGGAGGTAATGCCGATGCTCCAATCCATAATGTTATCCACAGCATCTTCTATCTGCGACAAAATATCTATGATTATCTCTTTATCGTATGACATAGACGGCATCTTTCTCTATCTGTGACAAAAAAAACGGTCTTAAATATTTATGCTTCCTTATCAAATCCACAGGAACACCAAAAAGCTCCTCTAAGAAAGCTTTTAGACCAAGCACCAACCCCATTTTAGGCGGCATATCTACACATACATCTACATCACTATCCGGTCCATTATCACCACGAGCCATGGAGCCGAACAGACAAAGCGAAGTAACCCCGAATTCTTTGCGGATATACGGGGCTGCCTCAGTCAGTCGGTCTATACATTCCTGCCGTGTGCACATATTTTATATGATAATGTCATTTCTACAAATCTACAACAATTTGCTGAGATTTTAAATTTTGCTCATCACATATTTTCTTATTATTTTTACACAAATAAAAGTTGCGATGAAATCCCTGCTCTATTACATATGTGTAGCAATGGCGTTGATGTCACTGGGATGTGTCAGCGGGTGCGCGGATTCGGCGGCTGACAGGCTTGCGGCTGCTTCGCGGTTGGTCGCTTCTCGGCCTGACAGTGCATATACCATACTGCGCGACATTGACTATGATGCGCTTGATGCCGACTCGCTCAAGGCTCGCTACATCCTTACCCGGGCGTGGGCGAATGTGGGTGTCGGGCGGTCGCTTATAACCGATACCCTGCTCAACGAGGCGACAACCTACTATCTTGCTGTCGGCGACACATCCAACTGGGTGATAGCCTCGCAACTGCTGTCAAGCTACGACTTCCGCAGAGGCGACATGCTGTCAGGCTTGTGCCGCCTCAAAGATATGGCATCACACATCAAGAACCCAGCCCTTTTGTGGGACACATATATAGGCATCTGCGAGGGCGCATTTCACAGCGCGGACTATGATGACGCATACCGATATGCCGACTGGCTCCTGCGCCACACCACCAAGCCTGAGGACATACTGCGGTTTGGCGCGGCGAAAGGGGCAGCCCGATATTATCAGGGCAATCATACCGAGGCTCTCGGCGTATTTGACAGCATCATGGCAACGGGGGTGACGGAGCGTGTCAGCCCCGTCATCGCCAAGGAGTTTTATGGCGACTATGCCGAAATTCTTAACGGGTCAGGACGTCCTCATGATGCCATCCGCGTCACCGAGGGCATATATCCTTCGCTTGATTCGCTCCCTCCGGGCGAGAGAATCAGCGTAATGATGTCACTTGCCGATTTCTATGCCAATGCAGGGGACACGCGCCGAGCCGTGGCTCTGCTTGACAGTCTGGACCGATACGGCACCCAATCAGTGTTTGACATCTACGCGAGCATAGCCATGCTACGGACCGCCATAGAGTTCAAGGAGACAGGACACATCCCCGGCGGACTGATGCACGAAGTCACACGCAACATGGCTCGCGATTACCGCATGGCACAGTTTGACCGCCAGACAGCCATGGAGTCAGTGATAGAGCTTAACGATGACAACTATGAGCTGAAACTGCAACGCCAACGCCTGTGGCTGCTCCTGTCAGCCATCGCCCTCATTGTGGTAGTCAGCGGCGTAATCATATATATAGTGCTCAGCCGCCGCAAACGGCGCATGGTCGAGGCGGAGGAACGAGCCGAGACGTTAGAGTTGATGCTAAAAGACGCACAGAAAGCCGACGAAGACAAATCGACCTCATCTGCCAGCGACAAACTCAAAGCCGCCCTGCTGCGCCAGCTCGGCATTTTCAAGACATTCGCCGGCATACCCACCCAGCAGAGCCGCGATGCCCTGCGCAAGATTTCATCCATAGACTCCGACGGCGCATCGATAGAAACCCTCGTCGACTGGAAGCAATTCTATCAGATGATCGACAGCCTCTATGACAATTTCCACACACGCCTCACCACCGACCATCCGGGCGTATTCAATGACAAAGAGCAGCAGATAATAGTGCTCCTCAAAGCCGGTTTCTCCACCAAAGAGATCGGCGTCCTCACCGAACAGTCATCAGCCACCATCTACACCCGCAAGTCCGTAATCCGCAAAAAGCTCAACATCACCGAAGACAGCGGCGACATCATCGCCCACATAGAGGGATATGCCACAGCATGTACGCGATAGCGCAACCCATTAAAAGTAGGGACGCGGCGTGCCGCGTCATCAAAGGCAATCCCAATCGCCTGACACGATGACGCGGCACGCCGCGTCCCTACATGCTTACGAAATAGCCTGCAAAAACATCGCTGAAACGCCATGAAATTCACACCGAAATCTGCCATTTAGATTCCGTATGCCTCCATTTAGATTTTTGAGATAAAACACCGTTGATAATCAACTATTTAGCAACTGACTATTCAGACAATTTATATGCCCGTTTAGTGGGTGAAAGCCATTTTCTGACCATAACTTTGCAATGTCGGGAACGACAAAATCCCGCAGCAAAGTCCAACATCAAAAACTCAGAAAATCATGGCACACTCACGATTACTCCTACTCCTCCTGACCGTTTCTTCATTGGTCATTATCTCAACCTGCGCATGCGGTCCTGACCGAAAAAGCCGCATCGCCCATACCATGCGTGAGCATGTCTCGCCACATCTCTCCGAGAGTGAATACTTCGGTTTCATCGGCATGTCAAACCATCGCGACACCATGTTTATGGGTGCTACACATCCCTGCGTAGGCGTAATCTACACCATCACCGACAGCGCATCAGGAGAGATGACCCGCCACTTCGCCGATGTAATCTTCTCCGATGACTACTCCACCGCCCTCAGCGTGAAAGAACTGGATTTCGACCCCGTAGAGGTTGTCAAGGAAGCCCTGATAGAAAAAATCCACGAGAAATTATCAGAATAACCAACCATCAAAAACCAAGAATATGAAAACCATAGCTACTATCATCCTATCCGCTGCTTCCCTCGCATCAGCAATGGCACAGCCCAACGCCGCCCCAGCCGACAGCATCACCTACACCCTCGGCGAAGTGGTCGTAAAAGCCAACCCACGAGTGACCACCCTCAAAGCCGGCGCTTTGCTGACACGCATCTCAGGCACTCAGCTCGAGCATGCCGGCACAGCCAACGATGTGCTGCCCCAGATACCGATGGTGCTCGGCAAAGACGGCTCGTATGAAGTGTTCGGCAAAGGCACTCCAGCCATCTATATCAACGGCAGACTGCTCCAGGACGTATCGGAATTGGCGCAGATCAGTTCTGCCAACATCAAGAATATCGAGGTCATCACCAACCCCGGTGCCAAATACGACGCATCAGTCAAGTCGGTCATCAACATCACTCTCAAAGCCCCGCAGGGCGACGGCTTCAGCGGACTCGTCCGCGCCTCGGGAGCGGTGCAGAAATATGCCCGCACCGCCGACCAGCTCAATCTCAAATACCGCACCGGCGGACTGGAGCTGTTTGGCAACTTCGGTTATCTCGGAGGCAAACATGAGGACGCCAAGACCGCCGACATGCTGACTCGCTCCACCGTGACATGGAACCAGCTCTTGGAGCAAGGGGGCAGTGCCAAAACCCACGATTTCTATGGCAAAATCGGATTCTCATATCTCTTTAACCCCGACCATTCCATAGGAGCCTATTACACCAACGGGATAAAGAAAGCGGATATGGATTTCTCTGGTTTCAGTCAGATATTGGCTGACGGCAATCCCTATGACGAGCTTTCAGTGGACGGACGGCAGACGAGCGATGCCATGCCACGCCATCACGCCAACCTCTACTACAGCGGTCAGATAGGCAAACTCGGCATAGACTTCAACACCGACTACATGTGGCGCAAGGAAACTTCCGCCCTAATCAACAATGAGGCGAGTGACAACTATGACGATGCCCGCGTCTCCTCAGCCACCACCAACCACAGCCGCCTCTTTGCCGAGAAGCTCGTGTTGGGCTATCCTGTATGGAAAGGCAGCATAGAGGTCGGCGAGGAATATACCTCGTCACGCTTCACCACCGACTTCGCCACCGATGCATCCCTGCTGACCGATGCCTCCTCGCGTGTCGACGAAAGCAACATAGCCGGCTTCCTGCAGATAGCCCAGCGTTTCGGCAGATGGAATGTCGGCGCCGGACTGCGCTATGAGCATGTCGCCTTCAAATACCTCGAAAACGGGCAGCGACGCGATGACATGAGCCGCTCGTACGACAATCTTTTCCCATCCCTCTCGGTAGGCACCATGATACAGAAAGTCAACCTCGCTCTGAGTTATACCCACAAGACCCAACGCCCCACATACAGCTCTCTTGATGGAACGATAGACTACATCAACCGCTTCACATTTGAGGGCGGAAACCCCTACCTGCGCCCCGAGAAAATCCACAACATAGAGCTGCAAGGCACATGGAGCCATTTCTTCGGACAACTGTCCTATTCCTACAAGAAAGACCCCATACTCGACACCACCATACCCTACGGCGATGACGGCGAGATCAAACTCATCACAAAAGCAAACTTCCCCAAGATCCAGCAGCTCGAGGCATTCGTAGGGGGTCAGTTCCAGCTCGGCATATGGCAACCCAAGGTCAACGCCGGCATCATCAAGCAGTGGCACACCATCGACTACACCGACGGGCGCAAAAACCTTGACAACCCCATCGGTCTCATCCAGTTCCAAAACGCCATCCATATCCCCGGCGACATATGGCTCAACGTCGACCTCCAATGGATGAGCGCAGGCGACGCCGAAAACGTCCACCTCTCCTCCACCTCCTATCTCAATGCCAAGCTCTACAAATCCTTCCTCAACAACCACCTCAGCGTCACCCTCGAAGCCAATGACCTCTTCAACAAAGGCAACCGCGACATCACCCTCTACAACCGCGATGTAACCCTCTACAAACACACCCACATCACCAATCGCACCTTCCAGCTCACCCTCCAATACACCTTCAACCTCACCCGTGACCGCTACCGCGGCAGCGGAGCCGGCAAAACCGAACTCAACCGCTTCTGACACCTCAACTTGCTATTCTGATACGCTATATGACTGGTGTAGGGACATGCCATGGCATGTCAGCGTTCCAATTATCGCACCTGTGGGGCGGACATGCCACGGCATGTCCCTACAAAGCCAGTAAGTCCCGAAGGGACGAGTCTGTGCTTAACCGTGGATGAGGAGCGGCGACAGCCGTCCGAGTCCACGGTGTAAAACACACTTAAGGTCAAGTCCTGGAAGGACGAGTTTATGGTAGCGTCTCCACCACAAGTCCGTCCCTCCGGGCACTAGTGGTGGGAGGGACTACCTACATGCTATATGCCAGCAGGTACTCCCATTACATGATTATGCAAATTCAGTCAGCCCATTAAGCCATTTTCCATGAGTCATTGTTTATAAGATATATAGCAACGACAAAATCTACGATCATGTATAAGACAAAACGCCTCCTCAACATACTCGCCACTGTCGCCATTCTGTCTCTGACCTCATGCGCTTCCATGAACATGGACCGCGCCATGCAGGGGGTAAGCAAGATGGCTCAATCGTCATCGATTTCCGACGAGCAGCTTGCAGCTTACGTACACCAGTCGGTGATGCAGATGGATCAGCAAAACAAGGTAGCTCCGCCCAATTCCGCCTATGCCCGACGTCTGGCGAAGCTCACAAGCGGGCTGACCGACGTTGACGGCACTCCGCTCAACTTCAAGGTGTATATGACCTCCGATGTCAATGCTTTTGCCTGTCCTGACGGCTCGGTCAGGGTCTACTCCGGACTGATGGACTTGATGGACGACAACGAAGTACTCGGTGTAATCGGACACGAAATAGGCCACGTAGTCCATCACGACAGCCGCAAGGGACTCCAGAACGCCATGCGCACCTCTGCACTCAAGGATGTGCTTGCCTCTACATCAAGTTCGGTGGCTGCAATTACCGACTCCCAGCTTGGAGCCATAGGCGAGACTCTGGTCAATAACAAGTACACGCGCTCTCAGGAAGAAGCCGCCGACCAATACGGCTACGACTTCCTGAAATCCCACGGCAAGAACCCCTATGCCATGGTAGAGGCATTCCAGAAACTCCAGCAGATGGAGCAAGCCGGCGGCGCAGGTGCATCCGGGCTCTCCTACCTATTCTCCGACCACCCCGACACCCAGGCTCGCATAAACAAAATGCTCAAACGCTGCCAAGCTGACGGCTATACCGCCACAACCGCCAACACCCGAAGCAGCTCTGCCAAAGCCGTCAAAACCTCAGCAAAGCCTACCAAGAGCAAAAAGACCTCAGGCTTCCACCTCACCCCCTCGCGTCTTCCCGACCGACGCTGACCACGACATCGCAGTTGTGGGTGTTACGCTCCAAAATCATACCACAACACGCCATCAAATTTGTAGGGTCGCTACATGTAGCGACCCTACAAATTTGATGGCGTTTATTGCATTAATCCTAAGTTCTGTTACACCATACAGAAATTCTGGCGTTCTGAAACGCCTCAAATAATCATAATCAAACAACCATCTGATGGATGATGACCTCAAGGTCTTCTTCGGGCGCGAGATCCATCTGGCTCCTCAGACGCCATCGCGCCTGCATCACCGACTCCTTGCGTATGCTCATGATCCGCGCGATATCGCTTGTGTCCTTGCCTTTCCAGATATAAAGCGCCAATCGCCGTCCGGTCTTCCTGACCTTGGGATATCGTGCCACGAACAGTTTCATAAACCTGCCGTCCATGTCATCAATAGCCTCATCGTCAGCAACCGTCTTTATTTCCGGTTCTCTGTCGGCTCTTTCGGCAAGCATGAGATCTGTTGCTATCTGTTGCCGACGATGTCTCTCGATTTCCAGTTGGGTCAACAAAAGTATGCGCCGGTTACGGTTGATATACATCACTCCGCAAATCACACCGACAGCCACCACGACCCCCACAACAGCCAGTACGGTCCACAGTATGTTACGGCTCCGCTGTTTCTCTCGCTCGGCATCCAACGATACCTCGTTGATCATTGACGATATCTGTGCCGAGATGACTTCACCTTTCTTCTGTTCGTTGAGATAGCGCTCCACAGCCGCTTCATAACCGTAGGCAGCATCACGTGTAAGCGCGACATTTCCATCGTCAACAGACAGGTCTAATATTGCCTCTTTGATTGACAACTCTTCCTCGGGGCGAAACGCATATTCATCAGAGTCCTTCAGCAACGCCATTATATAGCCATAATCGCCCGTCTGCATGTCTGATTTTACTAAGGCGGCACCTACAAGCATCTGCATCCTCGCCAAGTCCCGGTTACCTTTCACAATCCTCCACGCCGCAGCCAGCGCAGCGGTATCGCCGGTCATCTCATATTTATTGAAATCTATTATCGCCTCTACACCCTCGTTACCTTCACCGCCGATATGCGCCTTCACTTCATCTAACGCCCTCACTGCTCCGACAGTGTCACCCGCACTAAACAGACACGAAGCCACATTGACCTCGTTGTTGATGCGAAGCAGCGGCAGATCCGCCTTCTTCAGCAGACTGTCAGCCAACAAGACATAATCCAACGCCTCACGGTGCATACCCGCCTCTGACATCAGCTGAGAGAGCAACACACTGCGCGAAAACGCACTCACCAGGTCACCCTCTGCCTCAAACGCCCTCAGGTCTGACAGATACCTCTTGTAGCGGCTGTCGTTGTCTGGAAAATCTGTCGGCTGTTCGGTAGCAAGCCGATAAAGACGATAGTCATGCGGAAACCTTGACGAATCACACCGCTGCATGGCAAGCCTGCGCAATGAATCCCCTCGTTCAAACTCGCCATGACCGAAATGCGCAGTCCCCTGCCAATAGAGCCGACGATGCTCGTAGATGCCATCGGGATCCTCTTCACCGGACATTTTGACATACCGCTCGACAAGTGAGTCAAGCGAGTCAGGGTCGCAATAACTATAGATTGACCGGTCAAGAAGCACCAGCAGAGAATCCGAAGGCTTCCCGGTGGCCTCCCATCCGCAAGGCGCAAGCCTCTCAGCCTTACGACCGCAGCCCACAGCCAGGGCTATGGCACAAACACACAAGATTATAAATGAGCCAGCATGGCAAATCGTTGTTTTCATGCCGCAAATTTACCACACATCCACTCTACAATCAATAGACATCGCATCTACAAAACATCTACAAACAATCGTATATTGTGCAAAAATGGACCAATAACACCTCGACTGTAGGGACATGCCATGGCATGTCCGATTTCCCCGACTTTCACAAACAACGTCTGCTGAGCGGACATGCCACGGCATGTCCCTACAACGCCAGAAAGTCCCGAAGGGACGAGTCTGTGCTTAACCGTGGATGAGGAGTGGCGACAGCCGTCCGAGTCCACGGTGTAAAACACACTTAAGGTCAAGTCCTGGAAGGACGAGTTTATGGTAGCGTCTCCACCACAAGTCCGTCCCTCCGGGCACTAGTGGTCGGAAGACTTAATTCGTACCTTCGGAGGCTT
>ERZ894194.1213-NODE-1213-length-15243-cov-7.370029_pt1 | contig 15243 bp, 10 predicted proteins | sample MGYA00380283_ERZ894194 | MGnify/ENA primary metagenome ERZ894194 (study PRJEB32331, sample SAMN06328448) | human gut metagenome | biome: human gut microbiome; feature: stool | host: Homo sapiens | collected 2013-02-13 ... | reverse complement strand
GTCTGACAATCAGCAGATCTTCAGCCGCGCCAGTCGCCCGCCATTGGGGAACATACATTGATTCCACCATCGGTTGCGGTACCTGATACGTTCCCGGCGTCACCGCCCGCGCCAGATACACCAGCGTTACCGGTTGGTATTCATCAACGGCAACCGCCGCCACAAAGCGATCATCACGGAACTCAATGTGCTTAATGCTCGCCTGCTGCATCTGGTTCAGTAAGTTCTGCACTTCGCCACCACTTTGCTCCAGGCTGGCGCTACCGTTCGCCAGATTCTGGTTTTCCAGTTCCAGACCCGCAGGCAGCAGATCCACGACTAACGCATCCGGCACGCTGTTACTGGCTTTTACCTGCAACCAGACCAGCACCAGATCGCCGCTACGTAACGAGTCCAGCGATTTACTCTGACCATCAGTACCAAGAATATGACGCTCGATTTGCAGCACATTGTTCGCCGGTAAAGGTGCGGATTGCGGATAACCGCTGGCATCCACACGCAGCCATAACGGCTGATCGCCACTGTTGGTCACCTGCAAGGTGGCAAGTTGATCGCTATTCAGATTGCTGTTTAGCGTTTTCTCGCCTGTCAGCGGCTCAGCTGAGAAAGAGGTTTGCGCCTGCCATTTACCCGGTAAATCCTGAATTGTACGGGCAGCCAGGAACAACGCGTTACTTTCCTGGGTCGATAGCCAGCGTTCACCAAATGCCTGCTGCGAAAGCGTGTTCAGCAAAGTGTTCTGCTCATCGGGTAGCAGTTTATTTTCTTCCAGCAAGGAGAGCATCAACGCGTTGTCGCGCAGTGGACTACCGTAATCACCCAGCCATATCCGCTCATCACTATTACGCGGCGTTTTCAGCGCCAACGCAATTGCTTCTTCACCACGCGTCGCATCACCCATGGTTTTCAGCGCAACGCCAAGTTGCAGCAGCGGTAAACCAGAAGCGGCATCTGCACGATGCTCCCAGATTTCACGCAGCGCACCCAGTGGTGCTTTTTGCTGACGGGCCAGCACCAGCGCAGCGTAAGACTGTACGGCGAATTTACTGGCTTTGAGATTATCCGCGTACGGGATCGACATCATGCCCGGATCTTGTAAATAGCGCAGCAGACGCTCATTTCCCCGGTTAATGACGTCTGTCGGCACGCTGTACCCCTGCTCACCTGCGCGGACCAGGAAATCCATCACGTAAGCCGTCAGCCAGTACTCTTCGTCACCGTTTTTATCCCACAGCGCAAAGCCGCCGTTATCACGTTGCATTTGCAGCAAACGGGAAACGCCGATATCGACCGATGCACGGCGTTTCTCATCACTGTCGCCTTTGATGCCCAACGCCTGCAGTTGGGCTGCGTTGGTATAAAGTGACGGGAACAAGCCGCTGGCGGTTTGCTCAAGACAGCCGTACGGATACGCTTTTAACTCTTTGATATAACGTGCGATGTTCAGCGGTGGTTTGCCGCTCAACAACAATTGCCCTTCCAGTGTAACAGGCGAGAAGTTTTGCAATCCATCCGCCGGAATCGCCCATGTCTCACCAGGCTGCAACGCCGTACCGTAATTAACCGTTTGTGCCGGGAACGCCGGACGGACGCCGATTTTCCACTGCTTATGCTGATCGGCAACGGTTTCACCCGGTAACGCTAACCCGCTAATGGTGGCCTGAATTTCTCCATCGCCATAACCCGGCAATGCTCGCACCGGGATAAACAGCGTAGTACGCACACCTGGCGCTAATTCAACGGCTGCGGGTGAAACGCTGACCAGTTCAAGCAAACCACTGGCGGTCAGGGCAACGTTCAGTTTTTGCGGTTTATCGGTAAGATTAGTGATATCCAGCGTCAGACGCGAGGTATCGCCACTCGCCATAAAGCGCGGCATGTTCAGTTCAGCAATCACCGGTGCGGCAACTATCACTTTGCTTTCGTTGCTACCGAAGTCATCTGCCGTCCAGGCTTGCGCCATGACGCGTAGTTCACCGTTAAAATCGCCAATCGGCAGTGTAACCGAGCCTTCGCCCTGTTCGTTGAGCGTTACCGGCAGCGCCTGCTGCGCGACAATATTGACGTGATTGACCGGCGGTTTACCACCACGTTTCAGCTCATCACCATCGCCACCAAAACGCAGAGCTGCCAGACGCCCCTGACCTTCAATGACCTGACCGTAAATATCGTAAATGTCTGCACCATAGCGTTTCTGACCAAAGAACGCCTGCCACGGATCGGGGGTAACGTAATCAGTAATATTCAGCACACCGCTATCAACGGCAGACACCAGCACATTCACCTGTTTTGGCATCTCACCATTTTTATTGCTGGCTTTAATTTTCACGGTTAATGGCTGATTGGGGCGCATTTTGGTGGGGGTTTCCAGCGCCAGATCGAGACGACGGTTTTCATCGCCAAGCGGCAGATGCAACACCCCAACTGCGCGTTTTGGCGTCGCAGAGCGAGATTTATCGCCAGGACGTACCACCAGCGTACTTAAATACAGATCATGACGATTCCAGGTTTTATCGACCGGAATCGTCAGATCCAGCCCTTGAGCCGGAACATCAATCTCTTGCCACCACAGCGGCCCTTCACTGGACTCGACCATCGCATAACCTTTACCCGCCGTTGGCGCGGCGATATGCAACTTAATGGTGTCGCCAGGGCGATAACTGGCTTTATCCAGTTTCAGCGTGACACGGTCCGGACGCACTGCGCCGCTCCCGTCGCTGTTGTCCTGCCAGCTATAGCCAGCCCAGAAACGCACACTACTGACCGCTTCATTCGGCGCTTTGACTTCCAGACGATAAGCGCCCCACTCTACCGGGAAACTGACCTTGCCGGTTTCGTCCGCTTTCAGATCCAGAGTTTGTTCATTTTCAATCAGATCTTTTTGATCAAACTGTGATTGCCAGCCTTCATCTTCTGACCAGTTCCAGTAGTAATCGCGGCGTTCGCGAATCAGGCGCACCTGCAAGCCCGACACGGCTTTTTTCACGCCTTGCGCATCGCTATAAACGATGTCAAAAGCGGCGTTACTGCCTTCATCAACAATGGGCTGTTTCACCGTGCTGTCAGTGCGATAATCGTAAACCGATTTCGAGGCGAACTGCGGACGGATCCCCGGCAATGCATCGGCAGGCCAGATAGCCTGCTCAGCGCGGCGCGTCACCGGGCGACCGCCCGATTCCAACAAACTACCCTGGAAAATAACCTGTAATGGGGAATGCGTTTCCTTCCACTGGCTTTCTGTAGAAACTTCGCCACGCCCTTTATCATCCAGCGTCAACTGAACTTCATCCAGCGTGCGGGAAAGATTTTCGGCAGCTATATCGCCGAATTCGAAACCAGGTAAGGCTGACACAGCTTCACGCAGTGGGCGCAGGAAAAGTTGCCCTTGCAAAGTATTACCATTAGCAGGCGCACCATACAGGTAGTACCCCACCACGGAAAATCTCACTTCATCTTTCGGCGTTAGCGGGGTTTTCTCACCAGTCAGATTCAGCGCCATGCGCTCTGGCATAAAATCTTCGACGTGGAAATCCCACATCCGGTACTGGTTATCGCCCGTGTTAGCGCGAATATGCCACATACCGGTTGCCGCATTGCTATCGAGTGGCCAGGTAAAGTGGTAGAGGCCATTCTCCGGCTGACTAACGACGCTCCTGAGTACCTGCCCGTCGGGTTTAATCACGTCTAACTTGATGGGTTGATCGGGCAATGCTTTTCCATCTGCATCACGCAATAAACCATTGAGGATGACTGTTTCACCAGGGCGATAAAGATCGCGCGGGCCAAACATGAAAAACTGTTTGCTATAGCCTGGCGCGCCAGCAATGTTAAATTCTGCTAAGTCCAGCGCCGGAAGTTTTAAATCGAGTAGCGTTGTCTGACCGTCTTTACGCGCCAGCAGTAATGCCGCGTTTTTATCATTTTCCAGCTGCACATGCCCCTGAGCATCACTGGTTGCCTGAGTCAGAGTCTGCCCTTTCTCATTTAATAAAGAGACTTGTATTCCTTGCTGGGCCGCGCCGTTTTCCAGACTTTGGGTAAAGATATCCAGACGATTGTGATAACGGTGAGCTGAAACGCCGATATCACTTAACGTAAACAGCGTCGCGGGATTACTGTAATCGTAACGTCCAGCCTGATTCATCACAGCCAGATACACGCCTGCCTGCTGAAGCGGTTTGATATCACCCAGCGGCAGCAATAATTTTTCACGGGTGTTACGCGCAGGATTGAGATCAAACCGTCCGGTATAAACCAGATCCGCCATCTGCAGCAGTTTTTCAGACTGCCAGTTCGCCAGCGAATTGCGGTATTCCCATTGGCTAATGAATGCAGGCAGAGATTCGGGCTTCACACGGAAGAAGTTAACATCAACATTGTTAACGTTGAGCGCCATTACCGGCAGCCCTTCAATAACTTTACCAGGTAACAACGAACCACGGCTGGCAAAACCGACGCTGGGTTGGATATCGCGGGTAGTTATAGTTTTTTCGTAATCTTTACTGAAGGTTGCGTTGTTGAGTGCTTTGACCTCCTTGCCAATAGTGACGATCAAATCACGTTTCGGTTCGAGGTGGCGTAAACGCAACTCTTTAAGATTATCTGACAGCTCCCAGGCACCATCCACTTTGCCGCTTTTCTTATCGACGACATGGATAACGCGTGAGAAATCCTGATCCGGGTCGAGAGGAATGGAGAACGTCAGCACCAGCGTGGCTGCGCCATCAAGTTGAACTTCAGAGAGATCCAGCAATGTCAGCGCCTTACCGGCACTCTGTTGGGCCAGTTTTTGTCGCTCCGGCGCGGAAAGTTTTGCTGAACTCACGTTTTCTGAAGAGGCCGCTTTAGTAACTTCAGAAGGCGCATCTTTTTTCACCGCTGTTGGCGCGTTATCGTTGTTGTCGCACCCTGCCAGCGCCAGCATTAGCATGCAGGCGGCTACGCGTAACTTTTTCATTTTTCATCCCTGCCACAATGGCCCGTTAGCAACGTCGAATAATTATTATGCGTGAGAATTTACGTTATGTAATTCAGTATCACGCCCATACAATCCGAATTTTAGTGAGAATTGTGGCTCAGACAGCCAAATCAGCCTCTTTTGCTTGTTGCATTTCACTAAACATCCGACAATTTAGCCTAACCCCGGCAAAAATGGAGATGCCTATGTCCACGACATGGTTTGTAGGAGCCGACTGGCTCGCCGAACATATTGATGACCCGGAAATTCAGATTATCGATGCCCGCATGGCGTCGCCTGGACAGGAAGATCGTAACGTTGCTCAGGAGTATCTGAATGGACATATTCCCGGCGCAGTGTTTTTTGATATCGAAGCGCTTTCTGATCACACTTCCCCGCTTCCGCACATGCTGCCGCGCCCGGAAACGTTCGCCGTGGCGATGCGTGAGTTAGGCGTTAACCAGGATAAGCACCTGATTGTCTATGACGAAGGTAATCTTTTCTCAGCCCCACGAGCATGGTGGATGCTGCGCACCTTTGGTGTAGAGAAAGTGTCGATTCTGGGGGGTGGACTTGCAGGCTGGCAGCGCGATGATCTGCTGTTAGAAGAAGGTGCAGTAGAGCTGCCGGAAGGAGAGTTTAACGCCACGTTTAATCCTGAAGCCGTGGTGAAAGTCACCGATGTGTTATTGGCAAGCCATGAAAATACGGCGCAAATTATTGATGCCCGCCCGGCTGCACGTTTTAACGCAGAAGTTGATGAACCTCGCCCAGGTTTACGTCGCGGACATATTCCCGGCGCGTTTAACGTTCCGTGGACAGAACTGGTACGTGAAGGCGAACTAAAAACGACCGATGAACTGGATGCGATATTTTTTGGTCGCGGCGTAAGTTATGACAAACCTATTATCGTCAGTTGCGGTTCTGGTGTAACGGCAGCCGTGGTTTTGTTGGCACTCGCGACGCTGGATGTGCCAAACGTGAAACTGTACGACGGCGCATGGAGTGAATGGGGCGCACGGGCAGATTTACCGGTTGAGCCATTGAAATAAGCTTTTTACAGGCAATAAAAAACCGCCGAATTTGGCGGTTTTTTATTGCTGGTCTGGTTCGCGGCCTTTCCAGCTGGTTGACTTGTGTTGCTGGAGCAACGCAGGCACCCCACAGTGTTGAAATACTCTCTTTTATGCCTGGCTATGTCAAGATAATAAACAGAGTAATTATTCAAACATGAGAGTATTATTCGTGACGGCCCTTTTCGCCGTCTCGCAAACGGGCGCTGGCTTTAGGAAAGGATGTTCCATGACCGTAAATGCAGACACCCCACAGTGCTTGCTATCGCGGCAATATCGCCAGTGGTGCTGTCGTGATGCGGTCTTCGCATGGACCGCACAATGAAGATACGGTGCTTTTGTATCGTACTTATTGTTTCTGGTGCGCTGTTAACCGAGGTAAATAATAACCGGAGTCTCTCCGGCAACAATTTACTGGTGGTTAACAACCTTCAGAGCAGCAAGTAAGCCCGAATGCCGCCCTTTAGGGCGGCATATTTTAGATTATCCGGTTCTGTTTAAAGTCACGCAAAAAACCACCCCAGCGACGTTCATAGAATGGCACAATATGTTCGGTAATAAAGTGGCTAATTCCTTTTTCCCCTTTTTTCACCTGACAAATATCGATGGGTTCATCGCCAGGTAATGTATCGGTCGCTACACTTCCCGCCGCCTGAATAATTTCTTCGATATCACCATCGGCTTCAATGCCAATAAGTAAATTAGGCTGTGCCTCTTCGTTCTCTTTAATTGAACAAATAAAAGCACGCTTCACCGGCTTAATAGTTTTAAATAAGGTGGTGAGTGAATCAATCATTTGTGCTGGCGGCTCTGCGACTTCCGATAATATCAGCGATTCACCGCCCTCCAGTACTTCCTGGCTGCTCAGCGGATTTCCTTCTTCACCAATCAACAAACTGATTTCACGCGGCATAAATTCTTTACCGGTTGGCAGTTTGGCATTAAGGAAGAGCGTTTCGCCAAGGGTCATCTCAAACAATGTGCGAACGGGCATTACGACAAATGCCTGTTCGTCTTCAACCGCCTGTTGAAGTGCTTCTAACGAGGTAAAAAAAGGAATGACGCTGGTGCCGTCTTCTTTTTCCCAGTGCTGTAAATCAAGCGCGCTATCTTCAACCACAGCCTCGCCCTGCGCCGCCGTACCCGGCACCCAGACGGTGGATTCCAGTAGAGTACGGAAAAAGGCCGGGCGGTGCGCCGGTTCGGTTGCTGCTTTTTCCAGCAGATCTTCAAGTTCGTTTTTTGTTTCGGACATAAGAACCACAATTCATTCAACGTTCGGGGCACAAGTGCCTGATGCGCTACGCTTATCAGGCCTACAAGGGAATCTCAATCTATTGGATTTTCGCAATTTTGTAGGCCAAATAAGACGATTACGCCGTTAACAGATTAGCAATCGTGCGCACACCAAGTCCCGTAGCACCCGCAGACCACTGTTCAACCGGCGCTTTACGGTAAGTCGCCGAGCAGTCGATATGCAGCCAGCCTTGCTGATAGTTCTCAACAAAGTGCGACAGGAAGCCCGCCGCCGTGCTCGCGCCTGCCGGGTACGCCGCGCTTCCGGTATTGTTCAGTTCGGCAAAGTTAGACGGCAGCTGGCTGCGGTGGAACTCCGCCAGCGGCAGACGCCAGAACGGTTCATTCTCCTGCGCGGCACTCGCCAGCAAGCGACCGGCAAGCGCATCGTCAAAACTGAACAGCGCGTGATAATCATTACCCAGCGCAGTTTTCGCCGCCCCGGTGAGGGTCGCCGCATCAATGATCAGTTCCGGTTTCTGCGCACTGGCATCAATCAGGCCATCGGCCAGCACCAGACGCCCTTCCGCATCAGTGTTCATCACTTCAACTTTTTTACCGTTGCGATAGGTAATAATATCGCCCAGTTTGAACGCGTTGCCGCTGATCAGGTTATCCGCACAGCAGAGGAACAGCTTCACGCGCTTGTTCAGTCCGCGCGTAATGGCAAACGCCAGCGCCCCGGTAACCGTTGCCGCGCCGCCCATGTCCGACTTCATCGAGTCCATAAATGCGGTCTGTTTGATACTGTAGCCGCCGGAATCAAAGGTGATGCCTTTACCAACCAGGCACGCGTACACTGGCGCTTCTTTATCGCCAGTCGGGTTGTAATCCAGCGCCAGCAATACCGGAGAACGTTCTGAACCGCGTCCGACCGTGTGCAGCCCCATATAACCTTGATCACGCAGATCTTCGCCTTTGGTGATCCGGTAAGTCACACGATCGCCCGCGACATTGCTGATCAGATCAACAGCACGCTGTGCCAGTTGCGATGGCCCCAGTTCTTCCGCCGGTGCGTTGATGGTGTCACGCACCCAGTCGATGATCATCAGGCGGTTATCCAGTTCCTGCCGTTGGGCATCGTCCAGATCCGGCCACTCCACTTTACGTGTGCCTTTCGGGGCTTTGTAACCTTGCCAGAATGCCCAGCAGCGATCCGCATCCCAGTCTTCACCGCTTAACTGAACATGCTTGATGCCCAGACCGTCAATCTTGCGCGCCGCACGCTGGATCAGCCCCAGATCGTCTGCCCCGTTCAAATGCAGGGTAATGCCATCATTATTAATGCTGTAAGTCGCTTTTTCTCCCCAGCGCGCGTCGGCAGGTTGGGTAGAGAGGGTAATCTTCATCGCTTCTGTCATTTTAGTTATCCTTCTTTGTAAAAGGGCCGCCAGTTGGCAGCCCCAGGATTTTTCCGCTAAATGATTCGCGTTGCAGGACAAAACGCATTGCGTTTTGAACAGCGCTTGCGCTGGCCCCAAAGGGGTGAGGCCAAAAGGCCGAATCACGCGGCAAGTGAGTGAAGCCCCAGGAGCATAGATAACTATGTGACTGGGGTGAACGAGCGCAGCCAACGCATCTGCGGCGTGAAGCATGACGCGGAAATTATTCGGCTTCGTCCAGCCAGACTAACAAAATCGCTTCGAGGATTTTCTCGTTGGATGCCTGCGGGTCGTCGTCGAAATCTTCCAGATCGCAAATCCACTGATGCATATCGGTGAATCGAACCGTTTTCGGATCAAGATCGGGATACGCATCGTACAGTGCTTCGCCAATTTCGCGGCTATCGGTCCACTTAAGTCCCATACTAACCTCTGTTAATGCTCACGCGCATGGTTGATAGTGTAACGCGGGATTTCGACCACTAAATCTTCGTCGGTAACGCGCGCCTGGCAGCTTAAACGGCTTTCCGGCTCCAGTCCCCAGGCTTTGTCCAGCATGTCGTCTTCCTGCTCTGAGCTTTCCGGCAGCGAGTCAAAACCTTCGCGAACGATGCAGTGGCAGGTGGTGCAAGCACAGGATTTTTCACAGGCGTGTTCAATCTCGATACCGTTACGCAGCGCAACGTCGAGAATGGTTTCACCACTATTCGCTTCCAGAACAGCGCCATCAGGGCAGAGATCCTGATGAGGCAAAATAACAATCTTTGGCATATTAAACCTCGTCCACGGAATGGCCTTTCAGCGCACGACGAACCGACTGGTCCATGCGGCGAGCGGCGAAATCCTGGGTTTGTTTGTCTACGTTTTTAATCGCTTGTTCGATAGCGTCAACATCATCGCCCTGCGCCACTTCACTCAGGTGAGCGGCAGCATCGTCAATGACCTGACGCTCTGCGGTGCTTAACAGCGCGGCATCAGCAGCCAGCGCGCCGTGCAGACTTTCCAGCACACGCGCCGCTTCTACTTTTTGTTCTGCCAGCATACGGGCTTTTACGTCCTGCTCGGCATAGCTCATTGAGTCTTTGATCATCGAAGCGATTTCGCTATCGGTCAGACCATAAGACGGTTTGACCTGAATAGACGCCTCAACGCCGGTGGATTTCTCCATCGCCGTCACGCTCAAAAGACCGTCGGCATCGACCTGGAACGTTACGCGAATATGCGCGCCGCCAGCCGGTAGCGCCGGGATACCACGCAGTGCAAAACGCGCCAGCGAGCGGCAGTCCTGCACCAGTTCACGTTCACCCTGCATCACATGGATAGACATTGCCGTCTGACCATCTTTAAAGGTGGTGAAATCCTGGGCGCGGGCCACCGGAATCGTGGTATTACGCGGGATCACTTTCTCCACCAGGCCGCCCATGGTCTCGAGGCCCAGCGACAGCGGGATCACATCCAGCAACAGCATTTCGCTGTCCGGCTTGTTACCCACCAGAATATCCGCCTGAATCGCCGCGCCAATAGCGACGACTTTATCCGGGTCGATAGAAGTCAGCGGTGGACGACCGAAAAATTCGCCCACCCGTTCACGCACCAGCGGCACGCGGGTAGAACCGCCAACCATCACCACTTCCAGCACTTCATCAGCTTCTACACCCGCGTCTTTCAGCGCGCGACGACAAGCCAGTAAGGTTCGTTTTACCAGTGGCGCGATCAGTTCATTGAATTGTTCACGGCTGATTTCGCCCTGCCAGCCCGCAACGTTAACGGTCACGGAGTCCGCATCGCTCAGCGCGATTTTGGCTGCAATGGCGGCATCCAGCAGTTCACGCTGAACGCGGTTATCGCTACGATCAGGAATGCCCGCCTGCTCGCGAATATAATCCGCCAGCAGATGGTCGAAATCATCGCCGCCGAGCGCGGAATCACCGCCGGTCGCCAGCACTTCAAACACGCCGCGACTTAAGCGCAGAATGGAAATATCAAACGTCCCGCCGCCGAGGTCATAAACAGCGATCACGCCTTCCTGACCGGAATCCAGCCCGTAGGCGATAGCCGCAGCGGTCGGTTCGTTAAGTAAGCGCAGAACATGCAACCCCGCCAGACGCGCCGCGTCTTTGGTGCCCTGACGCTGGGCATCGTCAAAGTACGCCGGAACGGTGATAACGACACCATCCAGCTCGCCTGCCAGGGCTTCAGTTGCCCGCGCCGCCAGTGCTTTGAGGATGTCCGCAGAAACGCGCACCGGGTTCAGCAGCCCCGCCGCCGTTTCAATCATCGGCAGGCCGTTTTCGCTGGCCTGGAATTGATAAGGCAGATGCGGATAGCGTTGCTGGATATCAGCCAGCGAGCGCCCCATCAGGCGTTTAACAGAACTAATGGTGTTGGCGGTATCGAGCGCGGCGTTAGTACGCGCGTCATAACCCACCGAATGCCCTTGCTGTTGATAGTGAACAACAGACGGCAGCAGGTGACGGCCTTCATGGTCGGCTAACGTTTCGGCCTGACCGCTGCGCACTGTCGCCACCAGCGAGTTGGTTGTGCCCAGGTCAATACCGGCCGCCAGACGACGCTGATGCGGCGCAGCACTCAAACCAGGTTCACTAATTTGTAATAAGGCCATGTTTAGCTTCCAGAAATTAAAAATCGAGCAGTTTTTCTTCGAGTTGTTCGGCACTGCTTCGCAGTTTATCGAGAAAACGCAGCTTACGCACGGTATCCGCCGCCGCGTCCCACGTCTCGTTGTCTAACTGTTCAACCATCAACTGATGGCGGGTATCAAACATCTTTTTCACACGTTTGATAAAGCTTTCCAGCCGCGCTTCATCTTTCGCCTGTTCGATCTCGTCCAGTTCTTCGCGCAGTTCCAGCTGTTCCATCAGGAACGCGGTGTCGCGCACAGTATGCTGCTCGCTGGCGAGATCAAAACCGTGCAAAGAAAGCAAATATTCCGCGCGCATTAACGGATGACGCAGCGTTTGCCAGGCCTGGTTAATGGTTGCAGATTGCTGTACGGCGGCGAGTTGTTCCGCCTGGCTTCCGCTGGAGAATTTATCAGGATGATACTGACGTTGTAGATCCTGAAAACGCAGGCTCAGCGCCTGGGTATCGAGTTGATAACAGGCAGGCAAGCCAAAGAGGGTGAAGTAATCCATAACATTCTCAGGGCTGCGATCCGCCGCGATAACGGCGAATCAGGTAAAACAAACCCCACGCGCAGGCGACCACGGTGGGGTTATCGGTATGCGCATCAAACGTGGAAGCTTTCGCCGCAACCACACTCATCTTTGACGTTCGGGTTGGTGAATTTAAACCCTTCGTTCAGGCCTTCTTTTACGAAGTCCAGCTGCGTACCGTCCAGAAATTGCAGGCTTTTGCCATCGACCACGACTTTCACGCCTTTGTCTTCAAACACGATGTCTTCCGGCGTCGGTTCGTCAACAAATTCCAGTACATAAGCCATACCTGAACATCCGGAGGTTCTCACGCCCAGACGCAGGCCAAACCCTTTGCCGCGGTTAGCCAGAAAGGTATTTACTCGCGCTGCTGCACTGTCGCTCAGTGTAATCGACATAACCAAACCTCAACTCTTATTTTGCTTCACGTTTGCTTTTATAGTCCGCAATGGCGGCTTTGATCGCGTCTTCTGCCAGAATAGAACAGTGAATTTTCACCGGCGGCAGTTCAAGTTCTTCAGCAATATCGGTGTTTTTGATCGCCTGCGCTCGTCGAGAGACTTCCCTTTCACCCATTCGGTGACCAGGGAGCTGGAAGCGATAGCAGAACCGCAGCCGTAAGTTTTAAAACGCGCGTCTTCAATGATACCTTCATCGTTGACTTTAATCTGCAACTTCATTACGTCGCCACAGGCCGGTGCACCCACCATGCCGCTGCCGACGTTCTCGTCGTTGTTGTCAAAGGAACCCACGTTACGCGGATTCTCGTAATGGTCGATAACTTTTTCGCTGTAAGCCATTATAAATTCTCCTGATTCCGATACCGATTAATGATGTGCCCATTCGATGCTGTTCAGATCCACGCCCTGCTTGTACATTTCCCACAGCGGAGAAAGGTCACGCAGACGACCGATGGATTTACGAACTAACTCGATGGTGTAGTCGATCTCTTCTTCAGTAGTAAAACGACCTAAAGAGAAACGGATAGAGCTATGTGCCAGCTCGTCGTTCAGCCCCAGCGCGCGCAGCACGTAGGACGGTTCGAGGCTTGCTGACGTACAGGCGGAACCTGAAGAAACCGCGAGGTCTTTCAGCGCCATAATCAGCGACTCACCTTCAACGTAGTTGAAGCTGACGTTGAGAATGTTCGGCGCGCCGTGTTCCAGGTCACCGTTCAGGTAAACTTCTTCGATATCTTTGATGCCGTTCCACAGACGGTTACGCAGGCCGCGCAGACGTTCCATCTCGGTCGCCATCTCTTCTTTTGCGATGCGATAGGCTTCGCCCATACCAACGATCTGGTGAACAGGCAGAGTGCCGGAACGCATACCGCGCTCGTGACCGCCGCCGTGCATTTGCGCTTCGATGCGTACGCGCGGTTTACGACGCACATACAGCGCACCGATACCTTTCGGGCCATAGATTTTGTGGCCGGAGAATGACATCAGGTCAACTTTCAACTGGCTCAGGTCGATAGGCAGTTTGCCCACGCTCTGGGTTGCATCAACGTGATAGATAATGCCGCGAGCACGGCACATTTCGCCGATAGCCGCGATATCCTGCACCACGCCGATTTCGTTATTTACGTGCATGATGGAAACGAGGATGGTGTCGTCACGCATCGCTGCTTCAAGTTCTTTCAGGTCGATAATGCCATTACGCTGCGGTGCCAGATAGGTGACTTCGAAACCTTCGCGCTCCAGCTGACGGCAGGTATCCAGTACCGCTTTGTGTTCGGTTTTGCTGGTGATGATGTGCTTGCCTTTTTTCTGATAAAAGTTGGCTGCACCTTTGATCGCCAGGTTGTCAGATTCGGTTGCACCAGAGGTAAAGACGATTTCACGCGGGTCAGCGCCGACCAGATCTGCAATCTGATTACGGGCGATATCAACCGCTTCTTCAGCCTGCCAGCCGAAACGGTGAGAACGGGAGGCCGGGTTACCAAAGGTTCCGTCCATCGTCATAAACTGCATCATTTTCTCGGCAACACGCGGGTCCACCGGCGTGGTTGCGGAGTAGTCGAGATAAATCGGTAATTTCATTGCTCTATAAACTCCGTACATCACTCAATGCAAGGAACCAGGCTACCGGCTGGATGTACGACCGTGTTTACGGAGCGCGATACGCCCCGGCCTGATTCTGAATACTTTTTATTAAGCGCGTAACTTAACGTCGATCGCGTCTTGTGTGCGGGTGCGTGGCGCGTCGTGAGTATGCTGACGACCAGACACATCCAGCACTTCCTGGTTATTAACCAGTTCGCCTAAAGTAATGTTGTTGAGAAAACCGGTGAGACGGTCGCTCAAATCACGCCACAGCGCGTGGGTCAGGCATTTATCGCCGCCCTGGCAGCCGCCTTTACCCTGACAACGGGTGGCATCTACAGATTCGTCAACGGCGCTAATCACTTCGCCAACGGCGATGCTGCTGGCATCTTTGCCTAACAGATAACCACCGCCTGGTCCACGTACGCTGGAAACCAGACCATTTTTACGCAGACGGGAAAACAGTTGTTCCAGATAAGAAAGGGAAATTCCCTGACGTTCGGAAATATCAGCCAACGGTACCGGGCCCGCTTCAGAGTTGAGCGCAACGTCAAGCATTGCGGTCACGGCATAGCGCCCTTTAGATGTCAGTCTCATGTCTTACTTCACCTCAAACTCGCCCCTGCCCGGGGTTTTTTATTGTAAAAGTGGGGGTATTGCATAGCAGGGTCAAGTCTGACATTCCCGAGTAAATTGGTCAACTATTTACTTGACTGATTTAGTCGGGTATTTAACCTTCAGTGCCATTTTTTTATCGTGGCGTTTGTACCTGTTGTCGGATGCGACGTGAACGCCTTATCCGACCTGAGGCTCTGTGCACTGCAGGCCTGATAAGACGCGTTAAGCGTCGCATCAGACAACCACTATTATTCGGCCTTATTACCTTTATTCTGCTGCTCTATAGAAGCCAGAATCCCGCGCAGGATATTCAATTCCTGGCTTTCCGGGCGCGCACGGGTAAACAAACGACGCAATTTATTCATCACCTGCCCCGGATGGTTTTCACGAATAAAACCGGTTGCCAGCAGCGTTTGTTCCAGATGACCATAAAAACGCTCCAGATCATCGACCAGCGGATACGGCGTCTCTTCATGCTCGACTTGTTCGCCATTTTCCTGAGTTGCCAGCCAGGCCATGCGCACTTCATAGGCAATAACCTGAACCGCCATCGCCAGATTCAGCGAACTGTATTCCGGGTTAGCGGCAATCGCGACATGATAATGGCATTTCTGCAACTCTTCATTGGTCAAGCCGACGCGCTCGCGACCAAAAACCAGCGCCACCGGGGTATTTGCCGCTTCAGCGACGCTTTGC
>ERZ894194.1211-NODE-1211-length-15254-cov-10.643200_pt1 | contig 15254 bp, 11 predicted proteins | sample MGYA00380283_ERZ894194 | MGnify/ENA primary metagenome ERZ894194 (study PRJEB32331, sample SAMN06328448) | human gut metagenome | biome: human gut microbiome; feature: stool | host: Homo sapiens | collected 2013-02-13 ... | reverse complement strand
GCGATCGAATACGTCAGATTCAGTTTCGCACCGACGTTTGGGAGCGTGTAGTCTGCGATGGCTTTCACTTCGCTGTCGCCGGGCGTAAGGGCGAAGCCTGTGAGCTGCGGTTCGGTTTTGGCCCACATCTGGCTGTCGGGGTATTTCCCGGTCTGGCGCACGCCGAGATCGTTGTCCGTGGCTGCGCGGTAGAAGTTGGGCCGCACGGGACCGGCCAGCAGCTCGACGTTGCGCAGGCGGTAGGAACGGATGAAGCCGCTCTTCGGATCGAACGAGACCGAGAATCCTTCGCCCGAAACGGTTTTGTCCGCCACGCGGAGCGTCCCGGCGGGAGCGGTCGCGGCGAAGCGTGCCGCGGGGTCGTCCCCGCGCAGCGTCAGCTGGTTGGCGGCGACTTCATAAAGTGCGTCGAGCAGTCCCTGCCGTTCGCGGAGCTGGTAACGCACCGTGAGCAGCAGTTCGCCGCCCAAGGCATAGACCTGTTCGGGTTTGTAGCCCAGCGTCACGGCGGCGGTGGTCTGCGGAGCCACGTCGAGACGCTCGACCGTGCCGCTCAACACGGGCTGTCCGTCGGAGGTGATCTCCCAGAGCAGGCGGTAGGGCGAAAGGTCTGTGAAGAAATTCTCGTTATAGACGTTCACAACGCCGTTTTTCAGGTCGCGGGGCGTGGTGTGAATCGGCCGGTGCTGGTGCTTCACCTCGTAGGCGTGGGGATGCCACGAGCGGTCGGAGGCCAGCACGCCGTTGCAGCAGAAGGTGCTGTCCGAAGCGTCCGTGTCGTTGTAGTCGCCGCCGTAACGGTAGGTCAGCCGGCCTTCGGGACTGCGCCAGGCAAGGGCCTGGTCGGCGAAGTCCCAGATGAATCCGCCCTGATATTTCGGTTCGCGGCGGATCAGCTCCCAGTACTCCCTGAATCCGCCCATCGAGTTGCCCATGGCGTGGGCGTATTCGCACTGGATCAGCGGTTTGGCGGGATTCTCGGCGAGGTATTTCTCACACCGCTCGTAGTCCCAGTACATCGGGCAGATAATGTCCGTGTTGCGGCTGCCGGGCGAATAGACGGCCCGTTCGTGGTGAATCGGCCGCGAGGGGTCGTAAGCCTTGATCCAGTCGTAGCAGGCGTCGAAGTTCGGCCCGTCGCCCGCTTCGTTGCCCAGCGACCAGATGATGACCGACGGATGGTTGATGCTGCGCTGCACGTTGCGTTCGTTGCGCTCCAGATGCGCTTTGGCGTAGAGCGGATTCTTGGCCAGCGTCTTTTCGCCGTAACCCATGCCGTGCGACTCGATATTGGCCTCGGCCACGACGTAGAGTCCGTATTGGTCGCAGAGCGAGTACCAGCGGGCGTCGTCGGGGTAGTGGCACGTGCGCACGGCGTTGATGTTGTTCTCCTTCATGATGCGGATGTCCTCCAGCATGCGCCCCTCGGAGACGTAATAGCCGTAGTCGGGGTCCATCTCATGCCGGTTGGCGCCCTTGATCAGCACCGGCCGGCCGTTGACGAGCAGCTGCCCGCCCTCGATCTTCACGTCGCGGAATCCGATCCGGAGCGGAATGACCTCGATCACTTCGCCCGCCGGCGCGCGGAGCGTCGCCGTCAGTCCGTACAGCACGGGCGTCTCGGCGCTCCACAGGGCGACTTTCCCGGCGTCGAGCGTGCAGCGCTCCTCGTCTTTCGTGACGCGCAGCTGCTGCGACGCGACGCTGCGCCCTTGGGCGTCGGTGAGCGCCAGTTCGACGCTGCATCCCCGCGCCTGCCTGGGGAAGAAGGCTTTGACGGCTACCGTTCCCGCGGTGTAGTCGGCCGAAGGCGCGGCGTCGACCTGAATGTCCGTAATTTGCCGTTTGTCGCGCGCGTAGAGGTAGCAGTCGCGGCCCACGCCCGAAAGGCGGAAGAAGTCCTGATCTTCGAGGTATGTGCCGTCGCACCAGCGGAAGACCTGGAACGCGATGAGATTCCGGCCGGGTTTCACGTAGGGCGTCAGGTCGAACTCGGCCTCCAGCTTGCTGTCCTCGCTGTAACCCACATAGCGGCCGTTGACCCAGAGGTAGATGTTCGACGTCACCGAGCCGAAATGCGCGACGATCTGCCTGCCGGCCCATGCCGCGGGGATGTCGACCGTACGGCGGTAGGAACCCACGTGGTTCTGCTCGACGGGAACGTGCGGCGGATCGTTTTTGAACCAGCCCCGCCAGGCGTAACCGACGTTGAGGTAGACCGGATCGCCGTATCCGTTCAGCTCCCAGAGTCCCGGCACGGGCATGTCGTTCCAGCCTTTGTCGTTGTAGCCGACGCGGAAAAAGTCCGTCGGTCGCTGGTCGGCGTCGCGCACCCAGTTGAATTTCCAGTTTCCGTTCAGCGTGACGAACCGCTCCGAGAGGGTCTTGTCGCCCGTTTGTGCGGCTTCCGGCGATTCGTACGCGAACCAGGAGCCATGCATCGGCATTCGGTTCACGGCATTCACGCCGGCGTCCTGCCATTCGTTGCTCTGCGCGCCGGCCGTCAGCGCCGTCGCCGCGGCCAGCCAGCATAAGAGGATTTTCTTCATCGGTTATCTCTGTTTTTAAGGTTTAGGCATAGTCTGCCGAAGCGGTTTCCGCTGTGCCGGATGTCCGGCGCGGTCCGATCGGTTAAATTTCGGAAAAATGTCGGGAAACTCCAAATATGGCGGCTGAAAAAGACGACAGCCGTATTGTTCCGGTGCATTTTTGCCGGGTGACGGTTATTTTCCGATGCAGCATACATAGCTGCTTGAATGATAGATTATTGCAATTTAATTGGTAGAAAAGTTGTTTTTGAGACCTCTGAGACTTGTTTTTGAGGCTGTTTTACACTCTTTTCTCAATGAATCAGAACTATGAGGAAATATTGTATCCTCGATGAAGTTCACCTGTTTCCTATCCGGTTACAAAGGTACAAAATTCTGGGATGTTTTCGCCGATAATGTCAGCTAAATGCAAGATATTTTCACGGATATTGTATGCTGACCAAAAGAGAAATATTCAGTTGAAGCCTTTTCTTCCCTCTGCTTGACTTAACTTTATTGCCCGTGTATATAATGACGGTCATTAAAGTCAAGTTGAGAGGTAGAGTCAAGTCTTTTTCTTTTGGCGAGCAAAATAGTTCTTTGATATGATGAGTGTATGATGAACAATTTGCATCGTTTGTAACGAATAACATATTGTTTGTAGGTGTATATGGTGCTTACAAACAATATTATGACATTTAGTCTTTGGAGTTTCTGCTCAAAAAAGGATATGTGCATGGTTAATTATTCAATGATGTGCATTTTCTACATACAACACATCATTAAATAAACAAAAAGTATTACCTTTGTATATTATATGATAGGTTGGCTATGGCAAAGTCATCGACATAGTCGCTTTGCACCTTAAATAAGAAAATATGGCAAAGAATACAATGGGTACAAAGTTGCCCCGAAAATTGGAGCAGAAGATGCAGATTGTAGGTGAGCAGATTAAGTTGGCTCGCTTACGTCGGAATCTGAGTGTGGCTCAGGTTGCTGAACGTGCCACCTGTTCACCGCTTACTGTGTCCCGAATAGAAAAAGGGATTCCTACTGTTGCAATAGGGATCTATCTACGTGTTTTGTACGCATTGCAACTTGACGATGATATTCTATTGCTTGCCAAAGAAGATAAAATGGGAAAAGCTTTGCAAGATTTGAGTTTGAAAACAAGAGAACGTGCATCCAAGAAAGAATAATCTATGAAAAAGTTGTATGTATATGCCGATTTCGATTGGCTCAAAGAAGTGGAACTCATTGGCGAATTAGGCTATGAGTCTCTTCGTGGTGCGGACAGCTATAGTTTTACGTTCGATAATGAATGGTTAAGGCAGCACAGCGATCTGTTTTTGAGTGACGACCTGAATAATTACCCGGGACAACAATATACACAACCGGACAAGGATATATTTGGATGCTTTTCTGATGCCTTGCCGGATCGTTGGGGACGTACTTTGTTGTTGCGTCGTGAGCAAATTGCAGCTGCGGAAGAAAAACGACCAGTACGGAGATTGTCATCCTTCGATTTCTTGACTGGTATCGATGATTTCTCCCGAATGGGTGGATTCCGTTTTAAGGAAGACCTCGATGGCGAATTTATCAATGTGAGTGAATCGTTGAAAATTCCACCTTTGACGGACATTCGGGAACTGATTGCAGCCAGTGCTGAGATTGAGAAAAGCGAAGAAAACAATATGCTCCCCGATAAAAAATGGATTGCACAACTTGTGCAACCTGGAACATCATTAGGAGGTGCAAGACCTAAAGCCAATGTGATTGATACAGATAAAACCCTTTACGTGGCAAAGTTCCCGTCTCGCAAGGATGACTATGATGTAGGACTTTGGGAGCATTTCAGTCATTTGCTTGCCACAAAAGCAGGGATAAACGCTGCAAAAACCAAAGTGCTGGCAACTGGAGAGAAATATCATACATTGCTGTCACAACGCTTCGATAGAACCCAAGAAGGAAAACGCATTCATTTTGCATCTGCCATGACCTTATTGGGGCTGAGTGATGGTGACAATGCAACTACCGGGCATGGCTATCTGGATATAGTCGACTTTATTATTCAGAGCTGTACCGATGTGGAACGAAATCTACAGGAGCTATACCGTCGTGTGGCTTTCAATATATGCATAGGCAATAGTGACGACCATTTCCGCAATCATGGTTTCCTTTTGACTGCAAAAGGATGGACACTGTGTCCTGCATATGACATGAACCCCACGTTGAATAAGTATCAAAGTTTGCTTGTTTCATCAACTTTTAACAAAGCAGAGTTGAGAATTTTGCTGGATGCTTGCGAAGACTACATGCTAAACCGTGAAACAGCAGAAAAGATTATTTCGGAGGTGATTGAAGCTGTAAAAGGATGGCGCGAATTGGCAACACGATTAAGTATTTCCAAGAGAGAAGCGGATATGTTTGCCGGAGTGTTGGATGGGCGATATAAGGCTGAATGACTATTATAGTGTGCCAAATTACTAAGCAAAAATGTGCCAAATTACCAAGCGATACGAGATAGATGTCTGATTTGTAAGTAGTTGAGTGGTTGGATATGATTGAACTTTGTATTATGCTGCGCGAACATAATGTTTGTGCGGCATATTTTTTTGAAGGTGAAATTCAGCGACAGAATAGATGAAAACGGTACAAATATTCATTTTCATAGCTTGATGTCAATTGTAGTCATTCCTTTAAATGATGTTTTTTGCTTATGTACTTGGCTATATGGGAAATTAGATGTACTTTTGTTTGCAATATAACGAGTATAATTTAAATACTGATGTCGAATAATCAACAAATGGTGATGAATAGAATAAAGGTGGTACTTGCAGAAAAGCAAAGAACCAATAGATGGTTGGCAGAGCAAATGGGTAAGTCCGAGAATACAATTTCAAGATGGTGTTCCAATAAATCGCAACCGTCTATTGCCCAACTGCAAGAAATAGCAAAATGGTTGGATGTTGATGTCAGAACACTAATAATACCCACAAAGTAAATAATATGGGCAAATTATTGAAATATATTGCAGAAGAAACAAAAGGGGCTTGTTTTACCTCATTCAAATACTGCTATGACACAATAACTACGCCAGCTATTGAGTATGGTGAAGCAGAAAAGGAATATATTAATCTAAAAGAGTATGCCGAGGATGTTCATGATCCCAAACCGCGAGATATGAGACCAAGGGCTGCAATTCTCATGCGGGGTGCACCATTGTTTAAATATTTTCTGGATGGTTCTCGTCGGGTGTATAAAGTTGATGACATACAATATGACAAGAAAGTTTTTCCGATTGTAAGCGGACAAATATCTGTGGCTTGTTGCGGCAGAGATATGAATGAGGATAATAATACATTTAAAAGTTTTCATCATGTTTATGAAGAGTCATATCCTGTTCTTTGCCTGCCTGTAACAGCTAATGGTGAAGGAATAGATAATCATGTATTCTTTCGCAACCTTTGCAATAAGCTAAATAACCTCCCTCAAATGATAAATGCAGGGGTACAATTAGATAAAATTTTGTATTATCCCACTAAACTTGAAGGTCATGAAACTTTTGAGAATAAAGGGATAGCAAAAATACAAGATGAAATGATTGAATGTGAGAAGCGTATTGTCTCACACCTTGTGAGTAAAAATCTTTTAAATCAAGACAGTTATCTGATTAAAGATGGTTCAATCCAATACAAACCTATGAAAACTGGAGATTTCAAAGAATTGGCTCACATTCGTAATAACTACCGACATGTTATTGGGGTTTCAAAAAAGTTTAATCCAAACTTGATGAAAGACAACAAAGACCAAAGTAGTGCAGGTCAAATAGCGAGATTGCCACTTTATCATCGCACTCCAGCGTTCCTTTGGCAACCAGGCGAACAATGGGGTAACGTAAATTTTGCAGTTTGGTATGTTCGTGTTAGGGATATTCGCAAAACTGAGTCTCCATATGCAGGCATACTAAAAATAGAAAAAATGCTCATGACAGGAAAAGAGACTGAATATGGTCTATCAACCGATGAAATAGACACTATTACAGCAAATCTCATCAATGAACGTAATCCTGTATGTTATGGTGCAGATGCAAGATGGGCAAATCATCTTTACCCTGTGTATATGACAGAATGCTATTGTAAAAGCCGTTTCAAAAGTGATTATTATTTTTTGAATTTATTCTAACAGATTATGGATACGATAGGAAAGGTTATTGCTACAGAAAAGCAACCATCAACAATAGAAAACTTTACATTTTGGACTAAAAAAGATCTGAAGTTAAAGCCTTTTGATGTTGTAGTAGTAGAGCACATTAATAACTCTAAGACATTTGGTGTCATTGAGGAAATCTCTCATATGACTGATTCCCCAAGTGCATTAGCAGGTTTCATATCTAGCGATTTTGGCGATGTTGAATCCAAATCATACACAGACCGCATAGGTATGAACTATGTAAGATGTAAAGTTGTTGGGAATGACAAGGATGTATATATTCCTGTACAAGAGGGAAAGAAAGTATATTTGGCTACAGCTGTGGAAATCAAAATGGCTCTCGGATTAGACCAAGTAAAAAATCCCATTCCAGCAGGTTATATTAAAATGTATGAGGGTGCAAACGAACAGATTTTACCTGTCAACTTCAACTCTCATTTTTTAATTGGTCCTGAAGGTGCGCATTTGAATATTTCTGGCATTTCTGGATTAGCATCAAAAACTTCATATGCAATGTTTTTGATGAAGGCGATTCAAGATGTTGCAATGAAAGGAAATAAAGAGTCTGTTGCTTTTGTTATGATGAATGTCAAAGGAACGGATTTATTGAAAATAGATGAAATGAATGAGCGCGAAGATGAGTTGGAGAAGATTAAAAAAGTCTATGATATATTGGGGATGGAAATGTCCGCTTTCAAACAAGTAAGTTACTATTATCCATACTCTAAGGATTTTACGTCTTATACCTACGAAAAGCAAACAATCATTCAAGATCGCTTACAGGCTCAAAAAGCATTTCAATACAAGTACCTATTTGAAACTGACGAAGATAAAGAGTGTTTGGATCTTTTGTTTGCTAACGTAGATGACCCCAATGATACAATAGAGTCAATAATAAATTTCATAATCTCCAATGGAGGAAAATTTAATGGAGTTGAATGTTGGGAAGATTTCAGACAAGCTCTTTTGGAGCAGACACAAAGTCAAGGTAAAAATGCTGGAGCAGGGAAAGAAATTTCGGTTTTAAGTTGGCGTAAATTCTATCGACTTTTCAATAAAAGTTTTCAGAAATGTCGTCAGATGTTTACAGAACAATTGGGAAATGACGGAAAGAGTGTTCGCTTGAGAGATAAAATAGCACAAATCAAGAAAAATGATATAATGGTAATTGATGTGGCAAAATTGGATGAAGAATCACAAGGGTTTGTATTTGGAGATGTTATGCGTGCCGTATATAATCTTAAGCTCGGTTCTTCTAAACGTTCTGACGAAGACATACCTGATAGAATCGTGATTTTTATTGACGAATTGAATAAATATGCTTCTAATGATGTACCAAAATCATCTCCAATTTTGCGTCAATTGCTTGATATAACAGAGCGTGGACGTTCATTAGGCATTGTTTTGTTTGGAGCAGAACAGTTCGTAAGCGATATTCACAAACGAGTAAAAGGTAACTGTGCTACACAAGCGTTTGGTCGTACGAATGCTATTGAGATAACAAAAGAGGATTTTCGTTTTGTTCCCCAAGTTTATAAAACTATGTTGACTCGGCAAAAGCAAGGCGAATACATCATTCAAAATCCTGTATTTCGTTCTATGTTAAATGTTAATTTCCCATTACCAATCTACAAATACTATGAATGAGATGAATACAGCCCCTCAAATAGGCAAGGATGTCATTGAATCTTTGACTCTTGGTATGTATGAAGATTGCAGATTCATCTACAGAGAGTACATTCAAAATGCAGCAGATGCAGTAGATAAAGCCATAGATTGCTCTCTTATTGAGAAAGGAGAAGAGGCTATCCATGTGAGGATTGATAAGGACAAAAGAAGTATTTCTGTCCAAGATAACGCTACTGGTATACCCCAAGATAAAGTAATGGCTATTTTACGAAACATTGCACATTCGACTAAAAAACGAGGTGAAGATAAAGGGTTTCGTGGCATTGGTCGTTTAGGAGGTCTTGGCTATTGTTCAAAACTGATTTTTGAAACTTCATCTTATGGAGAACCGGTCAAGTCTGTCATGACTTGGGATGCAGAACTCTTGAAATTTATTATCAATGACAGAGAGAATATAGAGGAGGCAACAGAAGTTCTTTCTAGAGTCACCCAATTAGAAATATGCCATGAAGATAGTGATGCCCACTATTTTAGTGTAATCATGGAGGATGTCTCATCTGATGAATTACTTGATGTGGAAAGTGTGTCTGATTACCTTTCTATGGTTGCTCCTGTTGATATTTCATCATCTTTTATCTTCCGCCAAAAGATAAATGAATTCAAAAAAGAGAATGGATTGACGGTTGACACTTATAATATCTTTGTCAATAACGACCAGATTTATAAGCCTTATACTGGTGCGATTTATGAAGATAATAATGGAGGCAAAAAGAAAGTTGATGATATCATTGATGTAAAATTTTTGATGGCAAAAGATGATTATGGCTCAATCATTTATTGGGGATGGTATTCTATTTCTACCTTGAAAGGTCAAATGAAACCAAAAAATCTTGCCAGAGGTATACGTTTACGTAAGGAGAATATTCAAATTGGTGATGAAGAAATCTGTAAAAAATTCTTCGTTAAAACTGAGGATCAGCGATTTTCATTTTATTACTTCGGTGAGATTCATGCGCTTAGTAAAGGATTGATACCTAACTCAAGACGAGATTATTTTGGTGAAAGTAAAGAATGTATTGAATTTGAACAAAAAATTCGGCAAGATTTTCTGAAGCTTAAAGAACTCTGTTATGATGCTCAGAAATTACGTTCTAGTACATCTACGATTGCTAAAGGAGAAGAATTGAGGGCAACCATTCAGGAAAAGGAAAAGAATGGTTATACTAGTCAAAAAGAACGAGATGACTTGCGTCGTCGCTTAGAAGAACAAGAGAAAAAAGAAGAACAGGCTCAAAAGCAGTTGAATAATGTAAAAGCTAAAATTTCTTCAAAAGACTCACCTTTAAAATCGGTTCTTGATCATTTTGAAACTCCAGAGCCGACTTTAAAAAAAGAATTGTCTTCTCCCAAAAACGAGAAATCTGACATTGAGGCAGCTAAAGAAACTAAGACCCGATATAGAACAGATAGGCCTATTTACTCCAAATACTCAAAAAACGAGAAAAAGTTGATAGGCAAGATTTACACAGCTATCGGTAATGCAATTGCTGATGAACGCTTGCGTGAAGCGCTTATCAGCAATATAGAAGACCAAATAACAAAATGAATAGAAATATACTCTTATTAGAGCCTAATTATAAAAACAAATTTCCTCCTATTGGCCTAATGAAATTGGCTACATACTTTCGTTTAAGGGGAGATAATGTTGTTTTTTATAAAGGCGATTTGAAGGAATTTTTAATTAATGATATAACAAATGATTGTGTTGAAAAGCTCAATCAAATGGATGGTTCTATTAATTGGAAGTTACGTTCAGATAAGATTGCTACGTATATTAAGTATCGTAGAAAAGCGGATATAGATAAAATAGGACTTGAAGATTCTGCTTATGGCATCTTATTGGCTCCATGGGTTGACTATTATAAAGATTATTATCACAAAAAAGAATATCTTAAACATCCTAAGTGGGATTGGATAGGTGTTACTACATTATTTACATTCTATTGGAATATAACCATTGAGACAATTCTTTTTGCGAAAGGATTGGTTAAAGATGTGAAGAATATTATGGTTGGTGGGGTCTTGGCATCTATTCAACCTAAGGAAATAGAGGAGGCAACAGGTATAAAACCCCATTGTGGAACACTCCATACCCCTTATAAGGATATTGATGAAGATAATCCATATGTAATTGATGAATTACCTTTGGATTACTCTATACTAGAAGAAATCGATTATGAATATGTAGATGGAAGGGCATTTTTTAGCTATGCGACACGTGGTTGTATTCGTAAATGTCCATTCTGTGCTGTACCGATTTTAGAGCCTCAATTTCAGCCATACCTCCCACTGAAAGACAGAATAGAACAAACAAGAAGATTATACGGTGATCAACAGAATCTTTTGCTAATGGATAATAATGTGCTTGCATCAAAAGATTTGCCTGCAATTATCGAGGATATTCGTTCTTGTGGTTTTATTCCGGGTGCAAAATATATTGAGCCGAACCAATATGAAATTGCAATCCGCAATCTTCGTCTTGGATTGAATGACCGTGGATATATTCGAAAGTGTTGGAAGCTCCTAAAAGAGATTAACGAAATGAAGCGCCTTAGTGAGGAGGTCAGAACATATATTTATCGATTAAGGGAAGAAAATGGTTTGTTATATCCAATAACCTGCACAAAAGAAGCATTAGTTCGTACTTATAAAGATTTTGCACCGTATTTTGAAAAGAAATATGCAAATCAAAAAGGACGTAGTCGCTATATAGATTTTAATCAAGGTGTTGATGCAAGGTTGTTTACAAAGGAAATTGTTTCTCTTTTGGCACAAGTTCCAGTTCGTCCTTTACGCATTGCATTTGATGACATCAAAACCGAAAAGGCTTATACAGAAGCATTAAAAATGAGTGTGGCGCATGGCATTAGAGATTTCTCTAATTATCTGCTTTATAATTTCAAGGAAGAGCCGGTAGACCTATATCATAGGATGCGAATAAATGTTGACTTATGCGAAGAACTGAATGTGAGCATCTATTCATTTCCAATGAAATATCATCCTATCAGAGATGAACACAGCCATGATAGAGATTATATAGGCGAACATTGGAATCGTAAATATATACGTGCAGTTCAGGCTATTCTAAATGCAACAAAAGGGAAAATAGGGCGTGGTGTATCATTTTTCGAAAAAGCGTTTGGTAAAAATGAAGCTGAATTTCTGGAATTATTAATAATGCCAGAAACATTTTTGCTATTCCGCTTCTTCTTTGAACATTTGGGTTATACAAATGAATGGAGAGAGGCAATGTCACAATTATCTGAAAAAGAAAAAGAAGAAATTATGCCTATTATCTTTAAGAATAATTTTACTGATATAGATAGTCTTACAGATAATATTAAATACAGGAAAATATTAATGTACTATAAAAACTATCGTGCGGATATTGCAGATTCTACATCCGATTTGTATAAACTGAAACAAGAATTTGACAAGAAAAATAAGAGTAAATTTGAGGATACACACGGCAAATAGTGTATTATGGGATGTGTGTACGATTTTAATCTTATTGTGATTTTGTTATGACAACTGATATTCAATTCATATTATACAATCTTCCGGAAAAGGAAGGTAAAGTGCAGGTAATCATCAGGAATGAAACCCTTTGGTGTACCCAAAAGGCAATAGCTCAACTTTTTGGCGTAGATAGAACTGTCGTTTCCAAACATCTCAAAAATGTATTCAAGTCGTCTGAATTGCAGCAGGATTCAGTATGTGCAAATTTTGCACATACTGCCGAAGATGATAAAATATACATGTGCTAACCTCTTTTGATAGAAATGTTTCGCTACATATTACGATATAACATTAAAAGCGACCAATATGGATAAAAAAATAATAGAAAATGCGGCTATTGCATGTGATAATGTTGCTAAAGCCATAAATGGGATGCAGTTAGGAAGACCTTGTAATTCCTGCTGTCCTGGAAGAGATGCTTTAATCAATACTATAAATCAATTAATTGTAGAGATTAGAGATACGGAACCAGAATGCTTTCAACGTTTAATGTTGGAGTTGCAAAATGTAAAGAGCCCTTATAATCAATGTGTTCAGCCCTATCAATTTGGAGCGATAAATGCTATAACAAACATATTAAAGAATAAGTATATTGATGCTAAAAAGGGTAAAAGAAAAATCTTTATCAGTCACTCTCATTCTGATAAAACAATTGTCGATGGCTTTGTCAAAGAAATATTGAAAGTTGGTTGTGGCTTTAAGGATAACGATTTATTCTGTACTTTGGACACTTCTTCTATTAGAACAGGAGATGATTTCCGTGAAAAGATTGTAGAGAACATGAGAGATTGTGATTTTATTTTTCTTTTCATTTCTGAAAACTATAATCAGAGTGATGTTTGTAAAAATGAAATGGGAGCTGCCTGGGCTTTGGAAAACAAGAGGATTTTACCTTTTACTCTTCCCAAAACAACTTTTGAGCAAATGGGATTTCTTAATGTTGTTAAACAGGGTGCGTCTATTACTGACGGAAATAAATTAGATGAATTGTATCAAGAATTGTGTGAGTTTTATGAAATAACACCAGATTGGCGTAGTTTTAATAAAGCCAAAGGCGATTTCTTGGATTTGGTTGCAAAAGCATGATTCTTATCATGCTAAATATGTATTAGCAGTATTTGAAATGTATATTTGAAGAGCGAACCGCAAAAAGAAGTTGTTCGGGATTCCCGAACAACTGTTAAAATAGGACTTATAGACTATTACACTATGGCGCAAAATATAGTGATACGAAATAGTACAGCAGAGTTTCTCATCTTCATGCTTGAGGGCAAAGAGGATGGGATTCGGGTGATGTATAAAGATGAGACCATTTGGGCAACACAAAAGGCGATGGCTCAGCTTTTTGATTGCTCAACTGACAACATTGGACTTCACTTAAAAAATATATTTGCATCTGGGGAACTTGTCAAAGATTCAGTTACCGAGAAAAACTCGGCAACTGCCGCAGACGGGAAGAATTATCAAACAATGTTCTATAATCTTGATGCCATTATAAGTGTTGGATATAGAGTTAATTCTGTTCGAGCAACTCAGTTCCGCCAGTGGTGTACGTTTGTACTCCGTCAGTTTGCCATCCGTGGATATGTACTTGATCATAAGCGAATGGAGAACGGGGCTTTCTTAGGTGTAGATTACTTTGAACATTTGCTTGCCGAAATAAGGGAGATAAGGCTGAGTGAGCGTCGTTTTTATCAGAAACTGACCGATATTTATGCTACGGCTATAGACTATAACAAAGATGCTCCGACAACTCGTCTTTTCTTCAAAAAGGTACAGAACAAAATGCACTATGCTGTGCATGGGCATACTGCTGCGGAGTTGATAGTCGAACGAGCCGATGCGAATAAGGAACACATGGGATTGACCACTTGGGAAAACGCTCCGAATGGAAAAATTGTCAAAACAGATGTGTCTGTAGCAAAGAACTATTTGCGAGAAAAAGAATTGGAAGAAATGGGTAGGATAGTCAATGCGTCCCTTGATATGGCAGAAAGTATGGCTATGCGTCATATCCCTATGACAATGGAAGATTGGGCAAAGCGAATAGACAAATTCATTAATTTATTTGAGAGCCCGATATTACAGGATAGCGGAAAGGTTTCTGCCGAATATGCCAAAGAGTTTGCTGAATCAGAGTTTGAAAAGTACAGGATCATTCAAGACCGCCTTTTCCAATCTGACTTTGATAGATTTGAAGATAATAGTCTTCCTGCATTAGATATTGAATAATTATAATGTTATTTTGAGATTGGCAAAATCGCCTTTGGGATATGGCAGATTCATGTCGTTAAATTGGCAAGTGTTCGGACAATAGTTCTGTGTTCATCATCTAGTATCTGCATTTATGGTGACCGATGTTACTCCAGTATACCACTTAAAAGCAAGAAAAGAGTTCACATAAGAGTTCATAAAAGAACCAGTAGGGTTCATAAAAGAGTTCGTAAAAGCACTACTGAAATACACCCCCAAACCGCAATAATGCCAAATTCAGCTTGCAGAGGATTGGCAAAGTCTCACGAGCGATTTATCGCTTGGGGTATTGAGTTACCCTAACTCAATAAGGTTTGTATAATGGGCAAGCCCTGTGAGCAATTAAGTATACAAATTTCGTTTTTGTCGAGAACGGCATACCGATGGCTGGCGAAAAGATAAAAGGCTCAAATAACGCCTTTTTCTCACCAATCAGCTTGCTGAGAGATTTGGCACTCTCAAACGACCTATTGGTTGCTTGGGGTATTAGGCTCCCCATACAAGATAATGTCTGTATAACGGGCAAGCCCAATCAATGGCAGCGACCAGTTCCGTGGATTATCATGAAACCAGTCGTTGCACTTAGACTTTGACTTATATACGAATGGACACTTTTAGAATAAAGTCAAGTGGAGAGTCAATAATGGTAATCCGGCATGAACCGATAAATGCCACGGCTTTCCTGAGCCACCATCCGTTTGTTCGTGAGAAACTGAATTATCTTCACAATCTTGTTGTGATTAAATTTCGTTCCTGCCAGTTCGTAGGCAGTGGTCAGTTCTTCTTCCAAAGCCTTATATCCCGAAATAGTTTCTCTTCCCTCAAAAGCCAGTTCGAGAGCCTTGCGATGGATTGTTTCGTGGATGTCCCTATAAGGGGAGAAGGGTTCCTGTTTGGGACGACCTACGCTCTTTTTTGTCGGCACGTAGTCTGGCAGAAGTTCGGGAAGTGATTGGTCATTGATGCAGAAGGCAAATGGCAGAAAGTCTTTGGAACGGGTATGCACACTTTCCACTTTGCTGATGTTACAGTCATCCTTGTCTTTCTCGATTT
>ERZ894194.1167-NODE-1167-length-15842-cov-16.854374_pt1 | contig 15842 bp, 16 predicted proteins | sample MGYA00380283_ERZ894194 | MGnify/ENA primary metagenome ERZ894194 (study PRJEB32331, sample SAMN06328448) | human gut metagenome | biome: human gut microbiome; feature: stool | host: Homo sapiens | collected 2013-02-13 ... | reverse complement strand
AAAGTTGTGTAGGAAAATGTCTCATACGATGGCTTAACCCTACTTTTTCCAATACCTCTTGTGCCAACCTCTTTCGCTCACTACTGCCAACACGGCGATAAAGTAAAGGCAACTCCACATTATCCGTCACATTTAACGAATTAATCAAATGGAAAGACTGAAACACAAAACCAAGCGTTTTATTACGGAAAATTGCCAATTCTTTGTCCTTCATTCCTTCGGTACGTATTCCATTGATTTCCACTATTCCCATGGTAGGTGCGTCAAGTAACCCCATTATATTCAACAATGTAGATTTTCCGCACCCGGAAGGTCCCATTATACTTAGGAATTCTCCACGTTCTACCGTCAGATTCACATTTTCCAACGCTACCGTTTCAATCTCATCAGTACGGTAAATTTTGGAAAGAGAGTTCAATGTTATCATAATTTCTAGTGTTTAATTTATTTAATCTTCAGCTTATTCTTGTTCTTATATGCACTCATATCGCTTACCACTACCCTGTCACCCGGTTGCAATCCACTCAAAACTTCTACATATTCAAAGTTTGAATCGCCCAACTGTATCTTACGTTTGACCAGTTCATTGTCAGAGTTGCAGACAAACAATTCGTATTCACCACGCCCCACATAGAAAGAGCCATTGGCAACACGCATCACATCTTCCTTCACAGCATTCATCACATAAACATCTGTTTTTAATCCGGAGCGCAGACGGCGGTGATTATCTTCCTTCAACTGAACCGTGAATGATATGACGCCATTCTTGGATAATGGTGTTACACTGCTGACCGTTCCTTCCAGTTTATCGCTTCCTATCTTAACAATTGCTTTTCCTCCAGCTGCCACACGGTCGCCATACGTATCAGCAATCTCACCTTCCACCTTAAAATGACTTAAATCGGAAATGATAGCGACTTGTCCGCCTTCGGAAATCTGCGCACCAATCTGGTTATTAATATAGGTAAGAATAGCTCTGCGCGGAGAACGGATTTGCGCATCATCCAAAGTACGTTTCTTTTCGGAGAGACTCTTACGGAAGATATTAAAATCAAGTTCCTGTACTTTCAGTTCGGCAGCAGCCACCTCCTTCTCATTTTTATATTGTTGCCGGAGTTGTTCGTATTCTAACTGGGCAACATTATAGCTCAATTCAGCCTGGCGCACTTTATCCGTTGTTCCCGCACCGAGACTGTCCAGATAGTGTTCATTTCTCAACTCCACCTTCATCCGGCTTAATTTCATAGCCGAAACTTTGATCTGCATCGCCATATCCGAAAGCTTCGTCTGATTATTGACACGAAGCTGATCGAGCTTATACCGACGCATCTGCTCTTCGTCCAGCAACTTTTTATATTCGGTTTCCGTACTCTGAAGATCTAGTTTCAGAATCGGAGTACCTACATCTACACTATCTCCTCCTTTTTTATAAACTTCAAGAATACGACTGTTGATTGGAGAATTGATTATTTCTTCAAATGCAGGAACCACCTTGCCGGAAGCACTGACACTTACCTCAATAACTCCTGTATCGACTGTGGAAAAGACAAGATCTTTTGCCTCCACTCCTGCCCTTAGTACAGATATAAGTACACCAATGACAACAATACTTGCCACCCCGATGGATGAATAACGAATGATCTTCTTGTTACGTTCTTTCTGACGTATTTCTTTAGGAATTTCTCTGTCCATATCTGATCGTTTACGATTTTATCATGTATCAATTTAGCATTTTATATACCAAATCTATGCCAAAACCGTAAGTAATTGATAAATAGAATGTAACAAAAAACAAAGGGTGTCCGATATCGGACACCCTGTACGAATTTACTGTTCAGAATATGAATCTATCCACCTGTCGGCGGAAGGTCAGTATACTTGGATAATGACGGATTGTTAACTACGGTATAATGACTTCTCATTGACTATTTTTTCTCTTGTTCGGAAGCTTGCTGAATCTCCTGCGGAGAGTGTTGCTTCGGTTCCTGTATCAGTTCTTTTCCCCAATGATTAGTCTCCTCCAGCTTTTCACGATCGCGAATTTCTTTTGCTTTACGGGCATAGACAATCATACGCATGGATTGATCGTAAGTGAAATAATTCCAGATCCAATTTAAGAGCACAATCACTTTATTACGAACTCCAAGGATAGAACGCAGATGAACAACCAGCCACATCACCCAGGCAAACCATCCCTGCATCTTTACTTTACTAAACTCTGCCACGGCACGATTGCGCCCGACAGTCGCCATCGAACCTAAATTGCGGTAATGGAAAGGTTTCATTTCCTGTCCTTTTTCCATACGAATCAGATTCTTTGCCAATAGTTCTCCTTGCTGGATCGCCACTTGTGCCAGTTGAGGATGCCCGTTCGGGTAATTTTCATCAGCTAACTGAATACATTGGTCGCCAATAGCAAACACATTGTTCATCCCTTCTACACGGTTGAATGAATCGACTTTAATACGTCCTCCACGCCCAATCAGAGAGGCATCCAGATTGCCGATAGTCACACCGGTAACACCACTCACCCAGATAAAAGTACGCGTGGCAATCTCTGTACCATCTTCGAGTACTACTTTATGGTCACGATAATCCACAACACGTTTATTCAACAGGATATTTACTCCCATTTCACGGAGAAACTGTTCAGCATGTGCAGAAGATTCTTCTGACATTCCGGCAAGCAATCGCGGCCCGGCTTCAATCAAATAGATATGCATCAGACTGCTGGGCATATCAGGATAATCATTCGGCAAGACAAATTTCTTCATCTCGGAAAGTATTCCGGCTACTTCTATCCCGGTAGCTCCACCTCCTACAATTACAATATTCAATAGCTCTTGTTGTTCCTGCTTTGTTGAACAGGTCAGCGCTCGTTCCAGATTAGCCAGAAGAGCGTTTCGCAATCCCATCGCTTCTGACACATTTTTCATCGGCATGGCTTCCTCTTCGATATGTTTATTACCGAAATAGTTGGTTGTAGTACCTGCTGCCAACACCAGATAGTCATATTCTGCTTTTCCGATGGAAGTCTGTATCATATTCTTTTCCGGGAAAATGGCACGTACTTCCGCCATACGGAAATAGAAATCTTTCCGATGCTGGAATATTTTACGGAAGGGGAAGGATATGGAAGTTGGCTCCATACCGGCCGAAGCCACCTGATAAATCAAAGGAGGAAACTGATGATAGTTGTTTTTATCTATCAATACGACTTGAAAGCCTGACTTTTTCAGCTTGTTAGCCAGTTTCAAGCCACCGAAACCACCGCCTACTATGACGACACGTTTCTTATTACTTTTTGCAATGTTTAGACTCATATTCTAATCATGTTTTATCAAGATAATAACACATGAATGAGTCATTAAGTTTTCGAAATTCGAACCTTTTGAGAGAAGTCTCTATCGCAAACGCAATCTATCTCCGATTTCCGGAACATACTCACCATCCTTACGATTCATCTTATACAGATTTTTGAGGCGGATACCATATTTTTGAGAGATGCCATGCATGGAATCTCCATCTTTCACAACATATACAGTATAAGGTTTGGAAGCCTTTTTCTTCTTGCTCTTCAGGTAGATGATATCTCCTTCCATCAAGGTATAATCACGCTGCAAGTCGTTGTACTTCACAAGTTTCTTCCAACTAATATCGAATTCGTTACCTAAATCTTTAAAGGTATCACCGTTGCGGGCTACCACATAAGCAATATCATTAGCGATATACACCTGATGCGGGCTCATCAGCCAAGGATTCTTTTTCAGCTTCCGTTCCGAATATACACCCTTACGGTCGTACTTATACAAGTCATAATCTTCGATAATCGTAATCAGACGGTTAGCATAAGAAGGATCGGTAGCATAGCCTGCTTTTTTCAGTCCACGCGCCCAGCCTTTATAATCGGTGATATCCAGTTTGAAAAGAAAAGCGTAACGGGCACCTCTTCTAAGGAAGTCGGAATGATCTTCGTAAGAGTCACGCGGATGCTTATAAGCACGGAAACATTCGTTGCGCGCATCATCATCATGACGAACCGTACGTCCCCGCCAACTGCCACCACACTTAATACCAAAGTGGTTATTACTCTTTCGTGCCAACTGGCTGTATCCGGCACCGCTTTCCAACAATCCTTGCGCCAATGTGATACTCGCCGGAATCTTATGAAGCTTCATCTGTTCAACAGCCAAATCACTATACTTATTTATATACTCGACGTAACGGGCATTCCGTTTCTGTGCCTGCACTCCTACGGCAAAGAAAAAAACAACGGTTAAAAAGATAAGTCTATGCAGTTTATTCTCCATTTTTATTCAGATGTGAATTAGATGGCACAAAAATCCGAAAAATAATTGAGAGTAAAAAAGATTTTTGAAGAATATTGGTTAACAGCTATTTAATAGAATACTATTCTTCTTTCTCATCATCTCTGTAGAACCCAAAGAACGAAAATGGAGAACTTAGTCAGAGAACCAAAATGGAGAACCAACAATTTTTTTTGGATGAGGCCATAAGAATGTATTTCAATTTACGACAAAGTAAATTAGATAAGCCAACTATTATCTACTTAGTTATTAGTACCAATGGTATGAAAACAAAAATAAGTACCAATGTAAAAGTATACCCTAGCCAATGGAATTATAGACAATATAAGGCTATTATAAGTCATCGTTTAACTGAACTCGACAATCATAACAATACCATTGTTAACTCAAAATTAAACGAGTGCACTATTGCTTTTAATCAGGCAAAAAATTATCTTTGCCAAAATCCAAAAGCATTAAATCAAAAAATCGATATTATAAAAAAATACATTTACAAAGTCACCATGAGTAAAAAAAGAACAGACTCCCCTCTACAATGGATATTCAGAAAATTAGAGCAAAAAACAATAAAAGAAAGCTCAAAAATAACAGAATATAGAATACTAAAATCATTTCAAGAATACCTCAATATTAGTAATATAAATCTTGATAATTGGGATAAATTAAATTTAGATTTATTGATTAATTATAGAGAATACCTCAAAACAAGAAAAAATAAGCAAAATAAATTGGATGAAGTTAGTACGCGCAATCAAAAAATAAAGAAGATTATAGAATATGCCAAACTTGCTGAAAAAGAAGAACTCATAGATTTAAAAAAGAGTCGAATTTCATTATATGAATTTGAAAAAGACTTAAGAGGTGGTAATAATCAAATTGTATTAAAAGAAGATGAAATAAAAGCTATATTAGATTTAAAATTAACAGGAGATAAAGAAAAAGTACGAGATTTATTCATTTTTCAATACTATATAGGGCAGCGATATAGTGACATTGAACAAATAACAAAAGATATAATAAAGGAATATAAAGGAAAGAAATACTGTATTCTAAAACAAAAGAAAACAGGTAAATTAGCAGAAATAATACTGCACGAAAAAGCAATAGAAATTCTCGAAAAATACAACTATCAATTACCCCTAATTGATATATATAAGTGTGATAGAGATATAAAATATATAGCAAAAGAAGCTGGAATAAGGGGGAAAGAGATAATATCAGAACAAAGAGGACATGAAATAAAAGAAGTTGAGAAAGAACGTTGGGAACTAATAGGAACTCATACTAGTAGAAGAAGTTTTATCACTCATTCGATAGCTCAAGGAAAAAGCAGAACTGATACTCAAAGACAGAGCGGACATACAACAGAAAACAGTCTTAACAAATATATTAAGGACAAAGATATTTCTTTCATTGAAAAAAGGATAGATAGAGAAATAGAAGAAGAAAAAGGAAAATCGTCTGATATAGAATTTGATTCAACAATCATTGATAAACTAATAAATGAAGCAAAAGAAAAGTTTATTCAAAATACAGTAAATGAAGCAAAAGAAGTACTAACCATGCTAGGAGCGCAAAGTTATGAATTTCAAGATATATATGATATTGAAGCATTACACAGATTGATGAGCTATAAATATGAATCCAAGCTACTCAATGTTGGAATCCCTATAGAAACTATAAAAGGAATATATAATACACGAGAAAAAACATTATATGAAAAAGCAGAGGCTATACAAAAATTATATAATGAGGCAATTAATAAAACAAAATAATCTCATTATATAATATATTTTTATATCTTTGTCGAAACATTTAAAATTAAAATATTATGGCAAGAGTAACAGAAACTTATTACACTAAAATTAAGGAAAATAAAATCAAACTAGAAGATGTTCCTATTAAAAAGTTGTGGGAAGAACTAAAAAATAGTCAAGAAGAGCTAGAAAAATACAAGAAAGGAAAAGATTCTAATACCATAATAAAAAAGATAAAAAAAATAATAGAGGACTACGATAAAAGTGAAATAAAAAAAGAAGAGGAGAAATAAAATCTCCTCTTTTTTTATACAAATTCCTTTTTTATTCTCTGAATTGTTGATAAAGAATAGCCTGTCAGTTTTGCAATATTACGAAGTGAATATTGTTGTTTTAGCATTCTAATAACTTCTTTATATTCTTCTTTTTTCTGTTCTTTAGATTTACAACTTCCTTTTTTTCTTCCTAAAACTCCACCACGTTCAATATACAATTTCCTACCACTATTTAGACGATATTGAATATTTTCTCTCTCCAATTGCGCACACGTTGATAACGTAGCAAGCATAACAGGAGCAAACATCGTAGGATTACTTTTTTCATCTAATAACAAAAATCTTTCTTTTTGAATATATAAATTTATTTTTTTATCAACCAATAATTTTACTGTTTCTAAAACTTCAAAAGCATTGCGTCCTAAACGACTAAGTTCACTAACAAGGATTATATCTATCCTTTCTTTAGAAGAAAATTCCAATGCATCCATTAATATTTGTCTATCACAATTTTTCTTTGCACCTGAAATACGTTCTTCAAATATTTTAATAACATCTAAATTTTCATATCTAGCATAATTCATTAAATCTGAAATTTGCCTATCAGCATTTTGTCTATCTGTAGTTGAACTAACACGAGCGTAAATTATAGCCTTCATATAGTAACATTTATTTTAATACATTGCAAATATAGTATTTACATCTAATATAGCAAAATAAATCAAAGATTATTTTGAATACACAAATAAGATATATTCAATGCAAAATATAGATTTATTTGAATACAATAATTTTCTGAATATAGAGCATATAATAACCTATAAAAACAAGCGTATCTTTCATCTATTATTATTATTTTATTTTAAAAAAATCCAAAGCTAACATTCTCTAATAGAATCAATAATAGAAATCATAATCCGAATAATATCCAAAAATGAAACACGCTCGGTAAAAAAGACGTTTCTATGTAACTTTTATCTCTAAAAGGCCTGGCCGTTATAATAAAAACGGCCAACTGTGGCCTCAACAAATTCTATATAAAATTTTAAGCAGTAAAACTAAACTCCTTAATAAATTTATATAAAGTTGATTTTCCTACGAATATTCCATTTTCCCTTAAATTAGATATATTATCAATAACTGACAAATTAAAATCATAAAATTGGCCTAAATCCTCATATAACATCTGTTTTTTTGCAATATTCTTCGCACTATTTTTAGAGATTCCATGCTTTAAACAATAGGCTGGGTTAACAATATATCTTCTTTTGTCTCTTTCTATTTTTATCTCATATCTTGTATTAAAATAAGCATTATATGCTATTTTAAATAATACATTACAAGTTATTTCATTATCATAATTATATATATAATATACGACCTCATGAATTAAACAATAAAGTAAGTGTTCAATACTAATATCAGAAAGCATATATTTTCTAATTAGCGCATTACTAAATAAAATTTTACTTCTCTTTCCTTTTCTTATTTTTAATGGTTTAGAAATATATGTTTCCCTACCATTATCCAATATTACTTTTTCATTTATCCAATAACGTTTAATCTGTGTATAATTACTAGGCAACCTAATAAATGCAATATCATCATTAACAGCAGGAAGTGGGGTTGTATTAAAAGCAACATATCTATCTGAATATTTAGCTATAATCTTCTCAAAATCATTATTATTTCTACATTTCCAAAAATCAGTCATAAACTCTTTATCCACAAATTCCAAATCAGATTTTATAATGTACTCCTTCTTCTCTTTTTTTATAGATTCTGAATTGGAATATTTCAAATATTCATCAAAATCATTTAAACTAAAAATATTATAACTAACATAATATATAATATTATCTTTACTATTTCCAGCCATTTGTTGAGATGAATTTAGGCAACTTTTATCTTTTAATTCAAAATTGAATATTTTTTTTATATATTCCATAATCCCTAAAGCAATCTTTCTATATAAAGAATTATTAGGTATTACATCATCAAATACATATACCAATCTATACCTATTATTTTTATCTAATATATTCGAAAATGTAGAATAAATAAATGAAGGTTTCAATTCTATTTTATCCCAAAAATCATGAATATTAATTTCATAGTCATCAACATCAATACTAATAAAACTTGCAGAAAGTAAGTTTTCAATCTTTTTATCTTTCTGTGTTATAAACTCTGTATCAGACTTAAAATGGTTAATAAAGCAATATCCACATTTTATATATTCTATAAATTCATCAATTAATACATCAATAGGCTTATTATAATTTACTTTGTACCAATGTTGAGGCTTTTCATCATAGTTAATAGTACTAAAAGAGACACTTATTCTCTTATTCTTATTTTTTATCATTTATTTTTTTGATTACTCCTACTTCTTATTCAGACAACTATTAGAGAACAAGAAGTGATAATAGGAAGCCTTCTTATTTTTTATTCTAATAGCCAAAAGAGGAAAATAGCTATTTTTCTTCATCTTCAAATGTATATAGAAAAATATTAAAATCCAAGATTAACAGCAAAAGATTTGCCATTAAAACAAAAAAGCTCTACCTTTCAGTAGAGCTTTTAAGCCAATAGATTTATTGTTCAATCATTACTTTTGCATCTCATTTTGCTGCACAATTTCTTTTAGTAATAAATTACAGAGACTAGCAGCTTCTTGACTTGCTATTTTAACAGGTCGTTTAAACATATAAATTATAATAATCGCTATAATTACACCTGGTATTCCTTGCATATATATAGGCATTTCAACAGAAAGCACACACACTAATATACACAGCAAAACTATAATAGCAACGATAACGAACCAAGCAGTAGAAGGTAGTGCTACATAATAAAATGAAACCTTAAACTTATCTTTATTATTATCAATTAAGCAATGTATTATTTTTCTAGTCCAAAAATTGTCATGAGAGGAAGCATCAAAGCTAAAAGTATTTCCATCTCTTTCACATGGCATAACCTTGTTAAAGACATTATGTGACAAAGATAAAAATTTCCCTTTTGTCAAATTGGAAGTTATAACTTCACTACCGCCATCCCGAAACCCTCTTTCAAAATAGTCCTCCATAATGATTTATTTACCATCTATTAGGTCCCCAGCTATCTGTAGCATTGTATTCAAATCCCCATCTTTACCAGCTTGCTTATATTTTACAATAACAGCTGCCAAATAAGCCTGTCCACCTTCCATATCATCAACTTCAAAAAACTTAAAATAGGTCTGCGCATCTTTTTGAGGATTTAATGTAATTTTAGCCTCATCATTACAGGCAGCAAGGAGCAAAAACATTGCAGCAAATGCAAATAATAATTTTTTCATGATAATAAAGATTTTAATAACTCGCCAAGCCTAATCGAAATAATAAAAAAGAAAGAGCGCAGGCTTGTTAGTTTATCTGTATCGAAGCATCGCCAAACGCTCACATCACAATAAACACAACAATAGCCCACGCTTCATATAAGGAGCGTGAGCATTTAGTTGCTATCCTCGTGATGTTTTGAAATTGGCGATTTCCGATACAAGGATATACTAAACGCTCTTTACGTTATCTAAAATGTCGAGACAAAGATAACATTTTTTTCATTCAATAAATAAAAAACACGAGTTTAAGAATATCAAAATAATAATTTGTGGCTATATTTGCAGCGTTCTAAGAGATACAAGAAAGAACAAACACAGATTACCAATATTATAATAGTCTATTTTTCAGTATACTTTAAAAATCCGAAAAATAATTGGGATTATCAATCTCTTTCCTAACTTTGTAACATTAATTGTAGAAACCAATACCCTGACGTATATGAAAGACCTCACAATTACCGCTATTATTAAAGTATATCAATATGATGAGTTGAATGAGGGCGATCGGTCACTTATAAAGACTGCCATGGAGGCAACAGCTCGTAGTTATTCTCCGTACTCCCATTTCTCCGTAGGTGCCGCTGCGCTATTGGGCAACGGGACAGTAGTGACAGGAACCAATCAGGAAAATGCGGCCTATCCGTCGGGGCTTTGTGCAGAACGTACTACCCTATTCTATGCCAACTCCCAATATCCCGACCAACCGGTTGTCACTCTTGCTATTGCGGCACGAACGGAAAAGGACTTCATCGACCATCCGATTCCTCCCTGCGGTGCTTGCCGGCAAGTGATTCTGGAAACGGAAAAGCGTTACAAACAACCCATCCGCATCCTATTATATGGCAAAGAATGTATCTACGAAGTAAAAAGTATAGGCGATCTACTGCCATTATCATTTGACGCATCAGCAATGGAGGATTAATTATGTTACAACAATATCACACGAAACTAAAAGGAACACTCGCACTTACAGACTCTTATCTGACAGAAAAAGCACTGCAAAAAGAAAAAGGGCTTTATAAATTTATATGGGTACGCAACGGAAGCATCACGGTAGAAATCGACCATCAGGAAATGACGCTTACCAAAGATGAAGTGATTTCACTCACTCATCTGCAACACCTCGAATTTAAATCGATTGATGGTGAATACCTGACTTTATTGTTCAACAGCAATTTTTATTGTATCTATGGCAACGACCATGAAGTGTCATGCAGCGGCTTCCTGTTCAACGGTTCATCGCACCTGATCCGTTTCACACTGAACGAAAAAGAACGTAAAGAACTCGACACTATTACCGAAGCACTGGAAAATGAGTTTACCGTTTCCGACAGCCTGCAGGAAGAGATGCTGCGCATCCTGCTGAAACGTTTCATCATCCAATGTACCCGAATTGCACGTCACCGCATGAATATCACCCGTGAAAAAGAATCCGGATTCGAGATTGTCCGCCAATACTATAACTTGGTCGACGAGCATTACCGGACGAAAAAACAGGTACAGGACTATGCCGATATGCTTCATAAATCTCCCAAGACACTATCGAACATCTTTTCTACCTGCAAACTGCCTTCGCCGCTTCGGGTTATCCACGAACGGGTGGAAGCGGAAGCTAAACGTCTCCTGCTTTACAGCAACAAAAGCGCCAAAGAGATTGCCGATATTCTGGGATTTGAAGACCAGGCTTCTTTCAGCCGTTTCTTCAAAAATATGACCGGACAGAGCGCCGTGCAATTCAGAAATACACAGGAAGGGAAAAATTGACAAGGCATACGGAAGTATTGCTATTTGGGGGGTAGTGGAAATGGACGACCTTTGCAACATAAGATAAACCAATTAAAACCCCAACAAAATGAAAGAGAAATTGATCGCTTTACTGACCTTCACTTCAAGTCTGAAAAGTTTTGGTATGAAATTTATCCGCGTTGCCATTCTGGTAGTATTTGTATGGATAGGCGGATTGAAGTATTTCCATTATGAAGCCGACGGGATTGTTCCGTTTGTTGCCAACAGTCCTTTTATGAGTTTCTTCTATGCTAAAGGTGCACCCGAATACAAAGAACATAAGAATGCGGAAGGTGCTTTTGTCCCGGAAAATCGTGCATGGCACGAAGCAAACCGCACTTATACTTTTTCTTACGGACTGGGAGCTCTTATTATGAGTATCGGCATACTGGTATTCCTGGGAATCTTTTTCCCAAAAGTGGGATTGGCAGGCGACACCCTCGCCATTATCATGACGCTCGGCACACTTTCTTTTCTTGTCACCACCCCGGAAGTCTGGGTTCCCGACTTGGGAAGCGGAGAATTTGGTTTCCCATTACTATCCGGTGCAGGGCGGTTGGTGATTAAAGACATTGTGATCCTGGCCAGTGCCGTAGTGTTATTATCCGACTCGTCACAACGCGTACTCAAAACACTTAAAAAAGACTAAGACAACCACTAAAGAGGATTCTGACTTCTTGCCATTGCGGAACAAATCGTATTTTCAGACTGTTATATAGTCTCATACAAATCATTAATACAAGAAGTTATGAAACAATATGATGCAATTATTATAGGATTCGGCAAGGCAGGGAAAACCCTGGCTGCCGAACTTTCCAACCGCGGATGGCAAGTGGCCATCGTAGAACGTTCCAACATGATGTATGGAGGAAGCTGTCCGAATGTAGCCTGTATCCCAACAAAGACGCTGGTGCATGAAGCCGAGGTTTCCGCTTTGCTTTACCACGATGATTTTCCGAAGCAGGCGAATATGTACAAACAGGCCATCGGCCGAAAGAACCGCCTCACTTCCTTTCTTAGGAATGATAATTACGAAAGACTAAGCAAACGTCCTAATGTGACTATCTATACCGGAACGGGGTCTTTCATATCCGCCGATACCATAAAAGTGGAACTTCCCGAAGGAGAAATCGAACTGAAAGGAAAAGAGATATTTATCAACACGGGATCTACTCCCATTATCCCTGCAATAGATGGTATTCAGCAAAGTCAGCACGTATATACCAGTAGTACGCTTTTGGACTTAAGCGTACTTCCTCATCACCTGATTATCATAGGTGGAGGATATATCGGACTGGAGTTCGCTTCTATGTATGCCGGTTTCGGCAGTAAAGTGACAATACTCGAAGGAGGAAACAAATTTATGCCTCGTGAAGATCGGGATATTGCAAACAGCGTCAAAGAAGTGATGGAGAAGAAAGGTATTGAAATCCATCTGAACGCTCGTGCGCAGTCTATCCATGACACGCATGACGGAGTGACACTGACTTACTCGGACGTATCCGACGGTACTCCTTATTATGTAGATGGAGATGCCATTCTTATCGCAACGGGACGTAAACCGATGATTGAGGGATTGAATCTGCAAGCAGCGGGTGTAGGAGTTGATGCTCACGGAGCTATCATCGTAAACGATCAGTTACGCACTACTGTTCCTCATATATGGGCAATGGGAGATGTGAAAGGCGGATCGCAATTTACTTATGTCTCGTTGGATGATTTCCGGATTATCCGCGATCAGCTCTTCGGCGACAAGAAACGTGATATCGGAGACCGTGATCCTGTGCAATATGCAGTGTTTATTGATCCGCCATTGGCACATATCGGAATCAGTGAAGAAGAAGCTCTGAAAAGAGGATATTCATTTAAGGTTTCCCGGTTGCCGGCTTCCTCTATCGTTCGTACCCGCACATTAAGGCAGACTGATGGTATGCTAAAAGCTATCATCAATAATCATAACGGGAAGATTATGGGCTGTACTCTATTCTGTGCCGATGCTTCAGAAATCATCAATATCGTAGCTATGGCGATAAAAACAGGGCAAACCTCTACATTCTTGCGCGATTTTATCTTCACGCATCCCAGTATGAGTGAGGGATTAAATCAACTGTTTGATGTATAAGAATAAGAAAGAATATAACTCACTTCTAAAACAGAGCCTCTGAATAGGGTAAACAGAGGCTCTATTTGGAGTAATCGGAGGCTCTGAATGAGGTAAACGGAGCCTCTAAATAAATGAAACTCATTCTTTTTCAGTCTTAATAGAGTGAAATCTAATAGAAAGTGTTATCTTTGCAACCAAGTTAAACTATATACCTACCGCAATGAGAATTAGTAAGTAAGACAACACTTCTAAGTAAACATCACTTTTCTTATATGCTTTTTCTATTTCGTTAAGCATCACGAAATCCGTGTTGTTTAGCCAGTATTGTGTTTGTCGTTCCCCCCTATCCTGTGATTTTCCCTCACTCTATTTTCAACCTCAAACCCAATAGATCATTATGTCTATAAGTATTCAGCAAATCAGCTATATCCATCCGGATAAAGAAGTATTATTCAGTGATCTCAATTTCGCCATCAGTAAGGGGCAGAAACTGGGATTAGTCGGTAACAATGGGTGCGGTAAATCTACTTTGCTGCAAATTATTGCCGGACAACTTTCACCCTCTTCCGGTGTCATTGTCCGTCTGGACGACCTATATTATATCCCGCAACATTTCGGGCAATATGATTCATTGACTATCGCTCAAGCACTCCAGATAGAACGTAAGCAACAAGCCTTACATGCTATCCTGTCAGGAGATGCCTCAAACGAAAATTTCGTCATCCTGGATGATGACTGGAATATTGAAGAACGTTCCATTGCCGCTCTCGATTTATGGGGGCTAGGACAGTTTACTCTATCCTACCCGATGAATTTGCTTAGCGGCGGTGAAAAGACCCGTGTATTTCTGGCAGGGATGGACATTCATCACCCATCTGTCGTACTTATGGATGAACCGACCAATCATCTCGATTCTTCCGGCAGACAACGTTTATATGACTGGGTAGAGAAATATCGTTCCACCCTGTTGGTGGTAAGTCATGACCGTACCCTGCTCAATCTTCTCCCCGAGATTTGCGAACTGGAGAAGCATCAAATCAATTATTATGGCGGAAATTACGAATTCTACAAAGAACAAAAAACGCTGATGCAGGAAGCATTGCAACAACGTATTGAAGAAAAAGAAAAGGCACTACGTATTGCCCGTAAAGTGGCTCGCGAAACGGCCGAACGCAGGGACAAACAGAATGTACGCGGCGAAAAGAGTAATATAAGAAAAGGAGTTCCACGCATTGTATTGAACGCACTCCAAGGGAAATCCGAGAAGAGCACTAGTAAACTGACTGGCGTTCATCAGGAAAAAGCCGAGAAGTTAACAAATGAACGCAACCAGCTTCGAGGTTCGCTCTCTCCGACTGCGGCATTAAAAACCGACTTCAACAGTTCCTCGCTTCATACCGGGAAGATATTAGTGACAGCAAAAGAGATTAACTTCAGTTATCATTCCAATTCGGTTAACAATGATATTCTGACGAATAATGAAATAAATTCGTCTGACACAGGTTATCTTCCCAATCCGAATAGCAATGATATTCAGGAAAATAGTATCTCAAAACAACAGCTTTGGCAAGCTCCTGTCAGCTTTCAGCTAAAGAGCGGAGACCGCCTCCGTATAGAAGGAGCCAACGGTAGCGGGAAGACAACTCTATTGAAATTAATCACCGGCCAACTTCAACCACAGGAAGGAACCCTGACACGGACGGACTTTAGCTATGTCTATTTGAATCAAGAGTATTCGATCATTGACGACCGGAACAGTATTCTTGAACAGGCTTACGCTTTCAACAGCCGGAATCTGCCGGAGCATGAAATAAAGATTATTCTAAACCGTTACTTGTTTCCTGCATCCGAATGGGACAAATCCTGCCGGAAACTTAGTGGTGGTGAGAAAATGCGTCTCGCTTTCTGCTGTCTGATGATTAGTAACAATACCCCTGATATGTTTATCCTGGATGAACCTACCAACAATTTGGACATACAAAGTATTGAAATTATCACTGCTACTATCAAAAATTATGCAGGTACTGTGATAGCAATCTCACACGACAATTATTTTATTCAGGAAATTGGTGTCGAACAATGCATTTTATTGAGTTAGTCTATTGATATTTTATCCAGGGCAACCGCACCAAAATTTAATTCATATCCGCACAGTTTTGAATAAAATAATGGAGTATTCTGGAAACGTTGTGGTAAATCTGAAAAAGA
>ERZ894194.1159-NODE-1159-length-15939-cov-88.527449_pt1 | contig 15939 bp, 21 predicted proteins | sample MGYA00380283_ERZ894194 | MGnify/ENA primary metagenome ERZ894194 (study PRJEB32331, sample SAMN06328448) | human gut metagenome | biome: human gut microbiome; feature: stool | host: Homo sapiens | collected 2013-02-13 ... | reverse complement strand
ATTAGTAAACTAAATGAAAAAATAACAATTTTTAATATTTTTTATTCACACATTTCAATAAAAAAATGAAACCAGTATTAATTAAATTTTTTAATAAAGGAGAATATTATCAGACATATTCAATGAAATTAAAAGTCATATTTGATGAAACCAAAAAACAATGGCTTTATGAAACTTTTATGAAGAAAAATGAAAAAGACAAATGGATTAAATGTAATTGTGATTTTCAAAGGATAAAACCTTATATCACATCATTTATAAATGATTACACATCATTCATGAGGTCATGTGATATTGTGGAAATTGAAGAATAATATTAACATATATATAAAAAAAAAATTAAGAAAATGGAAGAAAAAGAATTAACAGATTTTGTTGCCCATCATAGGCAATACTGTAAGATTAACACTTTGTATAAACGTTACACTGAAGGACCGTTAAAAAATCAAATTATTATTGGTGATTTTTCACGTCCCGAATTTGAATATTTATATAATTGTTTGTGGGATGCTTTCGAGAAAGTAGATGGTACAAATGTATTTTGGTATTGGGATGGTACAACTCTTGAAATTCATGGTAAAACAGCCAATGCCAATATCCCAAAACATCTTCAAAAGAAAATGGAAGAACTTGTAACAGTAGAAATGATGCAAGAAATTTTTCCTATTCAATATGATGAAAATGGAAATAAGAAAGAACTTAATGTAAGAATTTATGGAGAGGGCTATGGTGTTAAAATTCAAAAAGGTGGAAACTACATTAAAAATGATTGTGGTGTACGTTTGTTTGATGTGATGATTAATGGTTGGTGGCTTGATAGAGAAGCTATGCTTGATGTTGCAGCTAAACTTTCTCTTCCAACTTGCCATTATTATGGAAGAATGACTTTGAAAGAAGCCGAAGAAATGGTAAAGAAAGGTTTTAAATCTCCTATTGCAGAGAACACAGAGTATGAAGCCGAAGGACTTGTTTTAAGACCCACTGTTCAACTTTTCAATAAACAGGGAGAAAGAATTATTGTTAAAATTAAAACTGTTGATTATCGCAATTTAGAAGCTAAATCAAAACATAACAAAATTTAACAATAAAAATTTGGTGGTATGAAGTTAATTTACTAATTTCGTACCACTTTTGTACTTCAGAGACAATTATATAATTAAATTTAATTTGTGTAATTAACTATTAAATAAAAAAATATACATTTTTACACCTTTTTAGCAAAATTGATAACTTTTTAAAATAACAATTAATAATGATTTTTAATTTGACATGTTAAGAGCAGTAAAAATAAGATTATATCCAAACAAAAAACAAGCAACAATGATAAACAAGTTGCTTGGTTGCTATCGTATTGTGTATAATCAATGCCTTAACAGAAAAATTGAATCATATAAGAATGACGGAAAATCAGAAAACCTTTCTACACTTGGAAAATTCGTTCATCATGAACTATTGAAAGATGATAATTTCATTTGGTTAAGAGAACAGAATACAAAGGTTCTAAAACAAGCAGTGAAAGATATGTTGACAGCATACAAGAATTTCTTTGAAAAACATACTGGCTATCCTAAGTTCAAGTCAAAACATGACAACAAGCAATCTTGTAGATTTGAACTTGGGGCAATCTCAAAACGTAATGATTATACAACATATCATTTGTCGCTTGCAAATATAAGGAATATCAAGTTCAGATGTAATGAGAAGTATGCACAATATCTACAAAAGCACCATGACAATATAAGACAAGCAACACTAACAAAATTGCCTTGTGGCGAATATTACTTGTCTATATTGGTTGATGGTGATTTAACGCATAAAGTTAAAGAAACGGATGCTGTTGTAGGTATTGACCTTGGTATAAAGGACTTTGTAATAACAAGTGATGGAGAAGTATTTAATAATCTTCATTTCAAGAAATCTGAAACCAAGAAGATTAAGAGGCTACAACATCAGTTATCAAAGAAAGAGAAAGGGGGTAACAATAGAGACAAAGCAAGGATTAGGCTTGCTAAGTTATATAAGAAGATAAATGATAGAAAGCAATACTATCTTCACGCAGTAAGTAATTCACTCATTGACGAAAACCAAGTTATATGTATGGAAGACTTGAACGTGAAATGTATGATTAGGAATCATAATCTTGCTGAAAGCATTTGTGAGATGAACTTCGGTGAGTTTCGTAGTATGCTTGAATACAAGGCTCAATGGTATAACCGAAAGATAGTATTTGTTGATAGGTTTTACCCATCAAGTAAAATGTGCCATAATTGTGGTTACATCAATAAAAACCTCACATTAGTTGATAGACAATGGATTTGTCCTCAATGTGGCGAGGTCATTGAAAGGGATTACAATGCAGCATTGAACATACTTGACGAGGGATTAAGAATAATAGGTATCAGTAGTACCAAATTTACGCTTGTGGACTATCCTCCTATGGATGACCGTGGTTTACCGCCTAAAAAGTAGTGATAGGTTGAAGCAAGAAGTTAATAATGAACAAACTTGTTTGTTCAAGTTTTAACATACTGTTAATGAGTATTAACTGAACATATTAAAATATATATTACATTTTATAGGTGAAATAGTAGAAATATGAGTAAAAATAAAGAAATGTGTCCTGAATTTCCATTTTGGGGTGCAAGTTATCCAGATGCTTGTTGCATTAATGGAGTATTATATGATTTGGATAACTGTGACAATGATGGTAATCTTTATACTCCAATTGAAAAGATACCTTGTCCATTTTGTAAAACAGAAGAATTTATTGAATATGACTGTTTTACAAAAGAAGATGAATTTTATGAAGACATGGGGGATGAGTATAAAGCTAAAGAAAAAGCTCGTGAATGGTATCTTAATTGGGTTGAGGAAATGAAAAAGAAATATTCTTAATAATAAAAAATATAAACAATAATTTTATTATTATATTTAAAAAAATTTTAATAAAAATACATCCATTAATTTTGGCTCGTGATGTGTAATTAACTGTTTTCATTTTATCATTGAAAATATTAAAGGAAAAAAGCTATGTGAAACCATACCAAAGTCAACACATAGCTTTTTAATATCTATATGTACTCAAATGAGTACTATTTCATTTTATCACATAAATTTTATTATTTATTAAACAGAACAAATACCTTTCAACTCATTCAATATTACATTTCCATTTTCGTTTGCTATTTGTTTTGGCGTTGTCCAATTAATCCCATCTACTGAAGTAGATGTATGACCCCCAGTTCCAACTACTATATATTTCCCATTTCCATAATAAACACTATTCCAATATTGTCCACCTGCTATGTGTATTGGTGTTGTCCAATTAATCCCATCTACTGAAGTAGATGTATGACCAACACCCCCAATTGTTACAAATCTATCATTTCCATAACAAATATTATAAAAATAAACACCTTCTATTTGTTTAGGTGTTGTCCAACTAATACCATTTGTTGAAGTAGTAACATAACCATTACTTCCACCTGCCACAAATATTCCATTGCCATAACAAACACTATTTAAACCAGATGGTGATGCTATTTGTATTGGATTTGTCCAACTAAAACCATTTGTTGAATAGGCTATATAACCATTACTTCCAACTGCTACATATTTACCATTTCCATAACAAACACTGCTCCATGGATAATCACTCTCTATTTGTGATGGCGTTGACCAATTAATCCCATTTGTTGAATAGGCTATATAACCATTACTTCCAACTGCTACATATTTACCATTTCCATAACAAACACTGCTCCATGGATAATCACTCTCTATTTGTGATGGCGTTGACCAATTAATCCCATCTGTTGAAGAAGTTATACGGTCTCCAACTGCTATAAATCTATCATTTCCATAACAAACACCATACCACGGAGTACCAGTCCCTACTTGTATTGGTATTGACCAATTTTCTCCATCTGTTGAATAGGTTGTATAACCATTTTCTCCCACAGCCACATATTTTCCTTCTCCTTTAGTAATACTGTTCCATTTACTGCCTCCTATTGTTGCCATAATATCATCATCTATTTTTACTCTTATTAAATCATTTGTGGGTGGTATTATTTATGGTTTTTCAAGTTCTTCAATAGGTGGAACGATTGGTTCTTCAAAACCAATATTATCTTTGTCACATGAAAAGAACAATCCCATACACAATACCATCAAATAAAATACTTTCTTTTTCATAAGTTTATATCATTTTACAATTTCTTACAAAAGTATTATTAAAAACAAAACTTTCTTATATAAACATGCTTAAAGTTTCCTAAACTTATATTTCAACCTTAGATATTAAACCTCCACTTCCAACAACAATGAAATTTGCTTCAGATGTTGGCGGTTCCTCTTCGCCATGTTTTTGTTGTAAAAGTAATTCTATTTCATCATTGCTTTCATTTTGTATTATTTTTACCAGTCCTAATCTATTGACTTGACTCCTATTTGGAAATATTGTTAAAGTCATTGGATTTTCGTTGTTTGTGACAATCCATGCTCCTGAGTCAACATCAACTCTAAATTCAATATTTGCTTGGTCTTTCGTTGATACAATATTGAATCTTCCCAGCAATCCTAATGGTTGATAAAGGTCATTATTGAACACATAGGTTCCTCCAGATGGTGGTACTACCAATGTTAATTGGTTTATGTAAAATTGGTATTTTGTTTCCGTTTTACCAACTTGTACAATAGTAAATTTACTTGCCATATTTTAAATTAGTTTTACTAATAATTAGTAAAACTATATGAAAAAATTCATATTCTATTCACCTAAAGTATAACAATTTACAAAGTAATTTTCATTAATAGTAGATTATGAGTAGATATTTATAGTAAAATTATAAAGAGATGATAAAATTTGATGAAAAAAATCCTTTTAATGATGCTTCAAAAAACGGCATGTTGCCTGATGGTTGTGGTATTTTTGAAAGGTATTATACAAGCGGACAAGAAGTAGATTTTTGTGGTCTTTCTCCAAATCCAGATGATTATGAAACCCCACAAACATTATATGAAAAAATACTGGAGCTAGTAAAAAGAATAATTGTAGCTGTTGATTTAAATACTAATGGTACATACAAACCATCTGATTTTGATATTTATCCATTAATTGCAAATGCAACATCAGTTAAAGATGCTGTTGAGAGATTATCAAAATATATTGAAGATTTACAACAGAAAAAATTTGATAAACTTAATCTAAAGTTAAAATATGAAAATGGTACTGTTTCATTAGTTTTTAATGATGATGCATATACAAGTATTAACATACCAGAAGAACAATTTCTTGATAGTGAAGAAACTACATTTATTCCATCTGCTACTACTGAAGATTGGAAGAAAGACCCTTCTGTTATTATTGGTAAACCTTATTTAAGATTAGCTTTTAAAACAATTGATGCAAGTGGCATACATACTATAACATATACATATATTCCAATGAATTATTTGTTTAATGTATATGGTGTAGAAGATACTAATTCAATTGATATGCACATGATACCTTCAGGAGATACAAATGTGTTTTCAGGTGATTTGAGAGTAAATGATGTTGATAGTAATGCATTAAAGGTAGATGCTTTGGGTGTATATGTTGAGGATTTAAACCCTGTTATTGAAGCTGAGAAGATTCGTGCTGAAGCTGCTGAAAAAACATTAACAGATGATTTGGCTAAAGAAGTAACTCGTGCAACCAACATGGAGTATAACATTATTAATATGGTTAGTAATGAAACTGATAGAGCCATAGAAGCTGAAAAGAAACTACAAGACCAAATCACAACTGAAGTAACTCGTGCATCAAATACTGAACAACAATTATATGACAGAATACAAGCTGAACAAACTCGTGCTGTTAATGCTGAAGGTGATTTACGTGATGATTTAAATGTTGAAATTCAACGTTCAACTAATAAGGATGTACAATTAGATGAGAAAATTGCTGATGAAATAACAAGAGCCATTAATAGAGAAAATGAATTAGATGTGGACATTAAGACAAGGGTTCAATCTGTTACAGGAAGTAATAGTATTAATGTCACAACTGATATAAATAAGAATGTTCAAATTGAAGCGAAAATCAAAAGTGGTGACAACAAATTAAGTGTTGATAATGATGGGATGTTTGTTGCGCCATATGATTCAGAGTTGGATTCTGAATCAACAAACGCAGTTGAAAACAAAGTATTGTATGAAGCAATTAAGAATTTACAAGACCAATTAAATGCTCTTAGTAAAGAATATGCTACATATGGTTTTGCGAGAATTAATGGCGCTGTAAGCGCTGAAAAATTGGAAGATTATTCATTTGGCGATGAGGCTATATATGAGAAAATTTTGTCTCATTTAAATATGGGATTGGTGCAAAATGGTAAATTATACAAACGTTGCGCTAATGGACGTATAGATTTGGCAGTTGATGGTACAGAGTTGTATATTGATGGTTCTGATGGTGATGTATTGTTATATACTGACACTGATTTGTATTTCTTGAAGGGTACATTTAACATTAGTGGTATGGAGTTAAATTTATTTGCATTAAGTCTTTTACCATTTGAATACCAAAACAAAAAAGCTAAAAAGTTTGCTCCATTTGCATATACCCCACACTATACTGTATGGGATAAACTTACAAAAGATAATAATATAAAAGGTGTTGAAGATGTAAGAATATGTGCTCATTCAGTTTACAATAAAAATCTTGTTGGCTCTTATACTGAAGCTAAACCAATTTTTACTGAAGTTTTTAAACCAAATGGAAATGGATATTGGAACAATGAAGTAAATTATTTTGATAATGTATGGATGGCTCAGGCTAAAAATGCTGACCAAACAACTAATAGACCTTATATGGGTGCATATTATGAATTTTATGAAATTATATGTTCATTAATTTTTATGGGTTTAGGTAGTTTATATACAGTTAGAAAAGATTTATTTGGAGGTGGTATGATGCAAGTAAATAGAACACTTTTAAATAAAGAAAGCTTTTTTGATAATATGTATGGTACTACATTAGATTTAGTTGAAGAGCCTAATGGAACTAAGTGGTTTACTACTATGAGTAGTAACTTATATAATCCAGATATACCAAGTGAAACTGATGGAGACAGATTTTCATTAAATGGATTAGCAGGAACATCTTTATATACAGTAACAGAAATGTTAGAGCCTCAAAGGATATTTAATGATGTTACTAAATATAATTTAACAGAATATGTGTGGGATGGGGTAACTATGGATTCAAATAAATTGAAATTATTATTTGAATATAATAGTGATAATGAATTAGTGGTATCTGATAAAACCATTGATGATATTGTTAATGGCACAATACAAACAAATCATAAATATTTTCAGATAAGAAATGTACCAGGATTTAAAGGCATTTCAAATGGTTTAATGACTGGTGTCATTAACATTTATATTAAAATGATGGCAAATGAAAATATAAAGATTGATTTAGATGGAGAAGCAACTGATTTTGATGGTAATAAAATAATATGGGGTAAACATGTAAAAAATGTTAAAAGTTTAACATATAAACTTTCTCATTGTGTCTTTAAAGGATATGAAATGTTAGGCGGCGCATTCTATTATGCTCAGGGTTGTTATCAAGAAATATCAAATGTAGATGAAGGAGATGGGGAAAATCACTATCATAATAAATTTATATCTGTTTCATCAGTAGATAGATTACCTGCATATAAAACAAATTTTTCTCAATATTTTGGAGATGTAAATAGTTTACTACCAATTAATGAATGGTCAGATATTATAGTTGAAAATGATGCTTGTTTTGGCGGTGGTTCATGGAAAGAGAAAGCAAATTATAATGCTTCTTTCTTCTGTGTAACAGAAAGATATAAAACAGGTGAATTTAATACACCAAGCGAGGGTACATATGAATGTACTTATACTAATAATGGTAATGCTTTAGGTAATGAAGATGAAGGAGTTGCTATTAATGGTTTACCAAGAATAGGGCGAAAAGTTATTACATGTGCAGCATTTGGTGGTAGAGGTAATACAGCAGCCTCATCATTAAAGAATGTTGATTTTTCAGTTGCACCAACATTTAGATATTATTATTTTGGTGGCTCATTTTCAATACCATATTTGAAGCTATAAAAAACATAAAAGGTAGGAGAACTCTCCTACCTTTTTTAATAATTTTTAAAGTTGTTTATTAAAATCAACAATTAAAGTAAATTTACCATAATTTTCATTATTAGGAGTAAGATATATTATTACGCTACCATCATTATTATATTCTATATTGCACTTTGCAGCAATATATTCAAAATAATCGACCACATCCATATTCATTGCATTAGCAGTTGTTAAAGTCATAGAATTGCCAATTGTAGATGAATAGGATTCTTTGGCAATTCTTAATACATCAATAATATATTGTGTAACTCCTCTTATACCTCTAAAAGAATAACCAACTTCTAATCCCCTTGATGGAACTTCAAATGTTTCATCATGTATATTGTCTTGTAATTCAGTAGCAATACCATTTTTTGTCCTCACAATTTTAGAAAAATATTGCCAATTTAAGTCAGCAATTCTAACACTCCATGTAAGTTCAGGTTCTTCTTTTCCTGTTTGTCTAATTGTAAACGTACTTGCCATATCATTCATAGTTTACTAATTATTAGTAAACTATCATGAAAAGTAATATCTCAAACAGATTCTAATAAAAATATTTCAATAATGCTTGATTTATATCAAGAAAATAATATATATTATCCACTAACTGAATATATGAAACTGTTTTTATCAGCATCAATTTTGACTTTACTAGTGTCAGAAGAAGATAAGTGAAAACTAAAAGAGGTTGCAGCACCACTAGGTGATGGATTATTACATGTAATATTTCCATTTGGGAATTCATTAACATAATTCACCATATCTAATTTACAATTAATCTTGTCACTAGTATTTGGATTAATGTATAACCAAAGCTCTTCATTATGGTTAACTTTAGTGGTATCAGCACATAGTCCATTTGTATCAACTAAATCAGTAATCTGAACATATTGCATCCAATCAAATGATGGTTTACTACCATCTTCAGTTTCCCATTCAATTTTTAATTTATATAAACCACAATTTTGCCACCAACCATCAAGATAACTAAAATTTGGATTAATATATGCTGTTACGACTTGTATTGATTCGTTTCCTTCTTGCGTTAATTTATATTTAACTGTTTTGTTGGTGTCATTTTGTGTAAATGTTATATCAATACTCCTTTCAGCACCTGAATTGGCATTAATGTTAAATTTAATCCAAGTTTTAGTTGGAATTTCAGTAGTTTCAAATGGTGGCGTATGAGTTTGTTCAATAATAGTTATCCAAGTAGGTAATTCTGATATAGAAAACTCTTTTGGCGTGCTATTACAATGACTTTCGATAACTATTGTTTGTTCATGAGGACTTTTTGGTATAGTCAAACTATCAGATTGCTCCCCATTAATATTAAAAATACATGTTACTTTTCCTTCTTGCAAAATTTTAAATGTACTTGCCATTGTTTTGTTAGTTTACTAATTATTAGTAAACTAAATCGAAAAGTGATGATATTATGGCACAAAAAATAACTTTCTACCAAAATTATTTTTGTTTAATTGGTAGAAAGTTATTAACTTTGCTAAGTATTAACACTTAGCAAAATACGGTGCATCAATCCAATGAATACAATAGGTAAACAAAGGTTTGATGTTAGAACGATTCAAGTTTCTTGTTTCATATAAAAACAAGTTAATCTAACATTAAAAAAAGGACATGGGATGAAATCTAGTAATTTCATATCTTTTAGAGTATATCATATCCTAATGAATTTGTCAATATATAAACCAAACTTTTTTCTTGTAGTTTGGATGAATTATGCAGATAGTCATTTAAGGTTTTTAATATGTTTAAAACATTCTTCCTTTGTAATTAAGGGATTATTTAACCAAAGTTTTGTAATATAATCAATATATTTTTTAACTTGTGGTCCTGGTTGTATTCCCTTAAACTTCATAATTTCATTACCATTAATAGGAAGTTTTAACTTAAAAGCATCTAATCCTTGTTCAACTAATTTATTACTTCTTTCTTTAATAATTCTTACTTGATTTGGCATACAATGTTCTGTTTTATGTGCTCTATTATCAGCATCAATCAAATCCATTGTAAGTTCAAACGTATCACCAAGAGCTAATTGTAATTTACGAATGCTTTTATCTTTTAACTTTGCACAATCATCACCAAATGATTTAGTCCTCATATGGGCATTTACAGCCTTTTTAACACGTTTAATTATATCATTTGGGTATTTCATTCTTTTCATTATAACCTCGCTTAAAACGGCTGAAACGTTCTCATGATTGTAGAAGTGAATTTTCCCATTTTCATCAACTGTTTTGGTTTTTATTTTACCTAAATCATGAAATAATGCAGCAAGTCTATTTTCAAGAATTGGCTTTGTGTTATCAACAACCATTAATGTGTGCTCAAATACATCCCCGAAATGGTATTGATTCTGTTCAAGGTTTACCATTTCAACAAAATCAGGAAGAACATATTGAAGTAATCCTGTTTTTTCAAGCAATCTTAATCCGACACTTGGTTTTTTTGTTAAAAGAATTTTATTTATTTCTTCTGTAATTCTTTCTTGTGTGATAATTTGAATTCTCTCAACATTATCAATAATTCCTTGTATTGTTTTTTCTTCTATTTCCCATCCATAACGGGAAGCAAATCTTATACAACGAAGCATACGGAGAGCATCTTGGTTAAATATAACATTTGGGTTAGAAGTGGAACGAATAATTTTACTATTTAAATCATTTAGACCTTTTTCAGAAAAATCGTATAATTCATTAGTTGATATATTGATAAACATTGAATTAATTGTAAAATCTCTTCTCAAACATTCTTCTTCAATTGTACAACTTTCCACTGTTGGATTTCTTGAATCATCTTTATATTTTTCACTTCTTGGTGCAACACATTCGATTTTTTCTCCCATAAAATTAAACATAGCAGTTCCATAAAGCCCATAACAAAGTGGGGCATGTAACTTCATCTTATCACAAAACCAAATTGCGAAATCTATACCTGCATTAATATCACCATCAATCAATAAATCAATATCATTTGACTGATTACCCATAATCAAATCTCTCACATAACCACCAACTACCATAACTCTATTCTCATATTTAGTATTTTTGATAGTGTCTTTAATTGAAAGTAATATTTTATTTTCTATTTTAATATTCATTCTTTTATATTTTAATAGTTCATCAATATTATTAATAAGTTTTTCAAAAAATTAAATTTGGTATAATATAAAATCTTAATACTAATTCTTCTTTGTTGTTTCTATTTTATTATATGTAATAAAAACTGTTTTTGTTTATATTTTCGCCAAATAATTTTTTAGGTATTGCATAATGAGTTCCACTTTTCATCATATCATTTTTAAACTTAATTATAGTTCTTCCAATTTTCTTGGTGATTTCATTGATTGATGATGTCGCCAATCTAATAAAATCATTGTAATTTAAATTGAATTTATCTTTATAACAACTGATTTCATTTTGAAGATTAATATTATTTTTATTTTTAATTAAAAAATCTTTAGCATATATCAAATCTGTTAGTTTATTATAAACAGGAGATTCTTTAACATCAAATCTTTTTGGATTAAATCTATAATTCTCTTTCAAAAAAGCATATAAACCATTTACATATCCATCCTGTTCAAAACTATTTGACATATATGATATTAATGCAAGTATTCTTTTTTCTATTTGTTCACTATTCAAATTATTATAAGCATAAAGATATAAATTACTATTTCCAAATGTTTTTTTAGCTTTCACTTGTTGAAATATATGTTCAACTTCATGTTGAATACTATCATATAAATCTATTTTATCAATGTAACCGCTAATTGAATAAAAATTAAGTATTATTACATTAAATCTGCCATCATTACTAGTTGACGAATGTTCAATATTACCATGCTTTTTAATAAAATTAAGATAATATGTATTATCTCTAAAATTATAATAATGAACTTGAACAAAAACTTTTTTATTTGCTATCTCAATTTGAAAATTATCTTTTTTTTCTGAAACACCACTATCTATAATAGTTTTTTCAATATTTTTTAAACGATTAATGACATCATCCCTCAATTTGGCTGACTTATCTCTAACTTCATCAGCAATACCAAGTTCCTCATTTATCGCTTCATTTATTTTAGATGATATTTCATTCAATATCAAATATTCTTTAGGTACAATATCTTCTGTCATTTTATAACTTCTTCCATTATTTTAACTGTATAATCATCAAGAATATCCCCTGCCATTTCAGATAATTCAGGAAATTTTCTTCTTAAATAATTTCTAATTTGCACTCCTTCTCTAAAATGAACAGGATGTGCTGGTAATCCTTTTCTATCCATATTTAGTTTAAGTACAGGAAATACACTACCTTTCAATCCTTTAAGATGTTTAAAATATCTTACATTTTCTTCTCCAAGCCATATTTTTAATGTCTTGACATACAATTCATCGTTTAACATATGATATACTTTTATTTTATGCTGCAAATATATGATTTTTTATTTAATCAACCAAAAAAACTACATTAAAAATTGTTATTTTTTTAAGTAGTTTACTAATAATTAGTAAACTAACAAAACAATGGCAAGTATTTTTACAATTTTACAAGAAGGATATGTACCATCAAAACCACATATTAATATTCATCTTGAAGATGGAAATTACGGTACAGGAATGGATGGGTTTTTTATAATTGCAACTGCTGAAAAACCTGTTAATAGTAATTTAACAATAAAAGGTACAGTTTATGCAAATGGTAGTCATCTTGAAGAAGAAATATCACAAAACTTTACATTATACATAAATAAATCATCAACAACTGGAAATACACATGTTTTTAATAATACACCTGATATATGGTTAAATTATATGTCTGATTTAAGTGTAACTCCTAGTGAGGATTCATTATATTTTTATGATGTTGATTGGTAATATTAAAAATCAAACTTACCATATTTTACCATAGACCACACATATAGAGGAACTGTTGAAATGTAAATAAAGTTCCATATTAATCCTTGTATTTTTGAGCTTTCATTTGTTTCAATATTTCTTCTATATGTAATTCTTTCTTTATAAGATTCAGAATCCCCAGATGATATTGATGTTGTTTTACATTCAACTAATGGTGCTCTAAACAAATCCATTTCAATATCAGCTTGTCTAAACATTTTATGGAATGTTTCAAAATATTCATCTTCCATTAGGTTATTATAATTCTCTTTTCCAAGAAGTTCTAAAAAATAGTACCACATGGCATATTCTTCATAAGGATAATTATTGCCATTATCCTTACCTTTTAAAACATTATCAATTAATTCTAAACTTTTGTTATAGTAATCAACTTCCTTCATATTTTTCACTTATTTTATTTATTATTTCTCTTACTGTATATCGTTCAAAGTTAATATTTTCGTCTAATATAATATATGAATATCCTTTACCTTCAATTTCATTTTCATATTGTATGTATTTAATTCCTATATCCAAAAGAAAATTTCTCAACTCTTCTATTGTTTTAATATTTTGTGTATTCATGTTTGGATAATAATGTAAAAATTGTGTTTTTACATTATCAAAATCAGCCCATGATATACAATCAGGTAATTCTATACAATTTTTATTATCAATATCAATGTTTATTTCATATACATATGATTTGAAGAATGTTTCAGTATAACATTTACCAATATCCATTATACGATATAATGCTTGTTCTAATGTTCCACAATGAAATCCAATATCACAACATTTATATAATAAGACTTTTTCAAAGTAATCACGACTTCCATGAAATATTTTCACTTTCATGTTTTTCACTTAATTAGAATCTTTTTTATGACATGAACAATCAGGATTGTGAACAAAACCACTAGCTCTATCACCTTTAGTTGAAGTATTGAACCATATGTAATTATGACCTTTATAAGTAAATTCTGTACTATACAAAGAAGTTCCATATTGGTCTTTGAAAATATACTCCCTTTCTAAATTGAGCTTTGGTGCATTGTTGTTTTGACATGACATTAATCCAAATAATGCAATAATATAATATACCTTTTTCATATTGTTTATTTTTTAGTTCTATATTTATTCAAATTTTACATATCCTACTCTATTCAATTCTTGACGATAAAAGAATATAATTTTATAATGATGAAACTCTTCATCAGAAGAGGAATATATATCAAATTTGTTATCAAACATTAATATAATAATCATTTTAACTAATTCAGGAAATGGAACTGTTTTAAACAAATTAATATATACATCTTCTTTATCATATTTTTTAGCAAAGAATAAAATACTATCTTCTAAAGATTGTTTATCCATGTTAATTAGTATTAAATGCATTTTCTAATGCCATTATTAATTTATTCATATCAGCTTTATAGAACCCTGCGCTATTGGTACAGTTACATTCTACAATTTTATAACCATTATCAGTTAAACAAATGTCCATTACAAATGTATCATTAACTTCAAACAGTTTAATCATTTTATTTACAAATTCATAAGCATCATCATCTATAAAATTACTTAAACAATAATTCCCACCAATATTATAAACACTAGCTGTTATAATTTTGCCTTTTACAATCCAAAATCTTATTTCATTTAATATATTTTTAACTGATGCAACTTGAACTAAAGTATCATCAGTTAATATACTATTTGGATTAAGTTTCAATTTTTCAATAAAAGAGTACCAATCATCTTTATCTTTGAAAACTCTTCCAGTAAACGCTTTGGTATCTTTGGTTGGTCTTGCAAAAAAGGAAGTGTGAGGTGTAACATCTTTTACTTTCATTATTTTTGAATCTGCATTTAGTAAATTATTGCCATAGTATTTACTATATACCTCATAGTCATGATTTTCATTCATGAATGACCCAGGATTCCATTCATATTTTCTTGCAATCTTAGCCATTCTAACAGCACCAAATGGAAATATATCTTTTCTATCAGTATGGATGATAATGTTATCATTATTAGGTTGAAGTTTAATGATTTCATAATCTAATTCTAACCTTTCTAATGTTCTTATTAAATTTTCATAATTTTCCTCTCTAAATAGTTTTTCTTGAATTACATAATACATAATCAATCTTTTTAAAATTTATAATGCAAATATACAAATATAAAATGGGAATATGAAATTATTCCCATTAAATAATGTTAATCATTAATTGGCTTATGTTCTTTAAAATCCCATTCTTTATTATAATCTCTTTCATTTGAGCATTCAGTAACAAAATATTTAATAACCTCTTTACTATTTTCTTTAGTCACTTTAACACCTTTTATCTTTAAAGGCTCAATAATACACCAATTTTTACCATTTATAAGATTTGTATCCTCATCTATTAAATCATTTACATAATAATACAAACTTTGAGAATCTATCCAATATTTTTCTACTTCCTCACCTTCTATGTATAAATAAGCAGGTGTGGCAAAACCATTTAAAAATTCATATTTATCTATTTCCATCATCTTATATAATATTTTTTTCGCAAAAATACAAATAAAAAACGAGAATCACGAATGATTCTCGTTAAATATAGTTAAAATAAGTTATCATAGTTTCCACCTACGTGGTATAGAACCATAATTAGATAACTTCGAACAACCTGCGAAACATTGAACACCACTAACATATGACGGATAACCAGGTTGTCCAGCTCTTTCCCAAAGTTCCAATCCATCTGTTCCTGTTGGTGTATTACCTATTAAACCTGTACAATAACTGAATGTACTATTAAATTTGGTTACATTAGGGCAATGAGCAAACAAA
>ERZ894194.1157-NODE-1157-length-15954-cov-5.686836_pt1 | contig 15954 bp, 13 predicted proteins | sample MGYA00380283_ERZ894194 | MGnify/ENA primary metagenome ERZ894194 (study PRJEB32331, sample SAMN06328448) | human gut metagenome | biome: human gut microbiome; feature: stool | host: Homo sapiens | collected 2013-02-13 ... | reverse complement strand
CGATAAAGGAGAAGAAAAATGCTGAAAAAGACGATGACCACCGTGGACTTTGGCGGTACTGAGCGGACGGAAGACTACTACTTCAATCTGACCCGTGCCGAGATCATGGAGATGGAGCTGACCACCGAGGGCGGCCTTGTGCAGATGATCAACCGCATCACTGCCGCCCAGAGCCAGCTGGAGCTTGCAAAGCTCTTCAAGCAGATCATCTGCAAGAGCTACGGTGTGCTGAGCCCGGACGGCCGGAAGTTCATCAAGAACGATGCGGTGCTGGCGGACTTTATGTCCACCCAGGCCTACAGCGACCTGTACTACAAGCTGGCCTCCAACGGCGAGGCCGCGGCCGCATTCTTTGAGGGCATCCTGCCGGAGGACATGAAGGAGGAGACCAAGAAGGCCGCCCCTGTGAACGCACAGCCCGGCCTGAAGGTGGCAACCGCAAGCGCCGTGGAGGCTCTCCCGACTGAAACGAAGGGCTGAGGCCTGCTTAGAAGAACATTCAAAATGGAGCGTGCTCTGAGAAGGGCACCTCAATGAACACATACCAGGGAGAGAAAGCAAATGATGACGCTTACGATACCGGGACAACAGCGGTGGAATGAAAAGACAGAGGAATTTGTCTACACGCCTGCCGTGGTCCTGAAGCTGGAACATTCACTGCTCTCCCTGGCTCATTGGGAAAGCAACTGGAACATCCCGTTCCTGAGCAATCTGGACAAGCTGACCGTGGAGCAGTGGCTGGACTACATCCGCTGCATGACGGTGACCAAGGGGGTAGACCCCGAAGTGTACGCCAGACTGACCCGGGAACAGTACCGTTCCATTAACGAATATATGGAAGCTCCCATGACCGCAACATGGTTCAGCGGGGAGCCGAGACCCAACGAACGAAAGACCGCAGGAAAGCCCCGGCCAAAACGACCGCCCCGGAAAAGCGGGACCGAGACCACGGCTGAGGTGCTGTACTGCCAGATGTTCAGCTTTGGCATTCCGAAAGAGTGCGAGAAGTGGCATTTGAACCGATTGTTGACCCTGATCCGGGTATGCCAGGAGAGCCAAGCACCGGCGAAGAAGATGAGCAAGGGTGACCGGATGGCCCAGCAGCGGATGCTGAACGAGCAGAGAAAGGCCCGGCTGAAGACGAGAGGGTAAGATGCCAAAAGTAATTGTCTTTCGCCAGAAGGGCGACTGGAAGAAGAGCCGGAAATTTTTGAAGCGATGCTCGAACCTGAACCTGGATGAGCTGCTGGACCGATACGGACAGGAGGGTGTGGAGGCCCTTGCGAAGGCGACCCCGAAGGACACGGGAAAGACGGCAGCAAGCTGGAGCTACACGGTGACCAAGGGAAAAGAGAGCATCGCCATTACATGGAGAAACTCCAACATCGTGGACGGTGTGCCCATTGCGGTGATCCTGCAATACGGACACGGCACACGAAACGGAGGATACGTAGAGGGCGTGGATTATATCAACCCTGCGATGCGGCCCATTTTTGAGCGGATCGCAGCACGGGCATGGGGCGAGGTGAGGATAGAATGAGCCAGGAAGTAGACAGTCGCGTTGTTGAAATGCGGTTTGACAACGCAAATTTTGAGAAAAATACCAAACAGACCATCTCGACCATTGACCGGCTGATGGAGAAGCTCCAGTTCAAGGGAGCGGAAAAGGGCTTTGAGAAGCTGGACGCAGCCGCGGAGAACGTGGACTTTGCCACCATGCAGACGAGCCTTGACCGGCTGGAATCCAAGTTCTCGAACCTGAACATCGTGGCCACCACGGCGCTGGTGAATATCACCAACAAATTTGTGGACGCGGGCGAGAAGCTGGTCAAGAGCCTGTCCATCGATCAGGTGGCCAGCGGCTGGGACAAGTACACCGAAAAGACCTCCAACGTTCAGACCATCATGAACGCCACGGGCAAGAGCATCGATCAGGTGAACGGTTACCTGAACAAGCTGATGTGGTACTCCGACGAGACCAGTTTCAGCTTCAACGAGATGACCAGTGCGCTGAGTTCGATGACTGCCACGGGCGGTGACATCGAGAAGCTGCTTCCCATGATCATGGGTATCGCAAACTCGGTTGCGGATGCTGGACAGAGCGGCGAGGCATTTGTACATACCATCCGGAATCTGACCCAGAGTTATAGCACAGGCTTCCTGAATCTCCAGGACTGGAACAGCCTTGCCATTGCAAAGACCAACAGCAAAGCCCTGATTGAAAACCTGATCGAGGCAGGCAAGGAACTTGGCACACTGGACGCACAGGGCAGGACCTCAGCGGGAACACTGGTGGATACGGGCACGTTCCGCAACACGCTTTCCGAAAAGTGGGCGACTAAGGCCGTTATGGAAAAGGCCTTCAACAAGTACGCTCAGATGACGCTGGACGTTTATGACCTCACACAGGAAAAAGGAATCACTGCATCCGAAGCTATCGATGAGCTTTCCGGGGCATATGACAACATCGCAGAGCGATCCTTTAAGGCTGCTCAGCAGGCAAAGAGCTTCAACGAAGCCATTGATGCGACGAAGGATGCGGTCGGCTCCTCCTGGATGAAAGTCTTCGAGACCTTCTTTGGCAACAAGGAAGAGGCCACCGAGACCTGGACGGAACTGGCCAACCGGCTGTACGACATTTTCGTGCCCAGCATCGACGGGCTGAACGAACGGCTGAAGGACGGACTGAACAGCGGATGGGCACAGCTGCAAGGCAGGCTGGGGGATCAGGCGGATGCCTACAGCTACACCCTCCAGCAGGTGGCACTGGCCAGCGGTGCTGTTACCGAGGACCAGATCACCGAAGCGGGCAGTTTTACCAAGGCATTGCAGCAGAACGGCGTAAGTGCCCAGCTGCTGAAAGCAAGCCTTGACGAAGCACAGACCAGTGCCGAAAAGCTGCTGACCCTGAGCGACAAGGAGATGGCCGCAAAGCACTATGACCGGGAGACCATCCAGCGGGATGCGGAAGCCTTTGCAAAGCTGAATGCCGAGATTCAAAATGGAACCCTGGATCTGGACGAGTACGCCCAGAAGATCGGCGAGCTTTCCGGCAGAGAGCACCTGATGCAGAGCTTCTGGAACATCATGGATGCCATTGGCAAAGTGGCGACCCCTGTGAAGGAGGCGTTCAGCGAGATCTTTCCGCCCGCAGACGGAGAGCGCATTTACAGCTTTGCCGAACGGCTCGACCTGATGACCCAGAAGCTCATCATCACCGACCAGACAGCAGAGAAGATCAAGAAGACCTTCAAGGGCCTGTTCACGGTGCTGAAAGGCGTTACCACGATCCTGAGCAAGATCGGCGCTGTGGCCAAGGAAGCATTTTCGCTGCTGGCGAACGCTGCGAAGCCTGTGGCACAGGTGATGCTGAGCGTGGGAGCCGGGCTGGGGGATTTCCTTGAGACGATCTACGAAGTTGCCACCGGAAGCGGCACCCTGCGGGAGAAGCTGGGCGGCATCAAAACGGCACTGACCAAGCTCCTGAGCCCCGTGGATGCACTGGGCAGCATGCTGAAAAACACGAAGATCGCGCAGTACATCGACACCTTCCTGGAAAAGGGAGAGAAGAGCACCGGCTTACTGGGCACCTTGTACTCCGTGGGCAGGCGGGCCTTTGACGGATTGAGCGCCGTGATCCGGACCGCAGCAAGCGGAGGCATTGGCATCCTGGGTACGCTGGAGATGGCGATCTCGACCCTGCTCTCCAAACTGGGCGGCCTTGGTGAGACCGCGGTGCAGGTGCTGGGGCTGACAAAGCCGAATCTGGAAGACTTCCAGCAGAACCTCATCGACATGCCGAAGAACCTGAGCAAATCCATGAGCGAGTTTGCTTCCAGCTTCCAGCGCAGCATGAACAAGATCAACGGCTCGGTGGGGGATGCCTTTGCCCCGGTGAAACAGTTCTTTACCGCTGTGAAAGAGGGCTTTGATGCCATCAGCGGGACGGACGTTTACCGGTTTATGAGCCTGATCGACGTGGGCCTGCTGGCATTCAGCATCGGGCAAATTGCAAAAGCCACCAAGAGCCTGAAAACAATGCTGGAGACCCCGCTGACCGGAATGCTCAACTCCATCTCCGGCACCTTCAAGCAGCTGACCAGCGCGATTAAGACCTGGCAGAAGAACGAGAGCACCAAGCCCCTGACCGGCATGGCCACCGCGATCCTGATCCTGGCCGGTGCCATGTACGTGATGAGCCGGATCGATCCCGACCGGTTCACGGAGATCGCCATTACAGTCTTTGGCTTCGTTACCCTGCTGACGGTCTCGGCAAAGCTGCTGGAGCCTACCACCAAGCGGTTCACGAAAGCATTTGACAGCCTGAAAGCCAGCGCCCTGAACGCGGCGACCCTGTGGGGCACTGCTGCGGCGCTGATCGGACTGGGCATTGCCATTGGTTCCATTACCAAGGGACTTTCCCGGATCATGGAGGTCATGCAGAAAGGCCACATTGCAGCAAATGTCTCAGCGCTGGTCGTTGTGACCGCGTCCATCGTTGCCATGATGCTGGCGATGCGTCAGCTCTCTCTGGCGCTGGTGGTGGGCGAGAAGGCCATGAACCACAAAGTGATCCTTTCGACGGCGGTGGAGCTGGTGGCGCTGAGCGGTGCCATCAAGGTGCTTTCCACCGCCATGAAGCCCCTGAGCGAGATCAAGTTCACCAGCCTGGTAAAAGCCGGTATGGCAGTGGCTTCGCTGGGCGGACTGCTGATCACCATGGCCACGGCTCTGGCTGCGGTGAACAAGATGATCGGCCCGACCGGATTTCAAAATGGAGCCGCGATCGCAGCCATGGCCGGCGGCATCTGGATCGCAGCACAGGCAGCGAGCAGTCTGGCGAACATTCAGTTTGTCCGGCTTGATGCGGCCATGACCAGCATCAAGACCCTGATGCTCCTGATGACCACCATGTCGGCCTTTTCGTCCAAGACGAAGTTCGGCTCCGGTGCGGCCATCCTGGTGATGTCTACCTCCCTTGTTGTACTGGCAGGAGCCGTAGGGCTGTTTGCCGTGATGGGAGATGCGGCCATCGATGGTCTGATCAAGGTTGCGGCTGGATTGACGGCGCTGAGTGTAGCATCCCAGATGTCCGGGGTAGACGGTGCAGCTTCGATTCTGACCATGTCCAGTGCAATGCTGGTACTGGCAGGAGCTGTGGCGATCTATGCGCGGCTGGGCGATGCTGCATTGGGTGCAATGGTCAAGTGCGGAGTAGCTCTTGCGGGAATGGGAGTGGCTGTGTTCGCACTCTCCAAGCTGCAAGGCGATGCTTTACAGGCCGCCTGGGTCATCAGTACCCTTTCCGGCGGCATGATCAAACTGGCTGCGGCCTGCGCCATTTTTAACTTTGTCAAGTGGGGATCCCTTCTCTCCGCAGGAGTTGCACTGGGCGGGCTGATCGCAGTTCTGCTGGGTGCCGGTGCGCTGAACAGTGTGTTCCCGATGCTCTCGGCCGGGCTGACCGTGCTGGGAACGGCATTTGACAAGTTTGCATCCGGTGCGCTGAAGCTGACGGGCGCGATGGCCATCATCGGCGTGCTTTCCATGTTTGCAGGCCCCATCTGCACCGCCATCATCAACGCTGCACCGGACATTCAGGACGCATTGATCGCAGTGGTGAAGGTGCTCTGCAATACGATCATCGAGTGTGCGGAACCGCTGACCAATGCCCTGATCGGCCTGATCGAGATCCTGTGCAACACCCTGATCTCCACTGCGCCCCAGATCGCACAGGCGTGCAGAGTAGTAATCGAATCTGTTGCATCCGAGGTGTGGCAGGCAATCAAAGATCTGTTCCGGCCGCTTGGCACTGGAGACTGGTGGATGCAGATGTTCAATGATGACCGCCCAATCGGTGCATTTGTCAACTGGGTCAAGGAAATCTTTAAGGGAGCGGAAGAGCAGGTCGATACGAGCGGCTTTGAGGATGCCGGGAAAAATATCTCCGAAGGTCTTGCTGAAGGAGAACTCAAAGGGAAAGATCAAGTTGAAAAAGCCTCAGAAGAAGTAGCACAAGCGGCTGTCGAGACAACGAAGGATACTGTCAAAACTCATTCGCCTTCCCTTGTAATGGAAGAGATCGGCCGTTATATCACAGAGGGTCTGGCATTGGGCATTGCAGACCCCAGTGCACTGGCGCAGGCCAAAGCCAACATGCTGCACGCGGCGACCTCCATCCGGAATGTCTTCACCACCTTCTGGGGCATCCATTCGCCCAGTGACGTTGCAGCCAGCGACGCAGAGAACATCCTTGAGGGTGCGATCCTGGGCATTGGCGACAAGACGAAACAGGACGAGCTGCGGAACAGCGCTTACAATGCGGCCCTTGCAGTAAAAGACGGTATGACCACCGCTCTGGATGAGGCAACCATTGCCGTGCAGAACAGCATGGTTGGGCTGTACAACGCCATGAAGATGGATTCGCTCCATTTGGGCAACCCCATTTATCAAAATGGACTGAAGGGCGCACAGAATGCAGCAAAGCAGGCGGTGCAGGATAATGTACCGATCCCCTCCAACAGCGGCATCAAGAAGCCCGGCAGCAAGACCCCCTCCACCGTGGAGGAGATCAAGAACGCCGTGGCGAATACCACAGGCAAGCTGAACCCCTTTGGCGTGCTGACCGACTACTACCAGAACGCCGTGGATGATGCACTGGATGGAGTGGGCGGTGGCACCACCAAGTCCAAAGCCTCCAAGACCGGCAAGTCACTGGCAGACACACTGGCAAGTGCATTCTCCGACCAGCTGAAGGCCAACAAGACAGAGATGTCCAACGCCACCGGCGAATACGCGCTGTGGGAAGTGACAGGCGGCGACACGGCCACGGTGGAAGAGCTCATCACCAAGAAGACCGAGAGCCTGACAAGGGAGATCGAGCTCCAGACCAAACGGGTGGCCATTGCGAAAGAGCAGTACGACACCCTGCTGGCCAAGGTGGGCGCAAACAACAGCAAGACGAAGGACGCTTACGGTACCCTGCTGAGCGAACAGAAGACCCTTGCGGAGCTTCAGAGAAGCAAGCAGGACAGCATCCTGAAGGTCATTCAGGAGCGGTACGAGACCGATGCCAAGACCGCGGAGGACGAATACGAGCTTTGGAGCGCCCTGTACGAGGACAGCGCCGAGGTGACCGAGAAGTCCAACAAGAAGATCGACTACATCAACCGGAAGATCAAGAACCAGGCGGAGATCCTGCTGGCCACCGAGAAGGACTACATCGCCATCAAAAACGAGTTCGGTGAGGCAAGCCAGAAGACCCAGGCGGCCTACCAGCAGTATCTGGAGGCACAGACCGAACAGCAGAAGCTCATCAACGAGCTGAATCAGGCCCAGCTGGATGCCTATGACAGCAAGGTCTCCTACCTGGAAAAGCAGGAGAAGCTTGTGACCAACCGGCAGAACATGCTGGCCAAGCTCTACGGTGACGGCGACCTTGCGGGCCGGGAGGATGCTTACAAGGCTGCGGTGGAACAATACGGAGCCGACAGCGTCCAGGCACGGAAAGCCGCCACCCAGGGCACCATGACCGCCATCATTGGCGTGGGCACGGCACTGGACAGCATGAGCTACAGCCTGAAGAAGGTAACGAACAAGCAGCTGAAGTACGACGAGGCTGTAAAGAAGTTTGGCAAGAACAGCGAGACCGCACTGGATGCACTGGCAGACCTGCAAAGCGAACAGTACAGCTTTGTAGGCTTTGCGGAAAATCTGGCGGATGCCTTTGAACTGGACGACTCCGGCAAGCGGATGATGATGCAGCTGGGCTACTCCATCTCGAAGAACTGGCGGCCCATTCAGGAGGGCTTCAACAGCGTCTGGGCACAGGTGCAGAAGAGCGCCCCGGAAATGGCCTCGAAGCTCAGCAGAGCCTTTGGCGTGGCCACCAAGGACGGCGTGACCGAAGTGATCACCGACCTCTTTGGTACCATTACCGCCCTTGTGAGCGGTGACTGGGGCGGGGCAGTGACCGGCGGCATTACCACCGTGCTGGACTTTATGGGCACGGAATTCGGCCGCCTGATGATGAGCAAGGGCATGAACGCTCTGCTGGGACTGCCCAAAGCCTTCAGTGCGCTGGCGCAAGGCGGCGGTACCCTGAAGGTGATGGGACAGGTAGTCAAGGTGACCGGCGTGACCGAGAACCTTGGCAGCATCCTGGGCAACATGAGCGGCCTGCTGGGCTCTGCCACGGGCGGCACGGGACTGCTGGGAGAAGCACTGGGCGGCCTTGGCAGTATCGGCGAGATGATCACTGGCTCCGGCGGCTTACTGGGCGGTCTGGGAGAACTGGGCGGCACTCTGGTGAGCGTGCTGGGCTCCATTGGCCCCGAAGGCTGGCTCATTGGCGCAGCCATCGCTGGCGGCGGACTGCTGATCGCCAACTGGGACAAGATCGGTGATTTCTTCAGCGGGTTCTTTGACTGGCTGGGAAATGCTTTCTCGAACCTGTGGGACTGGATCAGCAACGGCTTCAAGGGCCTGGTGGACGTGGGCGGAAACCTGGTCTCCGGCCTATGGCAGGGCATTACCGGTGCGGCGGGTGCGGTGTGGAACGGCATCTGCGACTTCGGCAGCAGCATCGTGAATGGATTCTGCGACTTCTTTGGGATCCATTCCCCCAGCCGTGTGATGGCGGGCATTGGTGAATACCTGAGCCTTGGTTTGGCGCAGGGCATCACCGACGAGACCGACTCCGTGGTGCAGGGCGTACAGGACGTGAGTGACACGGCCCTTTCCACCATGATGGATCTGGCCCAGCGAGTGGGCGACATTGCCAGCGACGACTTCGAGTATGAACCCAGCATCCAGCCCGTAGTGGACATGAGCGACGTTCAAAATGGAGTGGACTGGCTGAACGACACCCTGTTCCAGAACGGCACGGTCGCCCTGAATGCAGAACGCACCGCAGGCCTTGCCGCCAACGTGGTGCGTAGAGCCGAGGTGACCAAGGCCCAGCAGGAAGAGGCCAACAAGGCTGACCAGAAGGCAAACCCCAACGCCGACATCGTTTCGAGCGTGGAGGCATTGGGCGAGCACATCGACAGCATTGCCCGGGCCGTGGCCAACATGAAGGTCCAGATGAACGGCCGGAAACTGGTGGGCGAGATCATCAACGACGTGGACGAGGGGCTGGGGAAGATCAACCGGAGGAACAACCGATGATGGGACGGAGCGCAACTGACCCGGCGCTTTCCTCACAGATCCCCACATTTGCGGGGCTTATTTTTAAGGTATATGACAATGCAGGAGCTTCCCGGGAATACAGCACGAGAGACTTCAACCTGGTCCCCCTGAACCCCCTGCATGTCAATGCCTTTGAGGAAAAATACGAGACGATGGACTTTCCTTCCTACCACGGCACGCCGGAAAAGGCTCCGCTGGGAAAGAGGGTGTTCCAGAACTCGACCGGGAGCTGGGACTTTTATTATGTGGCGGACGGCGTACCACATTCCAGCTGGGATGACTACGGACGGCACGCCATGGACGATGTGCGGGAGCGATGCGGCATCCCCGACAAGACCGAACAAAGCATTCAGCTTTACCCCGACTGGTCGAGCCGGGAAGGTGACTGGACAAGCACCTATTTCCGGCTGATGCGGATCATTCAGGGAAGAGAATGCGAGGTGCGGATGGAGCTGGGCGGAACCGTGCTCTCCACTGCGCAGACGAGAAGCTACAAAGGGCGCTGCTGGATCAGCAACGTCAAGAACGGCAACGACGGACGGGTGACGCTGACCATCTCCTATGACTTCCAGCCGCCTGCCGACATGCTGAGTTAAGGAGGAGCCATGTACCATTCCATCACCATTGGTGACAAGAACACCTGGGATGACTGGAAGATGATCCCGGTCTCCCGGCCTGTGGTGGCTCCCCCGGTGGAGAAAGTCCTTTCCGTGAACGTACCCGGACGAGACGGAACCACCTACCTTTCCAAGAGCCTGACGGGTTATCCGGTGTTCAAGGCCCGGGAGGGAAGCTGGGAGTTTTATCTGGATACGGACGAGTGGCGGGGACAGAACCTTTCGACCCCTGTGGGAACCGGAGCGCTGGAGTATCTTTCCAGAGCGCTGGCGAAGAGCAACTCGATCCCGGCACAGACCAGGGTGCGTCTGGAGGATGACCCGGCGTTCTTTTATCTGGGGCGTGTCTGGGTGAACGGGGGCATCAAGCAGAAGAACGGACACAGCGTCGTGACCTTTGCTTACAGTCTTTACCCGTTCAAGTTCCTGTACGACAACATTCAGGAGGACTGGGTGTGGGATACCTTTGGGTTTGAGACCGATCTGGCCGTGCCCTACTGCAAGGACATCCCCATCAAGGCACTCCAGACCAAGACCTTCCGGATGCCGCCCAGCGAAAAACCGAGCCTGCTGCAAGCAAAATGGACCGGTAGCGGTTTTGTGGGGGTTACACTGGCAAAGAGCCAGACTTACCCCTACGAAAAGGCAAAAGAGCTGGGACTTCCGGCGGTGACAGAATCGCCCATCCCAGCCCAACTGAGCGAAAGCGCGGGAAAGGTGGACATCGGCCTGATCGACAACGATCTGCGATATGACGTGTACGAAGTGCGGGTGGCTGGCCTGATGGCGGGTGAGGGAACGCTCAACCTGTATTACCAGCCAGCGTATCTATAAACCTCTCCGTCAGCTTTACGAAATTTCAAAATGGATGCAGAAAGGAGGGAGGAGCCATCGGATATCAAGTTTATGCGGGAACCATCTCAAAGAAGACGGAGACCTTTAACGGCACGAGTGCTCTGGGGTTCCAGTGGGACACCCGGGAGTGCATCTTTGATTCCCAGGGCGACACGATAGAGGGAAGCGTTTCCAACCGATTCCTCGAAGACCCGGTGCTGAACCTGGCCAAAAACGAGTTCGGCAGCTTTGAGGCGACCATCCCATACCAGATCAACACGGCATTCGGCAGCTACAAGAACCCCGTGTACACCACCCTGAAGTACGAGAAAACGTGGCTGGTGGTGGAAGAAGACAGCAAACCGATCTGGCTGGGTTATGTGACCGAGACGGAAAAGCTGTTTGACCTGAGCTACAAGCTATATGCCGAGGGCGTGCTGGGATATCTCCAGCGATTTGTGCCGAAAGTGAACGGCGGAACCTACTACCTGACCACCGACAACCCGCTGGAGCAGTGGTCGAGCGTGCCCTCCAACAGCATCTTCTACCTTGCAACGCAGGCGTTGAAGGACTACTATCAGGGGCCTTACGGGACCTTTGGCATCGGGAAGGTGAACATCCAGCCCGGGCGTACCATCGACACCTCCAGCAAGGGAACCCTGTTCGAGAGCCAGTGGAGCCTGCTGAACACCTTTTTGCTGGAAGAATACGACGGATACCTGCGGACACGGATCGTGCGGGCAGACAACGGCACTGCGGTATGGCGGGTGTACATCGATTACCTCGTGGAAACGGATGCCACCACGACACAGACCATTGAATATGGCGTGAACCTGCTGGATTTCAGCTATGTGGAGCAGATGTCCAGCGACGTGGTGACCCGTGTGACCGCATACGGCACCCAGACGACCACCAGCGGATGGTGGATCTTCAAGACGACCACCGTGAGCGCGATCTCGGAAACAGTGCGGGACGAGGCGGCAGAAGCAAAGTACGGCATCATTGAGAAGTGCATCCAGGTCGATGGCAACACGAACAACGACAACCTGCGCAAAGAAGCACAGACCGAGCTGAAGGGGTACAAGCAGAACATCGAGCCTGTGATGACCCTGACCGCCTACGACCGGGTGGACAGCGGGGAAAGCAATGACCGACTGGGTTTTCTGATCAAGACCCACATCATCTCCAGCCCCCACGAGATCGACAAGTGGCTGGTGTGTACCAAGCTGAAGCTGCCACTGGATGCACCCAACGAGAAGCAGTTCACTTTTGGTCTGACCCCCGAGAAGCTGACCAAACAGCAGGTGCAGAAGCAGGCCATGGACAGCGTATGGACGATCGCACAGGCGATCATCAGTTTCCTGAACCAGCTGCTGGGCAACCTGAGCAGTTCGTAAGGGCTCAAAATGGAGGAGGTTGAGAATAGGAATGGATTTTGATGCGATCATTACGGGCATCCGGAAGGCGATCTACGGCCGGGAAGTTCGTGAATACATCGCCAGCTCGATGGAGTGGACCCGGGACTTTGTGAACCAGAGCATCGCCAACATCAAAGAGCTGCTCCGTCAGGCCGAAGCGGCACGGGATGCGGCAAAGGCAAGCCAGGATGCTGCCAAGGTGAGCGAGACCAACGCGAAGGCCAGCGAGAATGCAGCCAGGGCAAGTCAGAACGCGGCGGCATCCTCTGCTTCTGCGGCGGCAGGTTCGGCCAGTGCGGCAAAGACCAGCGAGACCAACGCCAAGGCCAGTGAGAACGCGGCCAAGACCAGCGAGGCCAAGGCGAAGACCTCAGAGACCAATGCCAAGGCCAGTGAGAATGCTGCCAAGACCTCGGAGACCAACGCGAAGACCAGTGAGACCAACGCCAAGAGCAGCGAAACAAAGGCTGCCACCAGCGCCGACAACGCCAAGACCAGTGAGACCAATGCGAAAGCCAGTGCCGACAGCATGGGGACCAGCGTAGCCACCTGCACCGCCAAGGCCAAGGAAGCCGAAGCAAGCGCAGGGAAGGCTAAGACCAGCGAAGGAAACGCCAAGGCCAGCGAAGGAAACGCCAAGGCCAGCGAGAACGAAGCCCGCCAACTGGTGGAAGCGGCCAAGAAGGTGGTGAACACCGACAAGACCCTGACCATTGACGGCGCACCCGCAGACGCAAAGACCGTGGGCGACAAGTTCAAGAGCATCAAGACCGACTGGAATTCCGTGACGGATAAGCCGAGTACGTTTCCACCGAGTGCGCATAACCATAGCGCGGCCAATATCACTTCCGGGATTCTAGGGCTTGCAAGAGGAGGAACTGGGTGCTCGACGGCCCTGGATGCGTGCAATGCTTTGCTCCAAAGAGGAGACGTGCCGAAAAATCAAAATTGGAACGATCTGACAACCGGTGTCTGGATGGTTGTCCCAGGTAGCTTCGGCAGTAATTCTCCATCGGGAATTTACACATATGGCGCAGTGATCGTCTTTAATATTGCCGGCTCATGCACACAAGTTTATGTAGCGCACACCACTGGGGCAATGATGTTTCGTCAGCGTTTCTCCAGCAGCAACAATTTTTCCGGCTGGGCACGAGTAAGCACCGGAGGCACTCTTTCTGCATACCCCGTTGGTGCCATCTACATTAGTACCAGTTCCACCAGTCCGGCAAGCTTATTCGGCGGAACGTGGGAGAGCATCGCTTCTGAGCGTGTGCTGATGGGCGTTTCCAGTTCCCACGGCGCAGGCAGCACCGTAAGCGCAGGTCTGCCGAATATTAAGGGTGCAGTCTTAGATACATGGCACGGCGGCGGCCCGTCTGGTTCAGGTGCGTTAAGCGTAGCAGTAAACGGCAGAAGCGCTGTTCGTAATGGCGATGATGGCACATTTACCTGGGGCAATTTCTACTTTAACGCAGCCTCGTACAACAGTATTTACGGCAATGCTTCCACTGTTCAACCAGCCGCCTACTATGTTTATATGTGGCGGCGCACTGCGTGATCATGCGGTTCTTCGCCACATGTACACGTAATATGCAGCAGGCTGGACTGTGGACGAATTGCCATAGACAGAGGAGCAACGGCTTGCATAGAAGTTCACGTTCAGACCCAAATTATTGGCGTATCCATCGGGACCAGGCTGACTGGATGCAGTTGCAAATGCACCAGAAGGAGTCACAAATCGCCATGTTGCCATAGCTGTAGTTTCACCTACAATATTCGGCAGACCTGCGCTGAGAAGTGCGAAAACTGCCGAAAGTCCGAAATGAAAAAAAAATCAAAATGGAAGGAGATGAACCTCTATGGAAGATGATTTCTACTATGGAGAGCTCCCCGAATTGCCGCCCCCTGTGGCGAACCCCACCCCAGAGCTTGTGGATGAGAACGACAACCCCGTGGAGAATCCCGACCTCGAGCTTGGCTGGCTGAAGAACGAGACCAAGACCGTACACCATGATGCGGTAGAAGGCGTGAAAAAAGTCAGCCATTATGAGGTGAACCTAAAGCCTGACGGAACCCCCGCTATTTACTATGATGCCAATGGCAAGGAGTATGGTCGGGATGTCCATGAGGTAATCGATGTTCCCGGTGTACAGGCTCGGGATGCCTACGATGAAGAAGTGGCGTTCATACGATACATCAAGTACACGGCTGAGGAACTGGCGAAAAAGAAGGCCGAAAAAGAGAAGCAGGAAGAACGTCAGAAAGCCGTGGACACCCTGCCCGAAACACTGGCCGCCCTGCAAAGCGCCCAGAATGACACCGACAGCCTGATGGTGGATCAGGAGTATAGGCTGACGCTGCTGGAGCTGGGGGTTACGCCGGAGACATAAGAGCCGGGTCAGCCCATTTGTATCGTTTCGCTTATTGGCCCACTGAAAAGGAATGCTGATGAGCGATTTTTTACATTAAGATGGCTCATGCAGAACGTGAGCAGAAAGGAATTAAAATGGAACTCTACAACACCTGTGCACGCCTGATCGAACGCGGCAAGACCAACGGGATGCAGCGGAAGCTGGATATCTTCTTTGCCAACGACCGCCTGACCGAAGAGGAGTACGAAAAGCTGTGCACCCAGCTGGCCGAGAAACTGAAGGAGCAGGGGAATGCTTGATGTCATCGACGTTTCCCGCTGGCAGGGAACCATTGACTGGAAAAAAGTCAAGGCCAGCGGAAAAGTAGGCGGCGTGATGATCCGTGCAGTTTCCACCAAGAGCGGGCAGCTCTACGTCGATCCGTACTTTGAAGCGAACTATGCCGGGGCCAAATCTGTGGGTTTGCCAGTTGGCGTATATGCTTACACCGTTGCGGTAACGGAAGGCATGGCAAAGAAGGAGCTGAACCTGCTCAAGACCTGCCTGGAAGGAAAGAGCTTTGAGCTGCCCATTGCTATGGACGTGGAGGACCCCCGTCTGAAAAGTCTGCCCGCAGCAGAGTTGACGAAACTAGTCAAAATGGAGCTCAGGGAGATTGAAAAGTGGGGGCTGTACGCGATCCTGTACACCTACTCGAACTTTGCTGACTACAACCTGAACATGTGGCAGCTGAATGACTTTGACCTATGGCTGGCGGACTACCGGAACAAGCGGCCGACCCGCAAGCACGGTATGTGGCAGTACAGCTCCAAGGGCAAGGTGGCTGGTGTGAGCGGCGTGGTGGACATGAACCATGTCTACAAGGATTACCCGAGTATCATTGCAAAAGCGGGTCTGACAAGCGTGAAGGGAGCGTGAACCCCACGGAAAGCTTTATCGTGACCCATTTCAACGAGGTGGTCTCCCTGATCATTGCGGCGGCACTGGGATGGGCGGGGAAGGCGTTCTACGCCACCATCCAGGAGCAGAAGGCACTGAAAAAAGCGGTGAAGGCTCTGCTCCACGACAGACTCTATCAGAGCTGCCGGTACTACATCCAGCAAGGGTACGTTGACTCGGAAGGGCTGACCAACGTGGGGCTTGTATACGAGGCGTACCACGAACTGAAGGGCAACGGCACCGGCACGAACCTATACGAGCGGATGAAGGCACTGCCGCTGAGGGAGGATCACACAGCCTGAACAGGAGGACTTCAAAATGGATAAATACACCAATGCGAGTGCTGCGACCTGGGCGAGAACCATCTGCCTGATCGTGGCACTGTTGAACAGTCTGCTGGCTTCGTTCAACAAGAGCCCGCTGCCCATCGACAACGAGCAGCTCCAGCAACTGGTCAGCACCCTTATCACCGTTGTGGTGGCCATTATCAACTGGTGGAAGAACAACTCCTTCACCAAGGAGGCCATCGAGGCAGACGAACTGTTTGCACGGCTGAGGGCGGAGAACAACGCCAGGAAGTAATCA
>ERZ894194.1153-NODE-1153-length-15991-cov-11.078753_pt1 | contig 15991 bp, 14 predicted proteins | sample MGYA00380283_ERZ894194 | MGnify/ENA primary metagenome ERZ894194 (study PRJEB32331, sample SAMN06328448) | human gut metagenome | biome: human gut microbiome; feature: stool | host: Homo sapiens | collected 2013-02-13 ... | reverse complement strand
CGCGTGGCTGCGTCAGTGTGCCAACGTTAATCAGCAACGCACTGGCGATAGCCGCAAACTGACTGGCCTCTTCGGTTTCGATAACCATCGCTGGCGATGCACCGAGCGCCAGCAAGGTATTGGCAGTAAAGGTTTGCACCACATCGTTGGTCATGCAGTGCACAAGAGGGGAATGTTGGTGAAAAAGGTGTAACGCGTGCGCAGATTGCGCGGAACTCAGCAGGTCGACTTGCATAGTTTGCTCCTGCCATAACGTGAAGAAGCAATGACCTGGTGGTCCGTGACTTCCCTACGCTGGCATTATCCAGATCAGGTGATACGGGTATTTCTCAGCCTTCACGCAGAAGGGCACCCCGAGTCGTTTGGTTGAATCTCTATATTTTGTGCCAGCTTAGGGGAAGTGGCTTGCAGATGCAAGCTCGCCTCCATTAATTGCTTCTTCTCTGTGTACCCCATTTTGTACCCCATAGAAGGAATGAAAAAGAAACAATTAACGACTATCATTCAGATGGTGAAAACCATTGATTATATTAATTAGCTAATTAATATTATTTTTCTAAATTTGATAGGTGGGATAAACAATGACAGAACCCAGATCTACGAGAACATTAAGCAAGCCATTAGCAGCGCATCACGAAATAGCCAAACGATGGAAATGCACCTCCAGATGACCAAATATGTTGACCATCTGAAAAACGTCACGGCAAAAGAGTTTTGCGAAGGTGTAGGACTTAAAGCCAGCTTTGGTACAGAGTTCAGCAAAATGAGAAATCTTACCGAGCGACTCAAAACTGCTGGACTTGACACCACGAAGTTATAACAAACAAATCATCAATATATTACTTTCGTTTTCCAGACTTACTTGCATATGTTTCTAAGGCCAGAAAGAACAATAACCAATACATAGCTAATACCATAATGTTTTCATTTTATATTACACAGATAGATTTTTAGAGAGTGGAATAGATGAATTCTACTTTATTTTTTACTAAATATTGAATCATAACCCTCCTTATTAAAATGGAATATCAAAGTCTTCATATACTTTGGGATGTTTCTTAGCAAAATATGCCTCAATACCATTTGGTAGCTTTATCCTGTGCTTACAGGCTAACGATGTTGCAAATTCTATAAATGATGCCCCTCCTGTTCTTGTGTGTTTCTCCTGGATGATAAGAGAGGCAAAATTCTCTAACACATCCTCCTCATTATCATTAGCTACCTTTTCATCAGATGGCGTTTCTTCCATTTCCCAAGGTAAAGGCGCATCCCAATCATCAAGAACATCAAAAGAAAACTCTTTATTATCTTCCGTAGGGGGAAGCTGTTCCTGAACAGCTTTAACGGTAGCTTCTTGTTGTGTCTGGGCTTCTTGTTCATAAGGAAGGACAATATAAGCATTTGTGCTACCTGCCCTTTCCTCAATCTTCAACCATCCAAAAGAAACAAGATCTTTGATATGACGGCGTACCGTCTGATCTGTACCTACTCCTAACCGCTCACCAATACCTTTCAAAGATGGTGTTACCTTTTGATATGTGCCAGATAAACTTAACAAATAAGAATAAATGATCTTATGATGTAGTTTTACTTCTTTTGTTTTGCCGTTAATCACTAGGGAAGTGATTGCTAGTAAGTCATAATCTATTCCTAAGAAAGGTTTTGTATGTTTAATCATTAAAAAAGCTCCTTGATGTAATCACGCTCTACGGCGCTACTATGGTGATAAAAATCACTTGCTTTTATTTGAGAGTGTTTCAGCCTCTCTTTTCAACATATCAAGAATGTAATCTGTAACAGTGATACGTTTACTTCTGGCTTCTTTAAACAACACCTGAAATACTTCATCAGGAATATGAAAGCAAGTGCGTGGTTGTCTTTTCTTTTCTGTAGTTTCGCTCATAGTTTTCTCCTTCTCTTCTTTACTCTGTTTCAGATCCTTTTTCATTTTTTCTTAATTTATCAATAATTTTTAGTGCTGCATCGAAACATTTTTCACGCTCTGGATAACCTCGACTCCTTGCCATATTACGATTCATTACTACTTGATGTCGTGTTAGTTCACCTTTTTTAAATGCCTCTACGACGTGTTCCGGTGTAAACCATTTCATAAAAAACTCCTTATTCAGTTAAAAGAAAAACACCTTGCAAGCCTGACGGCTTCAAAGTGCATTGATTTTGATTATTTAGAGAAGAATGTTTTTCTGTCTTTCTAATACCTATTATTACATATAAAGAAACATTTGTCAATATATTTTCATAAAAAATCTGATATTTTTCATGCGTTTACATTCTTTCTTAGCAATTCGTGCTCTTGCGGACGGTCCTATTCTTCCTTATTGTATAAAACGCTCTAAAACGCATTCTAACGAAGTTTTGATAAAAGAAATACATTCCCTTATGTAATGGTTGTTTAGCTCGCCAGAGGCTTATTTAAGGGGCTTATTTTGTATTTGTTAGATGATGGAAAGATGATGATAGATATAAAACAGAGAGTTCTTAGATTAGTTACTTTATAAAACGCTCTGTAAAGCCTTGTAGTGAGTTTATATATATGTAGGCAATGCATTTCCATTCTCTACCCTGCTTAATGCTGTTAGAGAAGCATTTAGCCCCCTTATTTTTAATTAACTAAAATATCCTCTATACCTTGTGTTATGAAACACCTCTGAATCCTTCATAAAACACATTATGACGCAAAGAACACTTTTCTAAGGTGATTCCCTTCCTGAATGCTGTTTCTTGCGTCAGAGAGCTACACAGAGAGCTTATAAAGCTATTATTAATAATAAAGTAGATAAAGTAAGTAAGAAGATTAACTAAGATAGATAAGATTAATAAGATCAGAATTTTCTTTCGGTGTCGCCTCTGGCTTTTCCCCACCGAAAACTATTACACGACTACAGAATGTAGGAAGTGAAATTGTATTGAGGCTTAGTGAAATTACACGAGGAAAGCAGAGTGTAATTGAGCTTTAGCCGCTCTCTCTTCGAGTAATTACACAACTACAGAGAATAATAGAGTTATTAAATGTAGGAGGGTAATTAAGAGTTAGAGAGAGTTAACACGTAAGCAATCAGGTGATTGGTTAGGTGATTACTCTTACTGCGCACAGCGCAATAGTATTTCTTCGTGTGGCGTTACCGCCAACGATAGTTACACGAAGAAGAGTAACGCTTTGCTTTCGGTGTGAGCGGAACGGGCCAGCCACGAAGCCCAAAGGTAGCGGAGTAAGGCTGCTTGCCAGAGAGTGAAGCTAACGCCGGAAGGCAAAAAGATCATATATATAGATATAAAGAATATTATTTAATTATTCTTATTAACTTATTCTTATCGGGTATCAGTTTTGATAGGGGTAGTCATATCAAAGCTAATACGGGTATCAATATTGATAGGGGTATCATCGGTTTATTATTCTTTATAAACCCCTGTTAGACTTGATAGGGGTAACAGAATTCTGTGGGGGGTAGCTCACAGTGACCTACCGTTACTACCAATCATCACATAGCACTCACTCTGTGTAATGCCTTTCTATGTGTGTGCCATAATCCCCTATATTCCCTGTGTAAATCATAGAATAATGCTCTCTATTCCCTGTGTAATTCCCTACTAAAAAATCCAATGAAAAATGGCTTCAAAGTGCAATGTTAGCTTTCTTCACTTTTACATCACTTTCGCAAAGCCTTGTGTAATGCGGTTTACAGAGCACCATCAGAAATTGTCAGAAATTGTCAGAAATTGTCGATTAAAAATCAATCTATTATTTGTCGAACGAGTTTTCTCGTTTTTGTGCAAATTTTAAAATTTATTTTGTTTTTATAGCCTTATTTCGTGTAATGCGTTCATAGCAAGCCATTTTCTTGTGTTGTCAAGGCATTTGGCAACGTTCAAACATCTGTTTAGAAATGCCAACTTGTTGATCTAACAAATAAACCTGTATAAACAGAACACCATTTAATCTATCCCTCTGTGTATCCATTAGGAATACCAAATGAATACAGCTAAATCGTGTAATATTCCGTATCCATAAGGCTTGAAACAGACCAAATGAATACAATACACTCATTTGCATTGGAGTGGTGCCAAATCGATACATCAAGGGGATTTTATGAGCAATATCGGCTATAAGCGTGTGAGCACTGTAGATCAAAATACTGATCGCCAGCTTGCAGGACTAACTCTCGATAAAGTCTTTGAAGATAAGCTGTCTGGTAAAGACACTAACCGCCCAGGCTTACAAGCGTGTTTAGCCTATCTGAGAGAAGGCGACACCTTACACGTCCACTCTCTTGATCGTTTAGGGCGTAACACCTTAGACATTCTTGCCTTAGTGGAACAACTTAATAATCGTGGTGTAATTGTTCGCTTTCACAAAGAAGGGATCATTGCAGACATTACAAGCGCGATGGGAAAAATGATGCTTACTATGTTGTCGGCAGTGGCAACGTGTGAACGTGAACTGATGTTAGAACGTAAACGAGAAGCGCAAGCCGTCAATCCTAGAAAGCGTGGTAAAGGTAAGGCAGTGGATCGAGAAGGTATAAAGAAAGCCCTTTCTGATGGCGTGTCAGTGCGTAAAACCGCCGAGATCTTTAATGTTGCTCCTTCGACGGTACAGCGAATTAAGAAGGAAGAAGAGGAGGCGTAATGCCTCCTTGATATTTGACAGGGACGGTCGGCAGAAATCGGGGCTTGCTGATCTCAGCGTTGAGCGGTTCTTGCAATGGTGCCTAGGTGCTCGCTTGTATTCCCCTTCGATAATCACCACTAAGCCACTTATTGCCTTGTGGAGTGGCCCGAAAATTACTGATATCTTATTGATTCAGTCGATCCCATTTAACCGCAGATACAATTCCCCAATTACCACTAGCATTAGGCCTACGCCACTTCGCGGTTTCCATTCCACGAAGGTATTCGAGAGCGTCATTGAACGAACTGAAACGTTTCTGGGCTGATTTTTCCCCTACTCTAAACGAACCATCGCGAGTACTTGCCAATCCTGGATGAAAACACGACCCATCTGCAGCATAAGGAACAAGTACCTCCTGATCATCAGGTTTCCTTGAATCAGAAGCTAGTAACTGCCAAGGCTCAATACGCAAAGCGTCAGCCAGAACCTCAATTGCATCAAGAGATGCATTAGAGCAACCACGCTCAATTCGACTCATATAACTACGAGCAAAACCACACCGATCTGCAAAGGCCTCTTGGCTTAAGCCAATAGCTATACGGAACTCTTTTACTCGTTGTCCAAAAAGGTATCTCAGATTCTTTCGCATGGCACAAAGATGCAATTTGACGCACCAATTAACCACGCACTAATCGTGACATTTTGAATCAATCATGTATTATTAGCATCACCATCCATTTGACACATCAAGGGAGACAAATGAAAAAACTAGTATTTGCCGCTTTGTTAATTCCAGTGATGGGCCACGCCACAACCTTTTCCTGTAAAGCAATACAGGAAGGTCATATTGACTCGGGAAGTCAGAAAGTTTCTGTAGATTCAACTTTTGATATACAAGATAAAAAAATGACCATACATCTTGGTGGTAAGACTTGGAGACTTGATTTTATAGGTCAAAAAAGCATCGCAAAAATGTATGCCACACCTGATGGAGGGGTTGCAGTCACATACATTGATAATGGGAGTCAGCCTGTTTTCGTTATGAGACCGACTAACAATGATGGGCAAACTGCTGTCTATACGCTTAGCCTATGTTCTGAAATTTAAAATCTGGCGTGAGTAATCACGCCAATTCATTCTTCAGAAAAAGGCTTTGATACATCAACCAACTTAGACAAATTATATTATAAAATTGTTCAACTAAGTTACTACAACGTTAAAGAGAGAGTGCTCCGCTTGCTATTTGGCAATGAACTGAATATTCAATGGGATATATGAAAAGTATTGTATTAATTTTCAGTATATTACTGACTTTTAATGTTATGGCAAGCAAAGCCACAATTAGCCCCCCGACAAGCAAAAATTGCAGAGCGGAAAGCGGCGACAGTGGGCTTACGAAAACAGTATTTATCTGTTTACGCTGGTAACTCGCTCGCAATCCTGCCCTTTCTCAAAAACGTTCGATACAAATGACAACGAAAAGTGAAACGTGATTTTAACACTTCACTGACTGGTTACAGTAAGGGTGTGTCAACTGTACATTGTCAGAATTACCATCTCCTCCCTCACGGACACGTACGATATGATCATAAGAAACTGACTTTTCAGTATCAAGGTAACCTTGGCAAATCGGACATTTCAAAGCGTTGCGCAGAGCCACATCAATGAACACCTTACTTTTTTGTTCATCGCTGATTTTTGCTGATGTTCTCTTAAAATCTCCAGAGAGTATTCTCCCCTCCAATTCGGCCAGCTCGATAAGCTTACTCTCATCAATATTCTCTCCCTGCTTGAGTGATTTGATCACCGCATTTAAAAAATCACAGTAGCGAGCCACTCGGACATTACTACCTGGTTTTTGTACTATCATTGCGATCAAGTCCTTAAATTCGATCATTATTCTCTCAAGCCTAGATCTGATTGTTGTGAAGTCTTTAAAGAATTGACCATTATTGTTAGAGAGTTGTTTTGCCACCAGTAGCACAGTTCCTAGAAACATTGGCGTTGAGTGGATTCCAGTCGGACCATAAAAATAAATCGCTGGATGAAGCCCCAAGCTACCATCGCCATTGCCTGTAATTCTATTGCTTAATGATGTGGCTTTGGAAAGGATTCTTAACGTATCAGCACCCGACGCATCATCAGGGTAGGCTTCGATTTTTTTCAAAACACCATTCTGGTTGCAATCAGTGATCAGTAAGAAATCTTTCAAAACTTGGATCGCTGTCCTGACCCCCCTAGAACCGCCTAATGGAAGATCAAGAGTTTTAATAGGGCGATCAACTTCAGGTTCGAACAGCAAACGATGCAGCTTTGCAGATTTATCTTCAAGTTGCTGGGCAATGCTCTGATCAAACCCCGACCAATAGCGATGACCTCTACCGGCACGAATAATTGCTCGGGTTGCTATCGGAATACTTTTCTTGCGATTTTTTAGAAGCATCTCTTCGATAGCATCAAGAGGAGTTCCCTTCATATTGATGTTAAAAAATGAAGTTTCTGCCTTATCTACATCACCCACTACCCATTGGACTGAGATTCCACGAGATGTTAATACGCTGATTCTTCTCTGCTGTTCCTCGGTCAATGAAGCATCATCGGCAAGCAACTTCTGATAATATTCCCAGCTACCGACCCTCTCCTTCACAAGCTTTCTCGTTCTATCTGCAGCGCGGCGTTGTTCACGAGGAATATCATGCCCAAAAAGTTGATGGGATATATGACCGTCGCCATAATCATCTTCAACCCAAGCACGTAACGCACTTAAACGATGACCACCATCGATCACAAAAAGATGGGTTGAAGACCGCCAAAGAATAACGGAAGGTATCAAATCACCATTGATGTAGCATTCGAGAAGCGATACAACCTGCTCAGGCCCCCAATGATTTGTTTCACGCTGGAAATCTGGTTTTCTCAGAAGCGCAGCAATTCCACTTCCTGATTTCAATTCTCTTGCAGGAATACTGTTTAGCGTTTCAAATGAAGAGTTATCTTGGATCTTTAAACCTAAATCAGCACGCTTAATCAGTGCATCTAAATTTACAAGGTTAGAACGAGCAACCATACTTTTGTTCCTCAAGATGACAATATGGTCATTATATCCCCTGCCAATGAGGTAACAACTTGATTTTCTCTATTTATTCCCTTTCTCACGAGGCTCACATCAATTTAACCAGTCCAAACCATCAATCACGTAACAAATTGAACGTAAAGGAAAAGAGTGCAAATAGCGTCTGGTAATCCCTAAACCGCTTTTCTCATGACCTACCACCTGTTGCAGATGCGCCAAATTACTCACCCAACCAGCTAAACAAGTAGAAATCATAGTATGCCGGAAACTATGCACCAAGCGCCGCTGCCCATAATCATCAAGATAAGGAATATCAAGCTGATCACGAACATCTGAAAGAACTTTACCTATCTTTGACATATTTCGACCTGAGACTTCCGAAAAGATTTTCTCTTTCCATTGGCGGTTAACAAAATCCAGAAACCCCCACTCAATCAGTTTGGGATGAATCACTACCTGTCTTGTAGCATTCTCAGTTTTACCCAGCCTTCTTTCCGCGATCAGAAGATAGTGCCGCTGGCTATCTTCATCAAATTTGATCTGCGACTTCTCCAGTTTAGCAATCTCACCTCTTCTGGCTCCTGTGTACGCCAACAACAAAGTGATCCACTTCTGCCATCCATCAGGCTGCTTTAGTGCCCATCCTACAAATTTTTTCATTTCTGCTGCACTGTATGCACCAAACCTAGCTTTGGATGGTGCCGCTACTATTCCATCAGTCGGAGACTTAGATAGAATATCTTTGTTTTCAGTCAGAAATGTTTTGAATAACGATTTGTAGATTTTAAGGTGCTTATGTACAGCCTCAGCACCAACTAAATCCTCTGGCAGCACATCATCACATTCGATTAGTTGCTGAATAGTCATTGACCTATACGGTTGCACTACACGCTTTGGTAAGTTTTCGACAGTTTCCATTACTCGCTTAATATCTTGTTTGGTGATTGCCGTTACGTCTGTTTCTTTTCCCAAGACAACAAGCAATACCTCCATATAACGCTCATTTGCCATTGAGATCGATTTTGTCCAATTTCGACCTCTTTCCTCCTTGTACATAGCCCACGCATCAGCAAGTGTTAGCACCTTTTCCGGTTTGGCTGGTGGTTGAAGCTGCAAAACTTCTTTAGAAATATTGTTCAATTGCTGAGGGAGTGGCAACGGAATCATTACGTTACGTGACGAAGCGATCAAGTTTGAAACAAACTTATTAAATTGCGACAACGGAGTAGCGAGTGATTTAACGAAAGGAATGTGCGGAGTAAGGCCAATCATCAACGCCGATGCTTCGCGATAACTGTCAGTAAAAAGTGATTTTTTGTATATCCGACCATCCGAAAGCCGGATTTGTAGATAGTAATTACCGTTTCGCTGAAATGTGTATGGGAGAGTTCTTGACCTCATAAACGACCCCTTTTTGTACCTTAACAGCATGATTTATGGTCAAAAAGAGATACAACCACATAATTTTCAAGACTATTTTGGCCCCCTACGCTGGCATTATCCAGATCAGGTGATACGGGTATTTCTCAGCCTTCACGCAGAAGGGCACCCCGAGTCGTTTGATTGCGATGATAAATCGCAGAGGAGGATGGTAATGTCCAGCGCACGCGTTGTAAACGGGGAAAAACGGCAGTTTTACAATCGCGTTAATAAATTATTTGATATAAGAATCCAGCACCTTCAGAACGACATCCAGATCTTCTTCACGTTTTAGCTCATCCCCCTGGTGAACGATGTGTTCCGTCAGATGACCTTTAATCACTTCCCGCATCAGACCGTTTACCGCGCCACGGATAGCAGCAATCTGTTGTAAAACTGCAGCGCATTCGTGCGGCTCGTCGAGCATTTTCTTGAGCGCCACGACCTGGCCCTGAATCTTACTGGCACGCGCTTTCAGTTTCTGTTTATCACGGATGGTATGAGACATGGCAACACCTGGTTAACAAGAATATGAAAAATCATAGCACTATTAATCTACTGGGGGGTAGTATCAGGTACTGGGGGGGAGTAGAATAAGATTGCCGAATTAATACTAAGAATTATTATCATGACCGAATTTACCACTCTTCTTCAGCAAGGAAACGCCTGGTTCTTCATCCCCAGCGCCATCTTACTTGGTGCGCTTCATGGCCTGGAACCAGGGCACTCAAAAACGATGATGGCGGCGTTTATCATCGCCATCAAAGGCACCATTAAACAGGCGGTGATGCTCGGACTGGCAGCAACCATTTCGCATACCGCAGTGGTCTGGTTGATTGCCTTTGGCGGGATGGTGATCAGCAAGCGCTTTACTGCTCAATCAGCAGAACCGTGGCTCCAGTTGATTTCCGCAGTGATCATTATTGGCACCGCGTTCTGGATGTTCTGGCGTACCTGGCGCGGCGAACGCAACTGGCTGGAGAATATGCACGAGCATGATCATGAGCATCATCACCACGATCACGAAGATCACCACGACCATGGACATCATCACCATCACGAACATGGCGAGTATCAGGATGCCCATGCACGAGCCCATGCCAATGACATTAAACGACGCTTTGATGGTAGAGAGGTCACCAACTGGCAAATTTTGTTATTTGGCTTAACCGGTGGCCTTATCCCCTGCCCGGCAGCAATTACCGTGCTGTTGATTTGCATTCAGTTGAAAGCCCTGACACTGGGCGCAACACTGGTCGTCAGTTTCAGCATTGGCCTGGCGTTAACGCTGGTCACCGTAGGCGTTGGCGCAGCAATCAGCGTTCAGCAGGTCGCAAAACGCTGGAGCGGATTTAACACTCTCGCTAAACGCGCCCCCTATTTTTCCAGTCTGTTGATTGGCTTAGTTGGTGTGTATATGGGCGTACATGGCTTCATGGGCATAATGCGATAACTCAATCCTTTAGGCTTGCATGTTATCTTCAGCCCAGGATGATTCTTAAATCAGCTATTTCCGCTGACTCTCTGCTCGCTAAGGATGCTTTTAGGGCATCCTTTCATTTACACTTTTTACGAAATCATGGGATCACTAACAAAATATCGCTTGTCAGTTATATTGTATGGCAGGAAAGATATGCGACTGATATTACAGATCCCCAAAGTGGAGAGTTTATGACCATTAAAAATAAGATGTTGCTGGGTGTGCTTTTGCTGGTTACCAGTGCCGCCTGGGCCGCACCAGCCACCGCGGGTTCGACCAATACCTCGGGAATTTCTAAGTATGAGTTAAGCAGTTTCATTGCTGACTTTAAGCATTTCAAACCAGGCGATACCGTCCCAGAGATGTACCGCACCGATGAGTACAACATTAAGCAGTGGCAGTTACGTAACCTGCCCGCGCCTGATGCCGGGACACACTGGACCTATATGGGTGGCGCGTACGTGTTGATCAACGACACCGACGGTAAAATCATTAAAGCCTACGACGGTGAGATTTTTTATCATCGCTGAAAAAAAGCCCCCTCGAAGAGAGGGGGAAATGCAGACACCTTATTATTTTTATTATTAGCCACTTGCTCGTCTTGCTTGTTATTAGTCGTATTTCACGTTGATTAATGCGGTTGCCTGTAGTGCGCCAGATTTAACTTTGTTTGTATCGTAGACGTAGTAACTGGCCAGGACAGGTATATTAATAATATTACTATTTAAAGAAGCCCCGGTTTTATCTGTTTTCCATAATGATGTCGCCGCGCCCTGATCGCCGCTAGCAGAAATTTTGATGGCTGCTTCAGTCCCTTTGGGTGGTTCTTTTAGATCCAACACAAATCCTACACCATTATCTATGTTGCCGCGCAAAATTGTATTGCTTCCTGTAACTAAGTCACTGCTGGAAAGATATACGACCATATTCCGCGATGCTTGTTTTGTGTCGCCGAAAAGATTATCACATTTCAACGTAATTATTCCTTCCTTACTATTCGCCGTAATCTTTCCCTGACTTCTGAGTTGGGACAAGGCAATATCATCTACTTTTATTATTGTGTTTTCAGGCTTACAGGTCGTATTTTTAGGATAATAGGAAATACTTAATCCAAGCGTAAATGTATCCCCCGCCAGTTTACTGGTGAGATAACTTACACACCAGTTAATCTTCAATGTCTTACAAATGCTCAACCAAAAGTCAATGGATGAAGATGACTCACCGCCAATATTTGCAATCACAGTATCTGAAAGAAACCAGGTAGGTTTTCTTTCTCCAGTAAAATCAGGTGTGCCTTTAGATATTTTAACCACATAGGGTAATACTGCCTGCGCATTGCTGGATTTCCCAATCGTGTCACTGGTTTTACCTAAAGACTCTATTTTAACCTTTAACTTTTCGCCATTACCAAAAGGCCCGACTTCAACCCAATCACTTTGGATATTTTTATAGACTATTTTATCCGTGCTCGTATCACAAGATATCCCGGTAAACACAACACTTTTACTAAAGGAAACCTCATTCGCTAAAATCTCCCCCACATTAATACTATCAGTAATATTTAATGATGCAGTGGTACGACATCCAGCCCAGGTAAAATTAACCCATAAAATAAATATTAGTAACATTCCATTTCTGAACATCATATTCCACCTCTCACCGACAGATATAATTTCTACTTTCATCAATCTCTTTACCGAAGGTGATTGTGCATGAAAGTCCTTGTTGCTTATCAATTGCTACATTAACCGATGGCGGTACTTCATTGGTGCGAATAAATAACTGACTTCCCTGGCCGACAACGCCAATATTATGACCGTGGATATCATTGACTTCATAACCAAACGTTAATGGTTGCCCATCCGCTCTTAACGCTTTTATAAACCAGGGCTTGCGCTGATCGGTATCAAAATTAACCAGTACAACCGCGCCGCGAAAAGGGGCGGCAATTTTCCGGTTACCGCGCAATTCTGCTTCGCTATCGCTTTGCGACACATCCAGCATCAGGTGATTTTCCCGATAAGGTGTCATTCCGTCGTATACCACCACTCCATTACGGTTTGTTGTGCGATATTTTTGCCCATTGACATAAGCATCTTTAATTCCTGGCGCATTCATCACAGCAAACGTTTCGGAAAGACGGTTCGCCAGATTAACGCCACCCGACCAGGCGACAATGCCCCCTGAAACACTGGCTCCAGCCTGTCGATAAGTACTCGACTTACTATAACTGCCATTCACTGTCGCAACCGGCGCGTTCCAGGTTAAATTCGCTCCAGCTGTCGTTTCATTTCCCTGATGCTGATGACTCAGGTTGACCCCATAGTTAAATTGATCCCGGTTTCCAACGGTTCCCGATAATCCCGTATTATTTGAGGCAAAACCCTGATCATCAAACGTCGTTGAGTTAGACATATATATTTGCCGACGAGGCGTCGTAACGTCATCACCCCAATCAAAGGGAATCGATATAAAAATATTAAAACGTTTCTCTTCATGATGATTCTCGTCATAAGCCTGGCTTGCCGCGAGGGTATAGCTTATCCGTCGCAGGTTGTTGGAATAACTCAACTGATAATCCTTACTGCTGCCGCTACGCCCCCAGTAATCTCGCCATAACGTACTTAAGGACACAGAACCCCAGCCTTCTGGCAATGACTGGCTCATATTGGCAGAAAAGCTATTTTTACGGCCAAAATCGTTCTGGTAATAATCGGCAATGTCATAGATATCGTTTTCATCACGGCGATAATTATCTTTATTGTTTGCCCAAACGTGATCGTTAAATGTCCGGTAATCACGCGACGAATAACGCCAGGCCGCCAGACCAAAACGCGTCGACGTTTGGCTCACAAATTTGTTGTAGGCAATTTGATAACTTTGCCCGTCAAACACATCGCCGTTGTCTTGTTTACTATGCGACTTCGTGGCATCGACGGAAATGGCACCAATGCGTGTATTCCAGCTAGTCCCCAAAGTGAACGCGTAATAATTATTCGCGACCATCGATCCGCCATACAGCGTCAATAAGTTATTAAAACCATACTGATAACCCGCCTGGACAAAATCACTTTGTTTGCTCGCCCCTTCAATATGGCTACGACCCGCCGCAAAATCATATTTCGACACGCCAGGTTGCAGCATATTCGGCACCGCTGCATAAGGCACCAGATAGGTGGTTACCGAACCGTCCGCCTCTTTCACGCTGACATCAAGATCTGCTCCACCACCGGCCAACTGCAAATCTGTAATCGCAAACGGGCCAGGAGGAACCTCTTTCTGATAAACCACAAAACCGTTCTGTTCAATAGTTACCAGCGCGTTACTCTGAGCAATCCCCTGCACCCGTGGAGTAAAATTCTGTTTCGAGTTAGGCAACATCTGCATATCACGAAACAACCGCACACCGCTGAAGCGAACAGAATCAAAAATATCGCTTGATGTGTACATATCACCCACGCGAAGCGTGCCGAGAAGTTGGGCAAATCCACGTTCCAGATACAGGGTATTGCTTTTCCACACCCCTGGATTGCTATTTGTTTTACTGAAACTGGCATCAGAATGCAGTTGCCACCCCAGTAAGTTTAACCCGCTGTTAAAACGTACATATGTACTCTTGCTATTACCCGACGCTTTATAGTCGCTGTAATACTGACTCACATAATAAGAGGTATAAAACGCATTAATACCCCGCTCCCAGTTTTCCGGTGGAACATAGCCACTTTCCAGTTCTTCCACCCACGCCTGCGGGACACTGAAATCGAGACGAAAAACTCCGATATCCCAGGTATAGCTCCCACCCTGAACAAGTTGCTCAAATGTTAAACATTGCTTACCGCTGGCAAAGTTATCGGTATTAATGCCTAACCGCTTGATAATTTCCCTTGATAAACATGTTTCTTGCGGGTTGTCTTTAACAATGATCTCATATTTCCCGCGCCATTGCTTATTGACATAAATATCGATGTCATACTGCCCCGGCAAGGGTTGATTATCATCAAGACGAATATTTGCAACCTGCTGGTCTTTCATTCCACCTATCATAAAATGGGTATCAAAGGTTTCTTCAGCTGCATAAGCTTCAATGCCGAGCAATAACGCTACGATTGCTGATGCAAGTGGGGTCATTCTCAACATAGGCAGCTCCTGCAATTAAATTTTGTCACTAATATAGTTGCCATGGTCATCGATAATGGTCAGATACCAGTTATTCGCATTATTACTTTTGACATTAATACTCTGACTTTCTAAGGGGGCAATCATAATAGTTTCATAATTGACTTTGACATTATTAGCTTTGACATCCGAAATCGTTACCCAATTTGCTGAGTCATTTTTTATCACCAATCCATTGCCACTGCGATTTACCAGTAACTTTTTAAATGTCGCTTTATTTACCGGTGCAATACCCGCAGGCCGGTAAAACAATTTGATTCTGTTTTGCATTGCAAATTTCAGTGCATTCTTGCCCTCTTGCTCTGGACTATTTGGTGGAATATCCAGAACATTCAGATAAAAAATGCTCTCTTTATTAGTGGGCAGTTTATTCGGCATAATTTTGATTTTTACTTGCTGCCCGGAATTTGCCCCTATTTTTGCCACTGGTGGCGTTAACATGAAAGGAACCTGAATTTTTTCTGGTGGTAACGACGTATCACCATCATCAATCCACGCCTGCAGCAGCGAAGAACGGTTTCCCTGATTCATCAACTGCACCATCACTTCTTTATTTTCTGCCGGGTAAATAATACGCGTCCCGTAGATAACAATACCGGCATGTGCAGGAAGGACCATAGAAGAAATGAGTAAAGCAAATAATCCTTTCATCTTAATGCCTCTTAAATTAAAAGGCCGCCATGGGGATAGCGGCCATGTTTATTACCTGGAGAAACTTGAAATTTTATTTATTAATCCTGCGCCACACGCATAACCAGAGAAGATAACACATCACCTGATTGCACTGAATTATCTGTCAGCTTCAGGTATTTTGCTTTAAACGGAATAGCATATTGACCTTCCGCTGTTTTATAACTCTCAATGTTAAAAGGTGCAGAAACATCCAGGACATCGCTGTTATCACCTAAATAGAGATAGTACCCCACGGTATCGTTGCTACTGGCTATCGCCTTATCGTTTCCGGTTATTTTATCGTTGGTAATCAACGAGAGTTTTACACCAGCAACTTCTTTCGGACAGCTAATTTTTAACATGCTGCTGGTTACACCGACTGCATCATCATAGGTCGAGTATTTAGCTTTACCTTCAAAGACAGTGGTTGGTACAGTTGGCATATTAATACTTACTGAATCGCCACCCGCTTCGAATTTACACGGAGATTCTGCAATATTCCCTTTAATGGTTAATGTTCCGGTATCAACGTCTGCGGCAA
>ERZ894194.1099-NODE-1099-length-16650-cov-10.311600_pt1 | contig 16650 bp, 14 predicted proteins | sample MGYA00380283_ERZ894194 | MGnify/ENA primary metagenome ERZ894194 (study PRJEB32331, sample SAMN06328448) | human gut metagenome | biome: human gut microbiome; feature: stool | host: Homo sapiens | collected 2013-02-13 ... | reverse complement strand
AGGTCCGCATCACCGGCAAGGGACGATGCAACGTCACCAACGCGCGTCCGGCCGAGGAATTCGCCGATCAGGTGCGCACCAACGCCGAATTTTTCAAGGTCGCGTTCTCGGAGTTCAACAACCGGGCGGCGATCAAGTTTTTCGAACGCGCAGGCGTGAAACTCGACATCGAACGCGGCGACCGGGTCTTTCCGCAGAGCGGCAAGGCGTGGGACATCGCCAACGCCCTGCTGGAGTTCTGCGTCGAAAACGGCGTCAAGATCATCTACAATACGCGTGTTACGGAGATTCTGACCCTCGGGGACCGGGTCTTCGGTGTGAAATACATCAACAGGCGCGGTTTCGAACGCAAGGAGGAGTGCGCGCAGGTGATCCTCGCCACGGGCGGCGTCTCCTATCCCGCGACCGGATCGACGGGCGACGGCTATGCCTTCGCCGCCGACCTGGGTCATACGATCGAGCCGCTGCGTCCGTCGCTGACGCCGCTCTTGTCGTCGCACGCCCAGATGAGATACCTCGACAAGGTGCTGCTGCGCAACGTGCGCGCGACGCTCTATGTCGATAACGAACCCGTGCGCGAGGAGTTCGGCGAGATCGGATTTTCCGACCGCGGCATCGAGGGAGCCGTGGCGCTGCGCATGAGCCGCGACGCGGTGGACGCCCTGATCGAAGAGAAGCGCGTGAAGCTGGTCCTCGACCTGAAACCCGCGCTCACGGAGGAGGTGCTGTACGAACGCATCGCCCGTGAAATCGCCGGGCTGCAACCCAACGAGTTCTTCGGCGAACTGCTGCGCAAGCTGGTTCCCAAGCCGCTGGTGATGCCGCTGGCGCAGGAGGTGGACATCCGTGCGAACTGTTACGTCGGCAAAATCACCGAGGAACAGATCACGCGTCTGGTGCGTACGCTCAAGGGACTGACTTTCCCGATCACGGACTATGCGCCGTTCGAATACGCCGTGGTGACGGCCGGCGGCGTGCGCTGTGACGAAGTGAGTCCCTATACGATGGAGTCGCTGAAAGTCAAAGGGTTGTATTTTGCCGGCGAGGTGCTCGACATCGACGCCAATACGGGCGGTTACAACCTCCAGATCGCCTTTTCGACGGGCCGCCTGGCCGGGTCGCTGAAAAAATAGACGTTATGAAGATCGTCGGCCATCCCATTTCTTTCCGGTTGCCCGGGCGGGTTTCCGAACTGCGCAACCGGCTCTCACGCGCCCGTTATTTCCGCGGTCACGGAGTCCATTCGCCGTTCGTCTACGACATTGTGCGCAGCGTCTTCATGCGCGACGACCTGCTGCCGGGCCGCCGGGACCTGTACGAAGCCCTGCTCACGGCGGGCGTTTCCCGCCGTCGGGCGGTGCAGTTGCAGAATCTGATGATTCATTGCGGCTATACGACCTTTGGCCTGAATCGTGCGGATGCTGAATTCTGCGTCGCCACGTGCGGCCTGCCGCGCCCTGCGACGCTCGCGCTGGTGCGTGCGGCGGCCGAAGCGGGGCATACCGTGGCGCTGATGTCGCCCTACGACGGCTGCGAACGGCAAGCGCTGTGCGGGCAGATTATCGCGGGACACGCTTCGACGACGGTGGATAACCGCGGTTACCTGCTGATTTTCAACAACCATTTGCCGAAACAACATTTCAGGATATGAAGGTATACACGAAAACGGGCGACAAGGGAATGACCTCGCTGATCGGCGGCGAGCGGGTCTTCAAGACCGACGAACGGGTCGAGGCTTACGGTACGGTCGACGAACTGGCTGCTTTCACGGCTCTGCTGGCCGACAACATGCGCGGCGACGCTGCGTTGGCGTCGTCGGTCGGCGACCTGAACCGCATTCTTTCGCGGCTGATGTCGGTCGAGGCGCTGCTGGCCACGGGGCAGTCGGGGAGCGACAAGGTCGCTCCGCTGGACCCGGAGACCGTTGCATGGCTCGAAGGGCGCATCGACGCCATGCAGGAGGTTCTGAAACCGATTGATAAATTCACGATTCCGGGCGGAAACGCTGTGGTGTCGATGTGCCACGTGTGCCGCACCGTCTGCCGGCGCGCCGAACGCGCCGCGCTCCGTGCCGACGCCAGATACGGCGTCGACTCCACGGCGCTGGTCTGGCTGAACCGGCTTTCGGACTATTTCTACCTGCTGGGACGCACCCTCACGGCCCATTATGCCGTCGACGAGGTCCTGTGGATTCCCTGACCTGGCCGGGTATGTAAAATGCGAAGCGGCACATTCCGGGAATCGTGCCGCTTCGCATTGATATTATTTTGAGGCCGCCGGCCTCAAAATCGCTTTTTAGTATTCTTCCTCGTTGAAGAAATTTATCTATATTGATTATCAATATATTATGTTATAATCAATAAAATTTGCACAAACAAACCGCACCGTCTAAGGCGGTCTGAGGCGATGGGAGGAATGGGTGAACAAACAAATAACCTTAACTACATTTGAAATACAAAGAACTAATAAAAATCATATTATAATTCTGGCTGACCTTTATATAACTTTATCTGTACAGAATCTATTTTGTCAGCATTGAAGAATGATGAATTATTAAAAGTCTTAGATTGAATCTCAACTGGTTTATATTTGTCTCTAAACAACCGGAACTCCCTATATATTGAATCTTGAGTATTTGATATTTCTTTTAATGGAGTAACTAAGTCATCCTTCTCTTCTATTTTTATATTTATTCCTAAAAAAACAACTGCAATTACCATTGTCAAAACAATTATACCTTCCCAAAAATGTTTCTCAATTCTTTCCCAAACAGACAACCATAATGACCAAAAAAATGTATAACCTTTATCTCTATAATAATGAAAACTCTGTTGTATCCTTCTATACTGAATAATCCAAATTGGATAATTATTTGCATGATTTATATGACACACATAATCATTAAAGAATTCGTCAATTTCATATTTCATCTGCAAAAGTCTAGCTTTATGGGCTGTTATAGGTACATAATTAGAGCTAGAGTATTGATTATTAAAATCATCCCAATTTGTAATTTCACCATAATATCTATCAAGAACATCACTAAGTTCTGCAATCTGCAAATCTAATGATTTTCGAACTCCTTTATCTATCCCCTTAACATCAATACTCACATGTTCATACCAACTCAGAACTTTCCTGAATGAACTTTTACCAAAAGCTACCGTATGGAAAAAGCTAGCAACACGACCTTTAACTTCATTAATTTGCCCAATATAATAATCCTTTATAACCCTTGTCCTTGTATCCTTTATTGAATAAAAATGAGTAACAAAAAAACCGAAAACTATTGATACAACAATTCCGATGAAAGTAAGGATATCAGCTATTTGCATAATAATGTTCTCCGTTCTAACACACCATCCCCATTTATATAATAAATCTCATTATTTACTCCAGAAGAGTGGACTACAATATCCTTTTTCTTTCTCCTTTCTTCCCATTGAGGATAGGTTTCTTCTTTTACTTGAGCTACTCTTCTTTTGTACATACGTGTATCAAAATCGAGATATTTTTCTACAATCCCCAAAGTAAAATCAAATACCAGCTCTCCTATAGCCTCATCAAGAAAAGAAGAAGGGTAACCTGATACTCCATCTAATTCTAATACTAATAGTTTCTTCTCATTATAAGCCTGTGCAAATGCTTCATTTAATATATGTAGATAAAATGCCTCACCAGAATTTGATTCTCCAACCTTATCTTGTCTAATATATCGTGGACCAGGATTCTCTGTGAAATCCAAAACTTTAATTCTAATCTGTTCCATCATAGTGAATTCATCCATTTGTTATAATTATTTAATGAGACTGTCCATGAGAAAAGGACTCCATTAAAGCCCCGACTCAAAGAAATTGACTGTTTTGTTTCAAAATCTAATAATACTTTATTTGTTAAAACCTGTAGGTCTGATATAAAGCCCTCTTCAAATGATTCATATATTATTGGTAATCCTTTATGTCTATTTATTTCGCCTGTTATTGATTGATATAACTTTTTGAAGACATCTCTTAGTACATCTGCTTCACTCTTATGAAACATATCCTTAATTTTTTGAGATGTTTTCTTCCGCAAAGTTGCAAGAATTCCAAGACCTGTATCAGTTAAAATAAAGTGTATTTTATCTCCTTCTATAGAAATGGAAACCAACCAATTTTTTTCTTTCATATGTTCATTCGCATGCTCAACGGAATTTGCACTAACCTCACACATATTATCATAGACCGGAGGATATATAGTTGGCGTACCAACAAGATGGGTCATTGACTCGCGAACGGATTTCCCTATTCTATTACTATCTACACAGTCCTTTCCAACCATATAAATCTGGTTTCCCTTTTGACGGTCTTCTGGCTTCTTTATATTGGTCTTAACAATATCCAAGAAACCAGAGTCTATAATATATTGACGGCATTGAATATCATTCGGATATGTTCCCCAATATCTTATGTTTCTATAAGACAACTTATTAAGCATAGACAACATTAGAGAAATGGCATACATATCAATAGAAACAACATTATCTAAATTAACTTTTAGAAAATTAACTTTATGTCTTTTGCAAAAACTTTCAGTCTCTTGTAGGAACTTGATTAATTCATCAATATTACTAATATTAAATCTCGATGGAGCAATAGCTTCATATGTTTTTGGGCCTTGAGGACCTCGACGTGTTTTTTGTATATTTTCGGTCATTCTTCTTGGCTGCCGACATGCTCTTCTTTTATGAAGTTTTTTTTTAATACTTTTTCGACGTCGTATTTTCCGCATATCAGACTCTTGTTTGAGACGAATGTGGATTATTGGATGTCTTTTCATATTGATATTCTTTGATTAGTGCAAATGTACGCAAAACAATTCGATTTATCGAATATAATTCCCTATATTTGTGCTATTCTATCGAGGTATAATATGAAATTAAATAGAATAAAAGTTGTCTTATCTGAGAAAGGTATTTCTCAGACATGGCTGGCAAAGCGGCTTAACAAAAGTTTTAGTATGGTTAATGCTTACGCTTGCAATAGGATCCAACCCAATTTGGAGACTCTTCAGCAAATTGCAGAAATTCTTCAAGTTGATCTGAAAGATTTGATAACAGATAAAGATGAACGCCAATGATGTTTAGATAATAAGACCTATTTATTTTTGGCTATAACTTCCGATAATAAAATATTATATGAACTTGGGCATTAGTCATGAACTATCAGAGGAAGATATAAAGTTCCGCTATATCAACGATGCCATCACAAGTAAGGGATGGACAAAAGATAGTATTTTTATGGAACAGCAGGTTAAATTTACCGATGGTAAAATTAGCCTGCATGGTAATATTGTGCATCGAGAACCGCCGAAGTTCGCTGACTATGTGTTATATGTAAACAAGGCTACCCCAATTGCAATAGTAGAAGCAAAGGATGCCAAGCATACTGTTTCCTATGGTTTACAACAGGCAATGGAATACGCAAAAATGCTTGATGTCAAATTTGCGTTCAGTTCTAATGGGGAAGGTTTTGCCGAGCATGATTTTCTGACTGGGAAGGAACGATTTTTCAGTATGGATGAATTTCCAACCCGCGAAGAATTGATTGAACGATACAAAAAGGAGGTAAACGATGGAAACGGACTTAATGAACAGGAGGCAGCTGCCATCAATCAGCCTCTGTGCAGCGGACAAAACATTTTCCCTCCAAGATATTATCAGCTAAATGCTATAAATCGTACTATAAATGCCATCGCAAAAGGACAAAACCGTATTTTACTTGTGATGGCTACCGGTACAGGTAAAACATACACGGCGTTTCAAATAGTTTGGCGACTACTCAAAAGCGGATTAAAGAAAAAAGTTCTTTATCTTGCCGACCGTAATATATTGGTAGACCAATCCATTGAACAGGATTTCAAGCCTTTGGAAAAAGTAATCCATAAAATAGATTATTCCAAAGACAAGAACAAATTGAAGGAGCTCCTTTCTCATCAAGTGTATTTTGCGCTTTACCAACAGCTTATTGGGCAAAATGATGCGAAAAACTATCAGGAGCTTTTTCCTAATCCGAATTATTTTGATCTCGTAATTATAGACGAGTGTCATAGAGGAAGTGCCAAAGATGACAGCAATTGGCGCACTATACTGGATTATTTTTCCTCTGCTACACACATCGGCATGACTGCAACACCAAAAGAGACACGATATCAATCAAGTATTGGATACTTTGGCGAACCAGTTTACACATATAGTCTGAAAAACGGTATAGAAGATGGATTCCTTGCTCCGTTTAAAGTCATAAATATTACAACAAATATCGGGGATGAGTGGCGGCCAATCAAAGGTCAAAAGGATATTTACGGCAATGAGATCGAGGATAGAATATACAATAACAGTGACTATGATTATAACATCGTGATTGAAGATCGCCATCGGGAAATAGCACAAGAAATAACTAACTATCTCAAAAGCACAGATCGTATGGCAAAAACCATTGTATTTTGTGCTGATGAGGCACATGCAGAAAGAATGCGAATTGCACTGGTTAATGCCAACGCAGATATGTGCAAAAAGAATCCCGACTATATAGTCCGCATTACCGGCAGCGATGAATATGGTAAAGGGAAACTAGATTATTTTATTTCTGTAGCATCAAAATATCCGGTAATAGCTACGACCAGCAAATTACTATCAACTGGTGTTGATTGCAAAATGGTCAAACTTATAGTCTTAGACCAGCAGATCGGATCAATGACAGAGTTTAAGCAGATTATAGGACGAGGCACCCGAATTCGTGAAAAAGAAGGGAAAACACATTTTGTAGTAATGGACTTTCGAAATGTAACACGCCTCTTTGCTGATCCGGATTGGGATGGTCCGATAGAGGTTGATCCGGATTATCCTCCGAAGCCATGTCCTGTTTGCGGCAAGTATCCTTGTATTTGTCCGAAGACTACTACGTCTTCGGCCTGCCCAGTCTGTGGTAAAGATCCTTGTGAATGCCCGACACCACCCCCGCAGCCCAAACCGATTGTGGATAAAAATGGTTGTAAAGTAAAAGTTATTAATAAGGTCGTTTCCGTTTATGATACAAATGGCAAATTGCTTCGTACAGAAAGTATCACAGATTATACAAAAAAGAATATTATTGACACATATGCGACAATAGAAACCTTTACCTCTAAGTGGAATGCACTAAAAAGGAAAAGTGAAATAACGGAAATGCTAAAAGAAGTCGGCATTGACCTTACTACTCTGAAGCATGACCGGAATATGGATGATGTGGATGACTTTGACTTTATCTGTTATATTGCATATGGGAAGAAGACTTTAACAAGACGAGAACGTGCAGAGCAGGTAAAGAAACGTGATGTATTTAGTAAATATGGGGAGCGAGCCAGACTAGTTCTCGAAGCCCTACTTGACAAATATATGAACGAAGGAATTTCTGAATTGGAGAATCTTGCAGTTTTGAAAAACGATCCGTTCAGAAAACTTGGCTCTCCAGCAAGCATCGCCAAACTGTTTGGGGGCAAGGAAGGTTATCTAAAGGCCGTAAACAATCTGGTTCAACTGATATATAATGCAGCATAAAAGAAAAGAAAAATATGAGTTTATCAAATTTCGTAAAAAGAATACGCAATATAATGCGCAATGATGCCGGTATCAATGGTGACGCACAGCGCATAGAGCAGATGGCATGGATGCTTTTCCTGAAAGTTTATGATGAAAAGGAAAATGACTGGGAAATGGAGGATGATTATCAATCTATTATTCCAGAAGAATGCCGTTGGCGTAATTGGGCTCACGATGATGGAAGTGGAAATGCTTTGACTGGGGATGACCTGCTATCATTTGTCAACAATGTGGTATTTGATAAACTCAAGAAGATAGAGATTACCCCAGATACACCTATCCGACAAGCAATTGTGAAAACAACTTTTGAGGACGCCAATCAATACATGAAAGACGGAGTACAACTCCGACAGGTCCTGAATGTTATTGATGATCTCGATCTTGGCAATTACGAGGAAAGCCACGCTTTCGGTGAAATTTACGAAAGCATACTCAAGGAAATGCAGTCAGCAGGATCTTCCGGTGAGTTTTATACACCGAGGGCCTTAACTGAGTTTATGGCGGAAATAATCAAGCCGCAGATTGGAGAAAAGATGGCGGATTTCGCTTGTGGAACAGGAGGCTTTATTACCAGTTGGCTTGGAGAACTTGACAAGCGGGTAGTTACTGCTGAAGACCGGGAGGAGTTTAATCAATCTGTATATGGCATAGAAAAGAAACAATTCCCTTATATGCTGTGTGTAACAAATCTTTTACTCCACGGAATAGATAAGCCATTGGTATTTCATGATAACTCTCTGACTAAAGATGTTCTCAACTATACAGAAGGGGATCAGTTTGATGTAGTGCTCATGAATCCCCCGTACGGAGGAAACGAGAAAGCCGATGTTAAGTCTCATTTCCCTTCTGATATGCGAAGCAGCGAGACTGCCGACTTGTTTATGGTACTTATTATGTACCGGTTGAAGAAGAACGGAAGGGCAGCCGTTATTGTTCCTGATGGTTTTCTGTTTGGCGCGGACAATACCAAGATAGCCATAAAGACAAAATTGTTGCGTGATTTTAACCTGCACACTATTATTCGTCTGCCAGGTAGTATTTTTTCACCGTATACACCTATCGCAACCAATATTTTATTCTTCAATAACGAAAAAGCAGACGATTCACCTATAGGTTACTCTACCAAAGAGACATGGTTCTATCGTTTGGATATGCCAGAGGGATACAAGCATTTTTCCAAGACAAAACCGATGCGTTTGGAGCATTGTAATCCTATCAAAGAATGGTGGAATGACCGTAAGGATATCATTATTGAGGACGGAAACGAGAAAGCTCGCTGCTATTCAGTCGAAGACCTGATTAGTTCTGACTGTAATTTCGACTTATGCAAGTTTCCGAAAGAAGATGAGGAAATTTTGCCTCCGGCCGAACTGTTGGCTGACTATTACAAAAAACGGGCGGCCCTTGACCATGAGATAGACAAGACACTGGCCGAGATACAACGCATATTGGGAATCGAATTACCGCAGGAATAAGAAGCTTGTAACAATTGAAATGAGCATAAGTATGAAGGACTTAACGACATCCGATATAGATAGGCAAAATATATTAAATAACCGTTTTGCCGTTGAAAAGGTGCAATCCCAAATTGGTATTACTGGTATGCTTTTCAATGGAGAATACCTGTTCACCAAACAAATGGTTGCCGATTTCTATGAAGTGGACACATCCACAATAGACCGTTATTTGTCATCGCATGGTGAAGAGTTGAAACACAACGGATATGTTTTATGCAAAGGTAAACCCCTGAAAGAGTTTAAGTTGCAATTTGCTCACCTTATAAATGAGGCGAGCAAGACTACCCAACTTGGTTTGTTCAACTTCCGGGCTTTTTTGAATATAGGTATGTTGCTTACGGAAAGTGAGAAAGCCAAACAGGTGCGAAGTATTATGTTGGATTTAGTCATATCTACCATCAATGAAAAAACAGGCGGTGGCACAAAATATATCAATCGTAGGGATGTCAATTACATACCTGCTGCTATCACAGAAGAAAATTACCGAAAGAATCTCACATCTGCCATCAGTCAGTGTGTAATTGGACATGTCACATATAAGTATTCTTTAATTACAGACTATATCTATAAGGCTATTTTCAAAGAAAACGCAAAGGAATACAGGGAGATACTGAAACTCGACAGCAAAGACAATGTTCGGCACACACTGTATGCGGAAGTATTACTTGTTATTTCTTCCTTTGAGAATGGTGTTGGGGCTGCCATACGAGAAAGGTATAAAGCAAAGCATGGTATGTGCCTTACTCTTGAAGAAGTGGAACATATCGTTAATGAACTTGCAGAGCATCCCATGCAGAAACCTTATCTTAATGACGCCCGGACAAAAATGGCTTCAAGGGATTACAGTTTCCGTGATGCTTATCATGGTAATATAGCAAATTATTTGAGAGCCGTAACCCCCGAAGAGTTTGAGCGGTTTATTGGTGATCAGTCAATTGATTTCGACCATATTTTGACTGAAAATAAAGACGTGCTGAAACGCTTAAAGCAGGCGGAAGATGAATGAGAAAATTGTTTATATTGACTACGATGAAGCCTTAAACATCTATGATAAGATGATAGATGCCAGTGATGGAGGCTTTGAAGGAGTACGTGACGAGGGTGGTATTCGTGCTACACTTGATTTTGTGCAGAACGATTTGTATTACCCGACATTTGCAGACAAACTGACCTATCTCATGTACAGATTCTGCTCTGGGCATTTCTTCAACGATGGGAATAAGCGTATTGCGCTGACTTTGGGTGCTTACTTTTTACACAAGAATAATTACTATTGGCACGCTTGCATCTGTATGCGAACATTGGAATCTATCATTTATCATGTGGCTGCATCGAATATCGACCAAGGTTTGCTACTACGCATCATAAACAGCTTTATGACAGGCAAAGATTATGATGAAGAATTGAAGATAGATATTGCCAATGCAATGAGCAAAGGAGAATTAGGAATACAAGGAGAGGATTACGGGCAAGATAAAATATGAAGACTATAAAGATTATATTATTGCTGTTCTGTGTCATTTTAGGACTCAACGCTAAAGCACAAACAGTAGGTTATACTTATAAAGCACTTGCAGCCGAAGGTTGCAATATGGAGTATAGTGTAGCTAAGCAAGATACAATCTATTCAATAATAGCTACAGTGCGATCAGACAGGATGAATTTCCTTGCTGAACCAACTATGAAAATTCGGACATTCACAGGTAAATACCTTGAACTACGAGGTACCGTAATTGGTAATGGAGGTCAATCCGCTGGTGTTATAAGTGGAAATATTGTAATCCCAATCACAGAAATAAGTTCTACAGCTCAATTTAGAATTACTCCACAGCAGTTTGAAATATTGAATGAAGGTGCGGCGAAAATTCGTTTGTCTATGACACCTATGAATCATGAACGTGCCTTCAAGAAAGATAAAATAGGAAAAAAGCTATATCAGTTCTATCTGAAGGAAAAACAGAAATACGAAAACTTCTAAATCTGTTAGAATAAGATGAATGGAAAGCAATTAAAAAATAGTATACTACAATGGGCGATACAAGGAAAACTTGTATCGCAAGACCCTAATGACGAACCTGCATCTGTACTCCTTGAGCGCATCAGAGCAGAGAAAGCCAAGTTAATTAAAGAAAAGAAAATCAAGAAAGATAAAAACGAATCTATCATTTACCGTGGTGACGATAATTCCTATTATGAGAAGTTCCTTGCTACGGGGGAGGTGAAATGTATTGACGAAGAGATTCCGTTTGAGATACCAACTACTTGGGAGTGGGTGAGATTAAACAGTTATTCAGATGTAAGAGATGGTACACATGATACACCACATTATGTAACCTGTGGTTATCCACTTGTTACAAGTAAAGATTTTATTAGCGGAAAATTTGATTTTTCCAAAACAAAATATATTGATGAACAAACATTTGTAGAAATAAACAAACGTTCAAATGTACAGATTGGCGATATTTTATTTTCTATGATAGGAGGAAACATTGGAAGTATGATTCTTATTACAAGAGAAAATTACTTTGATATGGCAATCAAAAATGTTGCACTCTTTAAACAGTATATTTATGATGAAATTATCATAAAGTACTTGTGCTTTTATCTTCAATCCCAAATTATTAGCATAAAAAGCACAGCTTTAGGTGGAGCGCAATCATTTGTACCTCTAAATATATTGAGGAATTATTTAATGCCTATACCTCCACTTTCAGAACAGCAACGCATAGTTTCAAAATTAGAAGAAATATTGCCTTTAGTTGAAACTTATGAACGATCACAGAATGAGCTTAACTCACTTAATGCTATAATCTATGAACAATTACGCAAGTCCATCCTCCAAGAAACTATTCAAGGTAAACTTATCCCGCAGATTTCTGAGGAAGGCACTGGCAAAGAGCTGCTTACTGAAATACACAAGGAGAAAGAACGACTTGTTAAAGAAGGCAAACTTAAAAAGTCAGCTTTGACAGATTCCGTTATCTTCAAAGGTGACGATAACAAGTATTATGAGCAGATAGGAACAGAAGTTATTGATATAACTGATGAAATTCCATTTGAGATTCCGAAAAACTGGATATGGACAAGACTGAAGAACTTTTGTTTCGTCTGTACTGGTGCGACTTTCAAAAAGGAAGAAATGGAATCTGAACATTGTGGCATTCGTGTCCTTCGTGGCGGCAATATCAAGCCATTTCAACTATGTACAAAACCAGATGACATATTTATCCCTCAATCCAAAGTAAAAGAGGATATATTATTAAAGCATAATGATATAGTCACTCCGGCCGTAACGAGTTTGGAAAATATAGGCAAAATGGCCAGAGTTGAATTGGATATGCCTTACACAACAGTAGGAGGATTCGTCTTTATCATTCGGCCTTTAGGTGGTGGAGAGTCGCTTTCTAAATATCTCCTAGCATTTATGAGTTCATCTTCAGCTATTGAGTTTATGAAGTCCATAACAAACAAGTCTGGGCAAGCATTCTACAACATTGGTAAAGAGAGACTCGTGACGGCATTAGTACCTATACCACCACTTGCAGAACAAGGGCGTATTGTCTCCAAATTAGAGAAACTATTTGAACAGTTGCGATAATTTGTTTATCCGCGCTGATATTCGTTGTTGCTCTCTATATGGAGGGATGCCTATAATGAGGGAATAGAATATCTCCTTGTTCAAGTGTGGAATGGCTGCGCCTCGCTTTGATTTGCGCAGTAATTCCTTATAGAATAGGATAAAGTTCAATACATAAGGCAAGTGCATAGCCGAACTAACCCAGAGTTGTTTGAATGTGCTACCCATATAGCCATCGCAAGGTACTGTGAAAACCTCGCCGGAATTCTCCCCATCCACAAGGATGATATTATCTCCTTTGTGGACAAATTTGCCTTTCTGCTGATATTCTCCGGCACGCTTGCCTCGTAAAAATTTTGCATCAAGACACAACTGCTGCCCCTCTTTCTTTTCACCATCAATGAGAGCACAAATTGAGGATAATCTCGCAAGTGACCAACTATAAGGAAAGTCATAATCACACTCTATCTGAACGGCTTGCCCATTTATCTGCTCATAATACTTGCTAATTGCTTAATCTGCTGTACAATTCTGTCTTGTTCTGATTTTGGAGGTAAGGGGAAGAGTTTATTTTCTAAATAACCCGTTATAATTCGTTGCTGGTTAGCAGTACCTTTAAATTGCGCCTCATCAATGAAATATGGGCTTTTAAGAAAATAGAGTAAATACCAACGATTAATGGTCTCGCCATAAGGCCGCATAACTTTAAGTTCTGTAGTCCCCGCGCCTATCCCATTTGGCAACCCTATGAATATTGCAGACTTTCTATTCTGAAAGCAGGGTGTTATTTTAGCAAATACGACATCGCCATCTGCAAAATGGGTATAACCAGTTTTAATAGTTTTCCATTGTACCTCGTCATAAGAAAACTCAGACCCATATGTTGCACATATTTTTTCCATTGGAATAAAGGCGGAGATACAATTATCATCAGCAATATTCTTCGGGTTTATTTGAAATATATCTTTGATACGCACCCATTGCCATGAGGCTGGTATCTCAAAATGTATTTCATCATCAATACAGCGTAGTTCTTTTCCAACCTTCTCCCAATACTTGTTATCGTCACTTTTGAAGATAATAGAATCAGTCAAAGCAAACTTTTTAAGTTTGCCTTCTTTAACAAGTCGTTCTTTCTCCTTGTGTATTTCAGCAAGCAGTTCTTTGCCAGTGCCTTCTTCAGAAATCTGCGGGACAAGTCTACCTTGAATAGCTTCTTGTAATACGGATTTTTTTAAACATTCATAAAGTTCAGTATTAATCTGATCTAAATATTCTTGCGATTTTGAGTATTTATCAATGATAGGCATTACCAAGTCTATCTTACTTACTATACGTACTTGCTCCGCAAATGGGGGAATAGGGAACAATTTATTTTCTAGATAACCTATAATTATGCGCTGCTGGTTTGCAGTACCTTTGAATGTTGCTTCATCTATGAAGTATGGGGACTCCAAAAAATATAGAATGAACCAACGATTTAGTGTTTCGCCATAGGTGCGCAAAATTTTCAACTCTGTTGTCCCCGCCCCGATTCCATTTGGTAGTCCTTTAAAAATAACAGACTTCCTATTTTGAAAGCACGGTGTGATTTTGGCAAATGCAATGTCATTGTCGGCAAAAGTTGTGTAGCCAGATTTTATTTCACCCCATGCCTTCTCGTAATATTTAAATTCCGATCCATATCCAGCAGAAATAGCTTCCATAGGAACAAACGCAGCATTAGCAGTATCGTCAGCAACTACCTTTGGATTTATTTGAAATAACGATGATACTCTGCTCCATTCCCAGCCCTGCGGAATCTCAAACGGAATCTCTTCGTCAATACATTTCACCTCCCCCGTAGCAAGGAACTTCTCATAATAGGAACTCAAAGTACTTGACACTTTCTACATTATTAGTGATAATGATTTGTTTAACTAATAATGTAAAAGACATGAACAATGAAGATTTTAAATTGTATTTGCGTCAGGGAAATATGGCGGAAAATACCATCAACGCTTATCTTTATGCCATCAGGGAGTATTATTCTCGGCATAGGGAATTGAACAAGCATAATTTACTCATCTACAAAACTTATCTCATCGAAACCTTCAAGCCAAAGACTGTGAATCTACGTATACAGGCTATGAATAAATACCTTGAGTGCATAAAAAAGCCGCGCTTGCGATTAAAATCGGTCAAGGTACAACAGCGTTCATATTTGGAAAATGTGATCAGTAATGCTGACTATATCTTCCTAAAGAACAAACTAAAAAGGGAAGATAATCTGACCTGGTATTTTGTAGTGCGTTTTCTCGCTGCGACTGGTGCAAGAGTCAGTGAATTGATACAGATAAAGATAGAGCATGTTCAGATTGGGTATTACGATATTTATACCAAAGGAGGTAAAATACGCAGGATTTATATTCCCAAAACATTACGAAAAGAAACAGCCGAATGGCTAATCAAGACCAATCGCATAAGTGGTTACCTTTTCCTCAATCGTTTCGGAGAGCGTATCACTACAAGAGGTATTGCCCAGCAGTTGAAGAACTATGCTGTGAAGTACGGACTAAATGAAAAGGTTGTTTACCCTCACTCGTTCCGCCATCGTTTCGCAAAGAATTTTTTAGAAAAATTTAATGATCTATCTTTGCTCGCTGATTTAATGGGACATGAAAGTATAGAAACTACCCGTATATATTTGCGTCGCAGTAGTGCAGAGCAACAAGAAATTGTTGATAAGATTATAACTTGGTAGGACAACGAACCAGAGTATTGCCTTTTAGCGAAGACAGTACTCTGGTTCATTTTTTGCTACCTCTTTCTTTGTCCATTTCTTTTTGTTTTAGCAAGCCTTGAAGCGTATAGCAAACACCTCCTCCTATACGCCTCTTCCTCCTCATCCGGCCTTCTTCCGTCCCAGCGAAGATCTGAGTCGGAGTTACCTCCACCTCCGCCGGATGAAACAGCGACAGGCTGTCCGCCAATCAGAGCATCAGCGATGGTGAAGATTCGTTCCCGCACAGAAGGCTCAGCCAGCTGGTCAAGAAATGTCTGCATCTGTTCAGTCTGATTGTCGTTGATATCCGTCAGTCGTGCATACTCCTGTTGCAGCCATTTAAACTCCCGATAGTCCAGCAACGCATTATTCTGCACCGCTTGTATTTGCTGTTCGGCATCCTTCCGATACAGTTCTTCAATCTGACGGACAATCTTCACGAATCGGTTGGCGATAGATCTGTTCTGTTCCTCAATCCATTTGTCAACACCGAATATCGGAGGTTTACCAGTAATCCGTGGCGGCTCAAAATCTATCTTGTGATTGCGAAAAGGTTGCGCCACTCTACCGACACGGTCTATATTCTTTGTCATCTGCTCCAGTTCCTGCTCCTTTTCTTGAAGCTTACCTGCCTTGTCTTCAAGCTTTGACTGGTATTCGGAAATCTGTTTTTGTATCCTGGTCTTTTGAATTTCATATTCCTGAAGAGCGATTTTGCCGAAAGCCAAAGACTTCTCAATTTCTTCAAGTTGAGATTGAGACCTGAATATCTGTGCTTCCAACCTCCGTGTCATAGTCTGCAGCCCCTTAACTGCTTTCTCCGCCTGTTTCGCATCTTTGGACAGTTTCCGGATATAATCACGTTTACTAAGATGGCTGACGTTCCGACCTTCGATACTGTCACCACGTTCCAGCCCGTATTTGCTCCCTACCTCTTCATATAGAGAGGTGTGCATTTCCCAAAGAATATGGCCATACTCATAACGGCTCTTGCCAAACTTAGCCGACCACATGACGCATTCACGTCCGCTTTTGGCTCGTTGTCCGACAGGAACGATCAAGGCATGGATATGCGGGCTGCTCTCATCAAGATGAACCTGGAAGCCGATGATGTTTTCTTGTCCGTACCGTTTGGCGCACCAGTCATAGACATCTTTTGCCCATTGTTCGATTT
>ERZ894194.1080-NODE-1080-length-16853-cov-9.188892_pt1 | contig 16853 bp, 10 predicted proteins | sample MGYA00380283_ERZ894194 | MGnify/ENA primary metagenome ERZ894194 (study PRJEB32331, sample SAMN06328448) | human gut metagenome | biome: human gut microbiome; feature: stool | host: Homo sapiens | collected 2013-02-13 ... | reverse complement strand
CTACCATAAAGTACGGATCCTCCACCTTTTACTATCTCAACTTTTGCAATGCTATGCATCTAAAAAATATTTCCCTCTCAAATTCATAGGAGATCCATTCAGCATAATCAAAGTACCATTGCTTACACCTCTAATAGCTATTTCATTAGCCATTGTCCCCATAGCACCACCACCAGGTGCAAATGTTTTGTAAATCAATCCAGGTACACGCCCCAAAGCAACCTGCAAATTCTGAGCACCTGTTGCTTTCAAATCTTCACTAGTCAGGATTGTTGTTGATGCAGGGACATCAACATCTCTTTTTTCTGTCCTCGTTGCTGTTACTACCATTGGATCTAACGTAAATACTTGATTTGGTTCTTCCGCGTGTACTGTGTACCCCCACCAGATGACATTGCCAGTTACCAATGCTACCATCAAAGCACTCTTACCCATACTCTTTTCCAACATACTCGACTTCCTTTCAGAACTTTTTATATTTATTGAAATAAAAGCACCTTCTATACCCATTCTTTAATGGCCGTATAATATTTACTTTTATTTGCAATCGGCTAGTAAAAATAAAAATGCCTCCTGCTGAAGGCAAAAGGCATAAAACAGCTTGACTACAATAGAAAAACCGCTACATTACCATACTGTCTCACGCAGTAGTAACGAAATCATCAGGCAGTTCTTCTGACTTAGGTTCAACGTGTTTATCTAAGCCTTCCCAGATACATTTCCAGTGGCATAAGTTTAGATTCACTCACCATTACAGCGACGGGATCGTGTGGGATTTACACCCAACTTCTCTATTAAGACCAGCGTCACCTGATTTACGAAATATTTAATTTAATTAAGTATAATATAAATCCATTTATTTTTCAATATACAATATCAAATTCATATCATATCTTATTAGGGTAATGTTTTTGTATCCATAAAAATATTATTGGTATAACAATCAATGTAAAAACAGTTGACGTTATCATTCCCCCAATTATGACCCATGCCATACTAACACGAGTTTCTGATCCTTCTGTCATCGCAAGAGCTGTAGGCAGCATACCAACCACCATTGTTAAAGCTGTCATAAAAATTGGTTTTAATCTAACCTTTCCCGCCTCTATAACAGCCTCCAGTGCATTCTTTCCTTGATGCATCAAAGTTAACGTATAATCTAGTAAAAGCGTGCCATTTTTCGCAACCAGACCATCCATTACTAAAATACCAATCAGCGAATACAAATTGATCGTATTACCAGTCAGCAATAAACAAACAATTGCCCCGATAATGCCTAATGGCAGTGAAAACATCCTTATCAGCGGAGTAAAAATAGACTCATATAATACTGCTAATAATAAGTATATAAGTAAAAGTGACATTGATAATGCCATTGCCATTTCTTTAAAAGAATCATTCATGCTCGTCGCCTGGCCGGTAAATTCGTAGGTGCATTGTAAATTACTCTGCTCCAGTTTACTCTTTAATTCCTGCAGAACTTCATTTAATGGTCTATCTGTTAAATTACTCTGAATATTTATTATACGTTCTTTATTGACGCGCCTGATGGTTATAGGTCCGATACTCTCTTCTACATTTGCTATATCACCCAAATATACATTTCCATTTTCAGCAGGAACTGGTATGCTTTTTATATCATTTATAAAAAATCCGTCACTGCCGCTGAATTTTACAGTAATATCTGTATCATGTCCTCGATTATTTGGATCGTTAGCCAATACACCAGCATTTTTACCAGATACTGCTGCAGAAAAAGACTTTATCAAATTGGCAAGAGTTGTCCCATAAAACTTTAACTTATCGCGGTCTGCTGTAACTTTAAGCTCTGGGACACCTTCTGTATAAGAGCTTTTTATATCTTTAATACCTGCAGTTTCCTGGAAAATTTTCTGTACCTTTTCAGACTCTTTTACCAGTAAACTCATATCACTTCCTTTTAACTCTATTTGAATAGGTGATCTGACCAATGTTTTACCACCAGAAACACCGGTCACCGAAGACTGTATTTCATTGACACGTACTTTTACATCACCAAGATTGGTTTTAGCAAAAGTGCGTATGTCATCGGCAATTTGCCAAACATCTTTGCTTCTTTCTCTTCTATTATACAAACTGATTGATATTTTACCATTACTTTCTGTGGTAGTGACATTAGATAAATGGTGTTCTATTTCAGGAATATTTAACAGGTAATCATCAAATAACAATAATACCTCATTAGTTTGTTCAGCATTGTAGCCTATTGGCAATTCGATATTTACCTGAATAGCGCTTTCATCAGTTCGAGGCATATATTCCGAACCAACTATTCCCATAGGGACAAGCAGAACAGCAACAATAAAAGATATCCCTACTGTTACCAAAACTTTTTTAGGATGCAACAAACACTTCTTCAATATTTTTTCATAAGTGAAAATAGTATTTATTTCTGCTTTATCTAAAAAATCCCATATTTTTCCTTTAGGTAATTTTATACCTCTGGCATAAAATTTAGAAGCCATCATCGGCGTTAGAGTAAAAGATACAATTAAAGACATCAGCGTTGCAAAAACAATAGTCAAACCAAATTGCTTAAAAAATTGTCCTGTAGAACTCTCCATGAATGCTATCGGCAAAAATACTACTATGTCACATAAAGTCATTGCTATAGCAGCCATACCTATCTCATTACGTCCTAATTCAGCAGCTTCGTCAGCTGGATAACCTTCGTCTATATAACGATGTATATTTTCCAATACCACTATAGAATCATCAACTAAAATACCAATACACAATGCCATCCCCATTAAAGACATCATATTAAAAGTAAAGCCAGACAAGTACATCAGAAAAAAAGTAGCGATCAGAGAAACCGGAATTGCTATCATAACAGCAGCAGAAGACTTCCAACCACGAAGGAACAAATATAATACCAAACCTGTAGTAAATAATCCTTCCATCAGAGTATAGAAAGTATTCTTCAACGAATTTCTGACAAAATCGGACTGATCATAAACTACAGTAAAAATATAATCAGGATATTCAATTTTTAACTTTTCCAATTGAAGCAATACACTATCGGCAGCATCAACAATATTCGCACCGCTTGCTTTATAAACTTCAATAGCCACAGCGTCATTACCATCAACACGGCTATATTTAACAGCACGCTTATCACGTGCCTGAACTGTCGCTACATCTTGTAATTTTATGTACAGTCCATTAGCTGCCTTGATTTGAATAGTTCCAATTTCCTCAGCAGACAAGTACTGAGCATTTAACCTAACCGTCGTTTGTTTTACGTCAGAATAAACAGAACCAGATGAAACTAAAACATTTTCATCTTTTATAGCCTGAATAATATCTTTTAAAGTTAAACCATAATAATTTAAACGCTCTTTATCTACGTCTACAGCAATTTCTTTTTCACGCCCACCACTTAATTCTATATCAGCAACACCAGCAGCTTGCTGTAAACGTTCAGAAAAAGTGTTCTCTGCCATAGAATAAATATCAGAGGCGTCAAAAGGTGCAGTAACTGCTATTTCCATAATAGGATATTCATCAGATGAACGTTTGATGACCACAGGTTCGTCAATATCATCCGGTAATTCTTTACGAATGGAACTAACCTTTTTAGTTGCTTCTATAGCAACTAAATCAGCATCCGCATTACTGTCAAGCTCAACAAAAATTTCAGCACGTCCAGGTCTTGTAGCTGAACGTACTTGTTTAAAATGAGAAATAGAAGATAAGACATCTTCTATTGGTTTTGTTACCTGCTGTTCAACAGACTCTGTACTTGCTCCAGGATAACTGACGATGACGCTTATGTAGGGGGAATCAACTTCCGGTAATAATTCTACTCCAATCCTGAAAAAACTAAAAATGCCCAACACAACAATTAGAGCAAAAATCATTGAAATGCCAATAGGCCTCTTTATGGAAAATCTGGTGATATTCATATACTACCACCCTTTTCATTTTCTATATTGACCTCCAAGCCATGACGCAGGCGAGATAAATTATCAACGGCGATCATTTCACCATCATTAAGTCCACCGACTATTTCCACATCAGAATCATTACGAAGTCCCAATTTAACTTCACGCTGTTCTAATTTTTTATCAGCATTTACAATAAAAATATATTTTTTTCCATTTTTATCCACCACAACATCTTTATTTACACAAAGTGCAGAATCCTTCTGTAAAAATTTCAATTCACTTCTGGCAAACATACCTGCTTTTATACTTGCATCATTTGCCAACAATTTAATTCTAGCACTATAAGTTCTGTCATTCACGTCTTTATTTGGACTTACAAAAATAATCTCTCCAGGAAAACTTTTTCCCAGTGCTTCTATTTCTGCATTTATCATATTACCTGTTACAAGTACTGCAGCATCATATTCAGATATAGAACAGTCTATATAAAAACTGCTATTATCAGTAATAGTCAATAATTTGGTTCCTGCCGGGACGTAACTTCCAACTTCTGCATTACGATAACTGATAATACCGGATCTAGGAGCTTTTAAAACCATATCAGATTTCTTATTTCTCAGTAAAACAAATTCCTGATATCTTCTTTGTGCTACCTGTTCTTTAGCATAAAGAGATGCCGGAACACCATCATACAGTTTCTGGTTTGCCAAAGACTCATAAGCTGCCTGAGCATTCACCATAACCTGTTTAATCTTATCGTATTCTAATTTTGATACAGCACCCATTTCATGCAGCTTTTTATAACGTTCAAAATTAATCTGCGCTAATTCATAATCAGCTTTATATTTATAATAATCAGCGTTATATTCGGTATCAGTTTTTGATGCAGTAGCATCTGCTTCCCGATATCTTGCCTGAGCTTTCAATAACTCAGCATCTACATCATGTAATTCCTGTATTATTAAAATATCATCTTTATTTACGTTACTGCCTAAATCTACATTTATTTCTTCTATTTTACCGGCATATTTATTAATAATATCTACTTGTGCATCAGAAACAGTTTTACCGAATAATGAAATAGTTTTATACATAGGACGGCGATAAATAACCTCTGTGTGAACCAAAGGCTTTAAAACTTCTTTCTTTATAGCCTTTTCAGAAGTAAAAATAAGCCTGCTTAGAAAAATCAAACTTAATCCTGCCAGGCAGATCATAAACAAACTTCTGTATTTATTTTCAAGAAAGAATTTCTGTATTTTCTGCTTCACTGTTTCATCCCCACTCACAATAATTTCAATGATAAGTTCATATTTTTCCAAATACAAACCAAACGCCAAACAATCACAAATACTTTCTTAATCGTTATAATAGGCGGCACAAAATGTGCCGCCTATTATAGTTAATTTATAAATGCTTAAAAAGTATGCTCATACATGACTTTCCAATTAAGCGGTAAATCCAAATTACCATATCTATTGGAATAATTATCTCTATCCAACAAATTATTTATAGTCAATGTGACATTATCATTAGATGTAAAAGAATACATTGTATTTAAGGTCAATCTTGCTCTAACAGGTATTTGACGGTCATTATAGTCTTCCCGATCACCTAAATATTTAAATGTTAAATCACTCATAATTTTTTTATTGTTATAAGTAATACCAGCAATTAAATCCAATCTTCCTGAATCCTGTATCCACTCAGGTTTTTTTGCTGATTTATCATAAATTTCTGGATTTCCATAACCAGCGCCTAACCTGTATTGCCAATTATCATCAACTTTATTTGTCACTTCGAATTCAATACCAGTATTTCTAAAATCACCTTTATTAACAATGTACTGTTTACCATCAGATCCTAAATTCTTAGAACCAGACCAGCCGAATTTATCTTTAAATTTCATATGATAAATAGATAACTTATAAATTTTATTTCCATCTAATTTTTTTACACCAGTTTCATAATTCCATCCTTGTTCAGGTACAAGATTGGTATAATTTGAAGAAGTAAAATAAGAATCTACAGCTGGCATTTGAAAAGCTTTGCCAATATTTATATACCAGCTTGTATCCTCATCGAATTTATAAAGAGTTTGAATCTGGGGTAATAAAATATCCTTATCTGTTGCTAAATCACTAAATTTCTCCCCACGAAGTCCTAATGTAGTTTTAAATTTATCACTAAATTGCTTATCATATGATAAATAAATTGCATTGTCTGTTCTGTGCGCAACATTTGTTTTTTTAACTAGGCCCTCATAGTTTTCTCTTCTTAAAGTATACCCCAAAATAAAAGAATCATTTTTTATATTCCATTGTTTCTGAAAATCAAATACATAACTATCAAGCCTAGCATTACTATCAACAGCTTTGTTTTTTATATAATCAAATCCATTTGCTTTCCGGTAATTATATCCAATCATTGCTTTAATACCATTATTTTTTCCTGTATAGTTAAGTCCAGTAGTCATTCGTGTATCTTCATATCTATAATTATAATCTACAGGAGTAGAAGCATATTTATGCCCACCACGGGTTATCTTACCATTTTGGTAGAAAAAATTAGCAGATACTTCCTCTGACAACCTAGCTGTTATCGCGGCACGATCAGTTTGACCTTTACCAACCCACCAATCAGTCTCAGAACCATTAGGATAATCATTACTATGACTTCTCTTATTTGAGTATTCTTTACCTGCACTAATCATAAAATCTTCACTTGCAAGAGTTACGTTGTAATCCTTGTAATAATTACCGATAGTACTCCTTGTCGTTACACGTTCTTTACCACTTGGCCTTTTTGTAATAATATTAACGACACCACCCATAGCTTCTGCACCATATAAAGTTCCTGCCGCACCCTTAACTATTTCTATACGTTCAACCATAGAAATAGGAATAGAATCAGCACTATTATAGTTTTTCAAATTCATAGGAATACCATCTACCATGACTAAAGTTCCTCTATCAAAACCACGAATCACAGTACGTCCAGAACTAAATCCAAATTCTTGCCCAGCATCACCATAGCCTGTACTAGATAATCCCAATTGGTTATCAATAGCATCAAAAACATTTTTATAGCCAGCATCTTTTATCTCTTTATCTGAAATAATTGTTGTGGACGCCGGTGTATCCAAGTCCCTTGTTTCCATTCTTTGTGCCGTTACGACCATCGGGTCTAACGTAAATGCTTGATTTGGTTCTTCAGCGTGTACTACAGTCCCCCCCCAGATGACATTACCAGTTACAAGTGCTACCATCAATGCACTCTTACTCGTACTCTTTTTCAACATACTCAACTTCCTTTCACAACTTTTTATATTATTGAAATAAAAGCGTTTCCTGTACCCGTTCTGTACGGCCGCACAATACTTTACTTTTATTTGCAACCAGCAAATAAAAATACCTTTTGCCTAAGACAAAAGGTATTTACAGCTTAACAGAATATATAAAGCTGATAGATTACCTACCGTCTCACGCAGTAGTAAATTCAATAATCATCAGGCAGTTCTTCTGACTCAAGTTCATAGCGCATTCAAGCCTTCCCAGATATTAATCCAGTGGCATAAATTTGAATTAGCTCACTATTACAGCGACGGGATCGTGCGGGAATTACACCCGGCTTCTCTATTAAGACCTACGTCACCTAATGATAATATGCAGTTATAATATAAAATTATATATGAAAAGATTTAGTTTTTCAAGTAAATATGACTATTATATGCCATTTGGTTTAAACATATTTCACTTTTCTTCCTATTTATTATTAACAGTATCATCAGTATTCTTAACAGCCTGAGTACAAATCTCCAGCATAGCTTCTGCAAACGTTTTTTCAGGTACAGGTACAAGCTCACCGTTATTTATTTTACTTTCCAGCTTCGTTCCTTTGCTGCCATAAACCTCCATTTGTTTTACCCCATAGGTTTTAGATGCAACATTGAACTGCATTAACATTTCGCAATACTGTACTTTTTCTTTTTTTGCAAGCTTTTCTGCATATGTTTTATTCATTTTCTTCAACAAATCTTTATCTGTAAAAACTGTTTTCACAAAAACATTAACTATATTTTTATCTACAACTCCATTTTTAACTTCTTCAAAATGAAGCGAATCCATATCATATGCATAAACACCCATATTATTTTCTAAAACAATGGACCAACGTGCTGCTTCTATCTCTTCTTCTGTAGGCTTAGGCATCATACTGATTTCCCAATTCATTGGGTTAGCAGCCTTATTCTCTTCAGCACTAACTACAAATGAAAATAAGCACATCATACAAAGAGCTAACAACATTATTATTTTTTTCATAAGATTACCTCCCACTTTAAACATCCAAATTACGCACAATTCGCAAAATATGCTCCTGCGATAAACTGCGAAGGCTATAATAAGTTGCTCCCATTGCTTTGGCAACAGCTTTGGCCACACCCAGTTTAATAAAATCTGTTTCAGTATCGATAACAACGGAGGTAATTTTAGCCTTCCGAATTTTTTCAGCTATTTTTAAGGCACACTCTACCGGATCGCCACCGTTTTCTTCTATGGCATTAGCTCTGCCATCAGTTACTAAAATCAGAATCGGTTCTAACTCGCTGTCTTTTTTATTCAACATTCCCAAAGTTAAAAGCGAAGTTGATAAACCGTCTGCTAAAGGAGTTTTGCCGCCAGTAGGCATTTCTGCCAAACACTTTTGTGCAAGATCAACGCTGCGTGTTATAGGCAGCAATAATTCAGCCTTTTGCCTGCGAAAAGCAACCATACCAACACGATCACGTTTCTGATATGCTTCCTGCAGCATATAGAAAATAGCGCCTTTTACAGCCCGCATCCGTTCACGAGCTCCCATTGACCCACTGGCATCAACTGCAAATAAAAATGTATTGCCAATACGTTTTTCGCGTACTTTTTGCCGTAAATCTTCACTCTTAATATTCAGGGCGCAACCGTTATCTTCACGCAGACGCTGAAACGGCGCAGCAGCTCTGATTGTAGCATCAAAAGCCAAATCTTCCACTTTTATTTTCGGCATTTCAGCCCTAACATAACGCCCTTGTTTAAGATCTGTTTTAGTCGTGCTGCGTTTGCCACTGCCACGACGGACATTGCGATCTTTGCCTAAATCCAGAACCATTTTAGGAAGCTTAAAATTTTTATCAATATCTGCAATCTGCTCTTCCGGTGCTAACTGATTTTTGTCATTGTCAGGAGTCTGCTCTTCTTTTTCTTTGTCGTCATCCTGATTCTCATCATCGTCGCTGTTATCTTCCTCATCACCATCGTCTTCATTATCATCAAGCGGCGGTGGCGCCAACGGTGACTCCTCTGAGTCTTCATCATTATCCTCGTTTTCATCTTGATTCTGCTGTTCATTCTCATCAGGCTGTTCTTCTTCCTGCTGCTCCGGATTTTCCTGTTGTTGTTCTGGTGGCTTCCGCATACGATGCGGCAGCACAAACATGGCAGCTTCTTCCACATCCTTAGGTAAAACATAATTTCTTTCCGCTAAAGCGGCTATAGCTTTAGCGGCTTCCAAAAGATAAATTTCCGCTCTATGACCGGCACAAAAAGCCTGTGCGCACATTTGTGCCGCCAGCTGCATCATGGCTTCTGATACTTCAATCTCTTCTACAATGCTCCTTGCCAAAGCAATCTTTGCCGCTAATTTTTCTGTTTCATCAAAATAACTGTTTCTGAAGCTTTGTATATCAGAACCACAGGCAAGAGAACGTCTAATTATTTCTGTGCGTATTACCACATCCTTCTCACTTTGGGCATCAACATACATACCAAACCTATCTAATATATGACCTGGCAGAACTCCTTCTTCGGGGTTCATTGTTCCAATAACAGTATACGATACAGAATGAGTAAAAGAAATGCCATCACGCTCAACCTGATTGATACCAGAAGAGTTAGCATCCAAAACTGCAGTCAGCAATTCCTGCCGCAATAAATTTGCTTCATCAATATACAAAATATTACCTGTAGCTCTGCTTAATATCCCAGGCGAAAATCTGCGTTCACCTTTACTAACAGCATATTCAATATCGATACTACCAAAAAGCATATCTTCCGTAGCATTAAGCGGTAAATCCACTATCTTCTGTGCGCCAATAATCTCTTTAGCAGCGCGTACCAAGGTGGATTTAGCAGTCCCTTTTTCACCGCCAATCAAAAGGCCACCTGCCTTTTGATTTACTAAAGCGATCTGCAGCGCTTTTTTTAACTGCTCCTGCCCAACTACTGCCACAAAAGGATAAATAGCATTAGTCAGCATTTATAACGCTCCTTTAGCCCCAGAGGACAAAATACTTTCAACCTTATCCCAATCCAATTGTCCTTCTTCAAAAGGACGACGACGCATACGATGCGGCAATACTAATTTTGCAGCATTTTTTACGTCTTCCAGCTCCACTTCTTTGCGTCCATTAAAAGCCGCCAGTGTCAAAGCTGTTTTAATTACAGTAATATCGGCGCGATGCCCGTCAACACCAAGTTCTACAGCTAATTTAGCAACGGTTTCCAAGAGTTCGTCGTTGATATCTACCTGAGGTAACAAACTGCTGGCCTGTGTAATTTTTGCAGCCAGTTCTTCCTGATCATGCTGATAACCGGCAATAAAAGTATCGGCATCCTGCTCATAAGCCAAACGACGTTTAATTACCTCAACACGCTGCGCGGGATCATGCTCACCTGTAACAACTACTGACAAGCCAAAACGATCCAAAAGCTGCGGGCGGATGTCACCCTCTTCAGGATTCATTGTACCAACCAAAACAAAACGAGCCGGATGAGAATATGAAACGCCTTCACGCTCAACTGTATTGATTCCCATTGCTGCAGCATCCAACAATACATCTACAACATGGTCATCAAGCAAATTTATTTCATCCACATACAAAATATTACGGTTGGCTTGAGCTAAAATGCCTGCCTCAAATTTTTTCTCGCCATGCTTAATAGCATGTTCAATATCCAAAGTACCAACAACGCGATCTTCAGTCGCGCTTACAGGCAACTCGACCACACGCATTTTTACGGTATCGGCAACTAATTTATTATCCTCCGTATATTTAGATGCACAATCTTCGCATAACAGATTGGGATCTGCCGGATCACAATGAAATTTACATCCATGTACTGCTTCCATAGCCGGCAGTAATTCGGCCAAAGCACGTACTGCTGTTGACTTGGCAGTACCTTTTTCACCCTTTATTAAAACACCGCCTAATGCCGGATTGATTACATTTAAAATCAAAGACATTTTCATATCGTCCTGACCCACAATTGCTGTAAACGGATACACTGCTGCTCTTTTCACTATAATTCCTCCTAAAAGCTAATATTAGTAACCTATATCCATAAGAAAAAGATCACAAATAACTTACTATATTATACTAAACCATATACCACGTGTATAGTCAAATTCTAAATACTGATAATTTCAAATTTATCCGATAAAATTTTACCTGAATTTTCATCCCATTCAAATAATAAAATAGCCTGCTTACCGTTATAACTCAGCTTGGTTTTGCCATTTTCGATAACAACGCTCTGACCAACTGTCATATCCATCCATTCTGTTACACCAGTCTGATTACACACAAGCATTGGCAGTCCGGTGACTTCTGAACATTTTTCCCATGCTCCTAAAGGATTACCACAAACAGCAGTTGGAGGCCAAGCTGCTATATCAATAATTATTTGAGCTCCTTTCTGCTGCATTTTCTGTGCGTGTTCGCTATACCAGGCATCAGCACATACCAAAGCACCTACTTTAACATTACCGCAATCTACAGGCTCCAGCACATCAGCCCTTGAAGCCCATGCTTCAGCACCGCTCCCATGTGAAATAAGTTTACGGTGTGTTCCACAAATATTCCCTTTAGGACCAAAGATAATACAGGAATTAAAATTACACTTCAAACCATCATCATATTCGCCGCATCCCAAAAACAAAAATAAACCATAAGCTTTGACCAAGGCTAATAGATGGCTTAATTTAACAGACGGCTGTTTATCTACTTTTGCATCAGGGTTTAATTTGTAAAAATAATACCCCTGCACTGCCGTCTCAGGTGTAACTACCCATTTTGCTCCATTATCGGCAGCAATTCGAACTGCATTCTCTAACAGTTCTATATTTTTATGTTCAGGTCCCCGGCTGATTTCTAAATGACATAGCGCTATTTTCATAAAGTCTCCCTTTAATTAAAATTTTCTGGATATACGGCTTTGGCAATATCTTCTACAGCATTAACAGTATATTGTGAAACTGCTAAAACATGAGCTGCTGGAAGCATTATAACATTTTTATTTTTACCAGCTTTTGTAGTTTGATAAGAAGGATTAGATAAAATTTCTGCTTTCATCTGCACCTGGTCATGCTTGCCATCGTAATTCCATACAGGTATCACAAATGCATCTGGATTTAAACGTACAACTTCTTCCTGAGACAAAATACCAGACTGAGTATAATGTAAATCCTCTGTAGCGTCTTTGACATTCGCATAACGGCAAATATCCATAAAAGAACTTTCAGGTCTGTAAAAAACTCCGTTACTTCTAATGAATACAACTCTTTTTTGCTCAGAAGGTTTTATGCTACCAACTTTATTTTTAACAGACTTTAATTTATTATCCATTTGCCTGATTAATTTTTCAGCATTGGCCTGCTCACCAACCAATACAGCAATATCATTAATGGCCTTTTTTATTTCCTCCATATTATTAGGAGTTTTATAAACATATACCTTTAACCCCAAGTCCCTCAATGACTGAATCATTTCCTGCTTAAAAAAATCAGCCGCAATAATAATATCCGGATGCATGGCAAGCAACGCTTCCGCACTATTTCCATAAGCTCTGTTAGGTATTGATTTTACTCTGTCTACTATATTTGAAATTTCAGGATCATCTGCTAAATAAGTAACTGCTGTTATTCTTTTTGAATCAACTAAATCTATAAGAATTTCATCTGTACTTATCGACAGCGAAACTATTTTTTCTGGTTTTTTCTCAAAATTTATTACTGTTCCTGTTGAATCAGTAATACTATATTTATTTCCTATTTTATCATTTTCAGTGTTTTTTTCAATTTGGTTACTGCATCCCATACAAAAATTATAGACGAACACCAGTAAAATAAAACAAATTATTTTTGCTATAATATTTTCATCTTTTTCTAAATATTTTTTTATCATTTAACATCAACCTTTAAAATTACATATGAACCGAAGTAATTGCTTCGGTTCATATGCTGGTTTTTAATTACTTAGAATGTATATATATAAGTGACTTTAACATTTCGTGGCATAGAATAATATTCAGTAGATGCAGAACTTGTCCAATTCCCTATTATATCCTGTCTGTTAAAAATATTTTCTATATCAAGCTGTACTTTACTATTCTTATCAAACTTATAACTTGTATAGAAATTAACTGGTATCATATTTGGCCAATCGCCAGCTCTTGCAGCAGTAATGCTACCAGTCAAAGCAGCATTCACTTTTTCATTATTATACTTTATACTACCTGTATATTGCTGTCTGGCGAATTTTCTATTCCAATTTCCGCTATTATCTTTTGCTTTTGGATTACAAAAATTAGCTCCAAGTGCATAAGAATATCTACTGCCTATTTTTTTATCATAGTTTATTTCAAATCCAAGATTTTCAAATGGTGCGTTTATTATCTTATTAATACTCTCTCCAGTTATTGGGTCAATTTTACTTTCATATGATATAGAATCGTTATCCATATAATATAATGCAGCTTTGAACATACTGCTATCACTAGCTTTCTTATACCCTATTTCATATGTCCAACCTTCCTCTGGTTTTAACAATGGATTCGCTTCATAATTAGGTGAACCACTGCCATAAAGCTGCATAAAAGTGGGCATCCTAAAAGATTTAGCAGCATTGATATATACGCTGCTATTCTCATCTAATTTTTTTAACAAAGAAAATTCAGGAGTAAAAGCATCATACGTCTTATTTGCATCTACAAATTGTTCACGGGCCCCAATAGTTGCAATGAAATCATTTCCTAAATTTTTAGTCATTTGTACAAATAGTGCATAATTTTTTCTATTGACATCAATATGTAAATTTTTCAATGAACCACTACTCCATGGAGTATCATTCTTATATGATTCCTGTGATATTGTAGTTCCAATAATAAAATCTGCGAATTTACTATCAATTTTTTTCTGCAAATCTAAACCTATGGTATCGAATATAATATATTCTTCTTTATTCCATTTACCCGTAGACGCCGTTATTGTCTTGTTTTTTCTATTACTTCTATTATAAAATAAATTTCCTGTCCAAGTGTCATCTTTATACTGTAATCTAGTATAATCTTCAATATATACATAATGACCATCTTCTTTTAATTTGTTCCAATCCGGTAAAACATATGAATTAAATTTATAGTCATTGACATTATGCTGATGAGACAATGTTAAATTATCATTGAACTTATAACGAACTAAAACTGAACTTTTATCTGCATCATTCATTCCTCTACCATTATTGGCTAGTTTCTTTATTTCATCGCCCTGTTCAAAAGTTGCAGCCAAACTTAATTTACCAGCTCCAACTGTAAGCGCTTCTTTAGCTTTTCCATATTCACCCTTAGTCAAAGCAATAGTATTTTTCATAGATTTTTTAGTAATAATATTAATTACACCACCAGAAGCCTCTGAACCATAAAGTACAGATGATGCTCCTTTTACAATTTCAACTCTTTCTATTGATTCTACTGGAAATGTATCTAAGAAATAAGTTTCATTCATATTTATAGGTGCCCCATCTATCATTACAACGGTACCTTTATCAGCACCTCTCATTAAAATTTTCCCATTCATTCCTCCCCAAGCTTGCCCGCCAGCACCATACGAATATGAAGTTATACCATTTTGTAATCTTAATGCATCGAATAAATTAGCAGCACCAGTTTCTACCAATTGCTGCTGAGTAAGAACTGCAACCGATGCTGGAGTATCAACATCCCTTTTTTCTTCTCTCTGTGCTGTTACTACCATAGGATCTAACGTAAACGCTTGATTAGGTTCTTCAGCGTGTACTAGAGTGCCCCCCCCAGATGACATTACTACTTGTCAATAAGCCCATCAAAACTACTTTTACCAAACTCTTTTTGTTCCTTAACAATTTACATCTTCCTTCCACTTTTCAAATTTATAGCAAACAGCTTTACGTATCCAATCTTTCATGGTCATACGCAGCTTAAGCTAACATTATATAAGCATTTTAAGTAACAAAAAGAATTTGTAAAAGCTACAATGTTAGACCGGAGTAAAACTCCGGTCTATTAATTTGTTACTTAAAATGTATATTCCATTCCAACTAGGAAATTACGTCCCGGAGCACTCCACCACTGCTCATCTGGATCACTGCTCCAGTTATATCTAGCATTCGAATGTTCTGCATAGAATTTATCAAAAATATTATTAACTTTTACATATGCTTTAATCGTTTTAGACACTTTATAATTCAACCCTAAATCCCAAACCCAATATGTCGTGGCCGGGAAGAAATTATCAACAGCATCCGCTGTCTGCGGACCAGGTCTATCAATAATACCTTTGCCTAACAATGATGCACTAAATTTTCCCTCATCATAATCTACACCAATATTCCACGCACCTTTAGGAACGTAACCGTCAACGTTGGCAGCTCTTTGGGCAGTTGCATCTACTATTGTATGTGTATAACCTACAAAGGTCGAAATATTTTTATTAAATTGTTTGCGTAACTGCATGTCCCAACCTCTGGCTTTTTCATCACCAACATTAGTATATTTAGGAGCTACGTAACCAATACGATCTTTAGAATTCCTCCAGAACATATGTGCTGATGCAACTAATGTGTCATCAAATCTATGATTAATCCCTATTTCTTTGGTAGCACCAGTTTCAGGCTTTATATTGGGATTACCGTATTTGGAACTATATAAATGCGTTGGCGTAGGAGGGATAAAATATTCACTATAGCTTACATAAACATTGGTTTTATCATTATTAAAGTTATAACCTAGATTTACGCTGGGAGTAGTATGGTTACCGAACCCGGAATTTTTGTCATGACGTACTCCGGCAGTTAATTTTAATTGGTCTGTGATATTAAATTGATCCTGAATATAGACAGCTTTATTAATCAACTTCACGCCATTGGCAGTAATCACTTTATCATGACTATATTCAAATCCCGCGGAAACGATATGTTTATCATCAAAATTCTTAGTAAATTGATCAGAAATTCTCATAGTTCTGACTTTAGTCAAATATGCGTTAAAATTTGTATCATAATCTAAATTGATAAAAGATAATTGATTTGTAGTCGTATCATCAAATTTACTGTTTAAAATAAATTTATAGTTACTATTATCTACTGATCCAGGTTTTAAACTTGGTTCCCATAATGCGGTATACTTATAATCAGCTTTATATGAATCATAAGTAGCTGTTAAATCATGCTTTTCTCCAAGTTTCTTTGTAATTTTAAAACTGGTACTCGTAGCATTTGAATAGGCTGGAGTCGTTACTCCGCGTCCGTCCTTAAAATCACTGATTTTATTTTTACTGACATAAGCATCCCAAGACCAATCTTTTTCTTTTCCCTGGTGGTTTATAGCATAATTTTCTGTATTAAAGCTTCCTAATTCGGCAGAAATTTTAGTTTTTATTCCCTCAGGTTTAGCTGTAATGATATTAATAACGCCACCTTTTGCATCAGATCCGTACAATGTAGATGCAGAACCTTTTAACACTTCAATTCGTTCTACGTTATCCAGATTTTTCAGCATTACAGCGGATATTTTATTATTAACATTATTTATTTTTACACCATCTACAAGAACAACAATTTCATCAGCACCATTAATC
>ERZ894194.1041-NODE-1041-length-17449-cov-26.635334_pt1 | contig 17449 bp, 20 predicted proteins | sample MGYA00380283_ERZ894194 | MGnify/ENA primary metagenome ERZ894194 (study PRJEB32331, sample SAMN06328448) | human gut metagenome | biome: human gut microbiome; feature: stool | host: Homo sapiens | collected 2013-02-13 ... | reverse complement strand
CATTAGACCAAAATCCCATTTTCACCTACACCAACTTAAGAACCCAAAAATCTGTCAACTTATATTTCAAAAAATGTCTTGACAAAGATCAGAAAATGTGCTATCATATAATCAAGAAAAAAAAGAGGAAAGGGAAAATAAACAATATGGGTAAAAACATTTACCAGCGAGATATTAAAGATCAAGTAATCATACATGATAAAGAATTTGACTACAGTTACTATAGGGAATCGGTAATCTACTGTAACACAAACAGTAGGAATAAAACGGAATGGATGCAGGTAATCCACATAGGAAACCGAAATAGAAAACCGATATATCTATTCAACGATGTCAAAGAAAGATACATAGCAGCGAGAAGATTAGGAATAGATAATGGATTCCAAGCATCTGATCAATTTAGATAGCTATTATTTAACAGTGTTAAATAAAATAAATACCATATAAAAGGAGTGAATACAATGACAAAACAAAGAATAACCATCGAGCAGAACCCATTAAGCAAGGAGACCTTGACGTTAAACGCCTTATGCCTCGCCTATGAACTACCGCAATACAGTGTTCGAGAGCGAAAGGGGAGTTCCAAGAGTAAACTATACAACGTCTACATCGACGACAGCATAATTTTTTACGGAACCATCCACCAAGTAAAATACTACTTACTGAATGCGATTTACCTCATCACCCGGGTACAAGAGCACCACACGGGGAAGAGATGAAAAAAGTTGGAGCGGATTGGAAAACCAAACCGCCCGCACTTTCAAATGAGGGATGTAGATAAAACTAGGCATAGCGGTTCAGTGGCAAAGTCTGAACCACGGCGGGCCTACAAGAAGGAGATACAACTAATCTTCTTTGTATCTAAGCATATTATACCACATCAACCCCAAAAAGTCAAGAGAGGAGAACAAATATGGAAGGATTATTATATCTCAGTTTTATATTCTTAGCGTTTGTAGGGATACCAGCGATCAGCTTTATCCTGTGGCATAAACTAGGTAAAATCTATCAAGAATGGAGAGAAGAGCAGTACAACAAGATTGCACGTGAGATTCGGTATATGAATTTCCAAAATAATTCTCACAATTCTAAAGAAAGAGAAGAAATGTTCAGACAATTTGAAAAAATGATGGAGGAGGAATACAAAAATAAAAATAGTAAAAAATAATTCTAAAGAAAGAGAAGAAATGTTCAGACAATTTGAAAAATGATGGAGGAGGAATACAAAAATAAAAATAGTAAAAAATAATTAAATAATAGGTTGATTTCATATTTAAAATATGATATAATAAATATGAAAAAAACAAAACAAGAAGAGAGGAGAAAAAAGGAATGCGAAAACGTATGATAAGAAGACTCATTAAAGAGTACACTATCAACGTCCAGTACTACGATCTTGAAGACGCACAGACACGAAATAAGATTGTACGAACTTTATTACCTGTAGATGAAACAACCTTACAGGAAGTTGCAGCTGGTGAAATTGGTAGAAAAGTAAAAAACAAGCTATTGCTGAAAGAGATCAAAAATGTGATTGGAAGCAATCCAATTATAGGATTGACGTTAGAATATATCGGAACGTCATTATACAGCATGAGCTTAGAGGATTTTATCAAGTGTGCTGAGGTCGAACGTAGTCAAACAACTGCAAGTATTTATGAAGATGAAGAAATGATTGAAGAAGAGGAGGAATAAAACATGGTCACAGTAACAAACAAGAGCAGAGAGTTTAGCGAGGTAGAAATCTATTTAATGACGGTATCACCATCTATGATATCCGTAAAAACGTTAGAGGACGGAACCAAGATCAATGTCAGAGGAATCTTAGAGTTTGAGGAAGTAAAAGAAGATACAGGAGAAGTCGTAAACATCGTTTCTATTATTGACGACGAACAGAACGTGTATTCTTTCCAATCTAAGACTTTCAAACGTTCCTTAAATGACATAGCAATGATCTGTAAAGACAAACCATTTACGATTATCAAGACAAGTGGTAAGACGAAAGCGGGTAGAGATTTTATTAATTGCATCTTGGACGTATCCAGTATCGAATAAGTATTTTAGAAAAAGTGGGGATTCGTCCCCACTTTTTTCTATTGAATGGGAGGTATTCTAATGAGCAAAGGCAAATACTATCAAGAATACCGAAAAGAAAGAAGACGAATACAAAGTTTTCTAAGAAGAAACCGAGCCAAGGGATACATCTTTCCGGATAACATCCTACCAGATCAGCCAAAGAGAATCACACCAGCATCCATTCGCAGACTAAAGAGAATCACACCAGAGGTTCTCTACAAGAAGGCGAGTTACGTGGATAGTGAGACGGGCGAGATACTAACAGGAACCGAGGCTGTAAAACAGAGACGTAGCGAGTCAGCAAAGAGAGCGGCAAAGACCAGAAAACAACGAAAAAGAAATACAGACGATGAAGGTATTTATGATCGAATCACCATTAGTACGTGGTATAGTCAGTTAGAGGTCTATGCGGACGGAAAAGGGTACGCTATGTTACTCGCTTGGGCCGATGAAATTATTCAATCTGTTGGCAGAAAAGGATTTGCGGAAACGATACGAAAAGGTACTGAGGCTGGAAATCTCATTACGTGGGATGTTGTATACAAAGCAGGCGAGACCATGAAGTACATAGCTAACATGACAGAATACGTACCAGATCAGGGTGTATGGTACAAAGAGAAGCTGTTAGACAAATTACAATTCACGAAAGAATTTGCTGAATGGGCGGAAACACAAGAAGAGTGGTAAGATGAAAAGAACGTATCGTTATTTTGCATGTGACTTTGAGACAACGGTATATGAGGGGCAAACGAATACCGAGGTGTGGTTATCCGGGTGTGGAGAACTATTTACGGACGACTTACATGTATACGGTTCGATCGGTGAGCTGTACAAATATTTCACTTCATTAAATTGTCATATTATTGCATACTTTCATAACCTAAAGTTCGATGGTGCCTTTTGGATAGACTTTTTACTAACGAAACTAAAGTATGAGCAAGCCTATCAAAAACTACCAGGCGGAAAGGTAAAATTTGTTGACGACAAAGATATGAGGAGCAAGTCCTTTAAGTACAGCATATCGGATAGAGGGCAATGGTACCAGATCATCATAAAATACAGAAAGCATTACATCATTTTAAGAGACAGTTTAAAACTGTTACCTTTTGCCTTATCCGATATCGCAAAAAGCTTTAAGACAAAACACCAAAAGTTAACGATGGAGTACAAAGGATTTCGGTATGCGGGATGTGAAGTAACAGATGAGGAACGGGAGTATTTCAAAAACGACATTTATGTCTTAAAAGAAGGTCTGGAATTCATGTTCGAGCAGGACCACACAAAGTTAACAATCGGTTCCTGTTGTCTGGATGAGTATAAAAACATTCTAAAGCGTAGCACGAAACTCTGTGCGTTGGAATACGACGAATTGTTTCCGAATTTGTATGACCATGGATTTCCGTGTGTCGATCATAAATACGCAAACATCGGTGAGTGGGTAAGGCGGTCATATAAGGGTGGGTGGTGTTATCTAGTCAGAGGCAAAGAAAACAAGGCACACGAAAACGGGTACACTTTGGATGTAAATTCCTTGTACCCGTCCGTGATGCATTCGAGTTCCGGCAATGCTTACCCCATCGGCTTACCTACGTATTGGCATGGGGACTTCATACCAGATCAAGCGAAAACAGAGACCCGGTATTTCTTTGTGCGTATTCGTACTCGTTTTTATTTAAAGAAGGGATATCTACCCTTTATCCAAATAAAGAACAACGCCTTGTATCGAGGGACTGAGGCATTAGAAACGTCTGATATTTTTGACCCAAAGGACGGTCAATATTATAGCCACGTGTGCGGAAACCCTGTGACGGTAGAGTTGACGTTAACTCAAACAGATTATTACCTAATCTTAGAACATTACGATCTTGTAGATTTTCAGATCATTGACGGATTTTATTTTCATTCCATGATCGGAATTTTCGATGAATACATTGATAAATACAAAGAAATTAAGATGAATTCCAAGGGAGCGGTACGAACGTTAGCAAAACTATTTTTGAACAATCTGTACGGTAAAATGGCGACTAGCACGGATTCGAGTTTCAAGGTTGCGTACTTAAAAGAGCCTGACGAATTTGGAAGGCAGACCGTCGCTTATTATCCGATCGAGGAGCATGATAAGAGACCTGGATACATCCCGTGTGGTAGCGCCATTACCAGTTACGCAAGAGAGTTTACGATACGTGCCGCACAGAAAAATTATTACGGACCAGATCGTGATGGATTTATATACAGTGACACCGATAGTCTGCACATTAATTTACCGCTGGAAGAGATCAAAGGTGTCCCGCTACACCCCACGGAATTTAATCATTGGGCGGTGGAAAGCAAGTGGGACTGTGGTATCTACGTGAGGCAGAAAACGTATTTAGAGCACATCACGGAAAAAGACATTCTATACGACGGGGAACGTGGAATCTATGAAAGTGAAGTCTGTGATTATTTAGACGTAAAATGCGCTGGTATGCCTCAGAGGTGTAAGGATTTATTTGTGGAGAGTATGAAGGAAGATCGAGTATACGATGAGAGTCGTAGTGAAGAGGAAAAGGCTTTTTTATATGAAAATCAGGTGCCGATTGTACGAACGATCAATGATTTTAAACGGGGGTTAAAAATACCCGGAAAGTTACTACCAAAGCGGATGCCTGGTGGGGTTGTACTTATGGACACGTATTACGAAATGAGGTGAGAACATATGGATAGAATCAAAGTAAAGTATCACAATCCGATCTGTACGATTGAAAAGATTCGTGTTGGAGACTGGATAGATTTAAAAAGTGCCGAGACGATCGAAATTCGAGAAGGTGACAGCGCAAGAATTAGTTTAGGGGTATCCATGGAGTTGCCAAAAGGATATGAGGCCATTCTAGCGCCAAGGTCCTCATTGTTTTCGAACCATGGTTTGTTGATGGTGAATTCCATTGGAATCATAGATTCCAGTTATTGTGGAGATCGTGATATATGGAAAGCCGAGTTTTACGCCACCAGATACACAAAAATTTATGAGGGAGAGCGTATTGTACAGTTTCGTATTTTGAGAAATCAGCCTGAGGTGCAGCTTGAAAACGTACTAACCTTAGAGAATGTCAGTCGTGGTGGATTTGGAAGCACCGGCTTATTCTAATGTTTCACGTGAAACATAAAAAGAGTGGGTGTAAACCCACTCTTAAAATATATCTATAATCATAGCACAGAGAATGCGACCGACCAGATCGAAAATGGACCACGGACGTATCTTCCAACGTGGTGAACCCGTGACACATCATAAACTGTCACTATGACAGATATCACAAGGATAAGAGAGCCATGACAGCGCTTTTACATTTCAAATTCTGAAAACGGAAACAACCATAATCAAAAAGCTGTCTCAGTGGCTGTATAAAGAAGCGGTACCGATTCATCATGACGTAATTAATGCTGTGGTCATCGGTTGTCACCGCAATTTTTGTAGGAAATGACTGGTCGACTTTTTCCGAGCAGTACATAATTCCATCTGAGGTAAACTCATTGATGCTATAATAGCGGTCTTGGAATTTGATCGTACAAATATAACGGCTTTTTCCATTCATTTTTTCGATAAAGGATTTATTATCATTGAGGTAGATGGACTGACCAGCATAGGCAACATATTTTTCGCCGCTAAACGCCTGGTTAAAGGAGGAACTTAAGAACGCTTGGGAAGCACTCTCATTAAAGTTTTGTTCCAGTACGAACCCATTTCCACGCAAGAACTTTGTGTTTTCCTGCAAGCGATCAGAGATACCAAACGAAACATAGTAAGGATTTAATAAAGAAACGGGGTTGGAGAGCATAATCACGGGAAGGTATCGTGTCTGCTCCCCTTTACCCCTAGCAATTGAGGTTCTAAGAGAGATAAACTTTGTCAGTTCGTTGGAACAATAACGATTATTTTCAGACTGAAATTCATCAAAAAGGAGGCGTTTCACATCGCTAAATACGTGAGACAGTTTTTTCAACTGCTCAGCTGTATTGATTGCCAACGCATAACCACATACCGTATTATTCACTACAAGTTCTCGATACAGACCTCTAGACTTTGGAACACTTTTCATTTCCAGTGTCGGAAAGAATAAATTACCAATTTCACGAAAGAACTTTTCTTCTACGCCATCAAGTTCATACGAATAACGATACAGTAAGCCAAAACATTCCCCATGTTTGAGGAAACGATTCATAAAATAACGGGAGAAATACGTTGTTTTTCCAGCGGTTCGGTTTGACGTGCAGATAAAGATTTCAGGTTTCTTTCCATTTAGGTCTGTCATGCTTAATAGTTTTGTTCCGTCGTAATATTTTGTTTCTGTTGCGCTCATCTTTTTCACCTCTATAATATTATAACATATCTATTGCTATTAAGCAATAGATATGCTATAATTAACATAGGTAAGGAGGTGATGAGGATGTTCAATTCCGTTGTGATTGCACTGGTGTTTAATGGCTTAGATATCCTATCAGGATTTATTGCAGCGATCAAGGAAAAACGGGTGCAGTCATCAAAACTAAGAGACGGTTTATTTAAAAAAGTGGGTTTCATATTTTGTTATGTGTTAGCGATACTTGTTGACCTGTATGGGAGCCGCATTGGTATGAATTTAGGCGTTGATATTTTACCGATTATTATTGCTTATGTCGGTGTTACGGAAACCGTTTCCATCGTTGAGAACATCTGTCGTATTAACAGTGACTTGTTACCGGATAAACTGTTAAAACTGTTCCATTTAGATAAGAGAGAGGAATCTTAATGCCGAATATTAATCAAGCATACTCTTGGGCTGTGAATACTTGTAACGCTACCAATGTTGGATATTCTCAAACTTACCGAAACCAACAAACCATTGGCGGAATCACGTACTATGACTGCTCTAGTTTTATTTGGTACTCTTTGATCGCTGGTGGTTTTCCGTGTGTGGAAGCGAACAATGGCAGCACTTGGCCATTTGTCACGTACACGATGGGGCCCATCCTATTAAAAATGGGTTTCCAAAAAGTGGATGTGAATGGACAATGGTTGCCTGGTGATGTGGCTGTCAGTTACACCCACACCGAAATGGTATACAAGGGGGGTTTGGCATCCGGGGTATGTATGGGCGCTCACACGAACAATGCTCCTCTCGCAAACCAAGTATCCATTGGTTCTTCCGGTGGAGACCCCAATTATGTATCGACACCTGCACGGTTTCCAGACCTGTACCGATTTGGGGAAGGTGGCGCATCTGGTTATGGGTATAGCTTACCTGTGATTGCCGCTCTTTGTGGTAATTCCTGGAGAGAGTCGAACATTAACCCGGGGTTGGAAGAGAAAGGAAACGGAATCGGCTTTGGACTCTTTCAGTGGTCTTTTGAACGTCGAACCGCCTTAGAAAATTGGTTGAAAGAAAATGGTTATGAACTGACCTCACCAGAAGGTCAGTTGCAGTATTTGATTGTTGAGGATGAATGGCAAGGCAGCTTTGGTGGTATTTCCAGCTTACAGGAATTTTTTAATTCCACCTCAACCGATGTCCCGATGCTGGTAGAGGCATTTATGAAATGTTGGGAACGTCCCGCTGAATCTGACCCCTCACAACGTGTCGCATGGGCGAAACAATGTCAGGACTACATCCTTGCGCACGCTAATGATACGTCGATTACCGCATGGGTGATTAGTAATGAATATCTTACTGAGGCCGAAATCTTAAACAATGCGGTGATGATGTACCGTTATTTGAGTAGTGGTGGCGGTGGTGGCGGCACGTTTGGGCGAGAAAACTCGCTGCCTGTCTATATGATGATTTTGCGGCATCCTTATTTATTTTAAATGTATGGAGGTGTTTCGTTGTGGCTGTTGTAAATAAAGATACGATTATGGAACGATTGAGAGAAAACTTTAATGACAATGATTCCGATGATGTCCTTGGCTTGTTGGAAGATGTGACCGACACCCTGAATGATTACCAATCTCGGTTAGAGGAAAATGGGGACTGGAAAGAACGATACGAACAGAATGATAGAGAGTGGAGACAGAAATATAAAGATCGTTTTTTCAATAATGAACCTGAGCCGGACCCGGAACCTGAACCAGACAAAGACCCGGAACAAGCAACGCCTACTACCTTTGAGGAGTTGTTTCATTTTGAATAAAGGAGGATATTGATTATGCCAAGAAGAATTGCAGTCGGCACGCTGAACGCAAGCACGTTAGATATTTTAAACGTGATTCGTCAAAATGCTAGTTATGAATACCAGAGTCAGGTGCCTGTCATTACGCAAGCAACTGACATTCCCAAAGTCGGTGCTGTGATTTATGGTACCCCCGCACTCGCCAATCAGTTTTTAAATGCGTTGATCAACCGTATCGCTATGGTACGTGTACAGAGTGCTACCTTTAACAACCCGTATCGTGATTTGAAAAAAGGTTACATTGAGTACGGTGAGACGATTGAGGACATCTTTGTTTCCATCGCTAAGGTGGTTGAGTATACGCCAGAAAAGGGTGAGGAACGTGAGTTCAAACGAACCCTACCGGATGTAAGAAGTTTGTTCCATGTCATTAATTGGCGTGTGATGTATCCTGTCACCATTCAGGATGAGGACTTAAAGCAAGCGTTCTTATCCATTGAGGGTGTCCAGGACTTGATCGCTAAGATCGTGGACTCTGTTTATACCGCAGCCGAGTATGATGAGTTCCTGCTGTTTAAATACCTGCTGATTAAAAATATTACTAAGGGCAAGTTAAAACCGATTTCCATTGGCGACGGCACAGATCTCAAAAAAGCCGCCGTTGCGTTTCGTGGTACCTCAAACTTGCTCCCATTTATGAGCGATCAGTACAACGCTGCAAACGTCTACACGACAACACCAAGAAACAATCAGCACATTTTTATGGACGCTACCTTTAACGCTCAGTTTGATGTGGATGTTTTGGCTAGTGCGTTTAACATGGATAAAGCCAACTTCATGGGACGCTTACACTTGATTGATTATTTTAATACCTTTGATAACAAACGGTTTGAAACCATCCGTGAAAATTCGACTGGACTGGAAAAGGTGACAGATAAGGAGCTTGCGTTGATGGCAGACGTGAAAGCGGTTCTTGTGGATGAAAACTTTTTCCAGGTTTATGATAACAAAGACCAGTTTACCGAAAAGTATGTTGCAAGTGGACTGTACTGGAACTATTTCTATCATGTGTGGAAGACCGTTTCAACCAGTGACTTTTCGAATGCCGTCGTGTTCGTTTTGGACAACGCAACTTTGACAGCACCTGAATCCTTAGAATTCATTGTAACCAATACGGATACTTCAGATGAAGCTTGGACAGTTTCATTTAAATATAACAGTAAGGATACTCTCGCTGATACTCTCGCTGATACTAGATACCAGTTCGTGCAGTCAGAAACCGCAACAAAAAATGGTATTGCTATTCAACCTTATGGAGCTGTTATCGTTCCAATAAATAAGGTTGCTACTTCACTTCCTTTAGAGATTCAGATGGGTGGTGTTACCTATACATCGACTGAAAGTAAAATTAATACTTGGAATGTAGGAAAAACGTTCACATTTAATAAAGCGGTAGCTGCAAATAACGTTCCTGACACACCCACAGATTTAACTAAAAAGTTGAAAAAATAATACACCTTGTTTCACGTGGAACCACATGTTTCACGTGAAACATTTATTGGAGGTTTTTCTATGTATATTGCACCAGGTACATCCGTCCGACTTTTGAGGAATATTCCGCTAGATAGTACTTACAATCATACCATTTATTTCGGTAGTCGTAGTGCTCAAACCTCATACTTTTCCAGTATGGCAAAATATAGTTTAAATGAATACACCTATCAACGTGTGAAGCGTGGTGTGATACGTGTCGGAATTGTAGCAGATAATCTTTATGATTGTAATTACGTGATGTTCCAGAACTCTAATTTTGGAAGCAAGTGGTTTTACGCTTTTATTAAGAGCGTGGAATACGTAAACAATGAAACTTCAGATGTAACTTTTGAACTGGATGTGATTCAGAGTTGGTTCTTTGAGTTTTCCTTACAGCAGTGCTTTGTGGAAAGAGAACATTCTAGTTCCGATAAGCCTGGTGACAATATTTTACCAGAACCTGTGGAACTTGGTGAGTATGTGTACAACACCTACGAAAAACTCGGTGAGGAACTTGAACCCATGGCGGTGATTATGGCTGCGGCGGAAACGGGTGGAGAGGATACCAGCGGCGGTATGATCGACGGTGTCTACTCTGGTACCAAAATCACAGCCTTTAATTCCTCAGATGTGGAGGGTATTAACACTTCGATTAAAGGGTTTATGCAATCACCGGATAGTATTGTTAGCATGTATATGTGTCCGGTCATCTGTACCGGGGGCGCCATTGAGGACGGCGGTACCATCATTTCTGGTGCTGGTGAGGGGCACGCCACGGGATGGTCACATACCTATACACTCGATGGGGTGGGGACTGGTCTGAATGGTTACATCCCTAGAAATAAAAAGCTGTTGACCTATCCCTATTGTTTCCTTCACGTCGATAATGGCTCTGGTCAGTCCGCCCAATACCGATTTGAGTTTTTCGAGGGCGGTATCCCGCAATTGCACCTGGATTCTACCGTGATAGCTCCTGTGAAAATTACCTGTCGGCCAAGACGGTATAAGGGTAGCAGCGGTGTCAATCACACCGAAACCGTGACACTGGAAAATTACCCACAATGCTCCTGGAATATGGACGCCTATAAGGTTTGGCTCGCTCAGAACATGGCACCTATGGTCATGAAGACCGTGAGCGGCGTGACAACTTCAGCCCTTAGCGCTGGAAAGGCTTTGGTGAACGCAAAAACAGGGAACCTCGCTGGTGCCGCACAAGGTTTGGCAGACTCCCAAGGCGCCATGCAGCAAGTACAAGAAAACATCCAGGCATTTATGATGGATAGTTATACCGCATCCATTCAAGCGGACTTGTGTCGTGGGAATGTGAACAATGGCTCGATCAATATGTCCCATCAATACCAGAACTTTTATATCGGTAGGGCCGCTATTACCATGAACTACGCTCGGGCGATTGATGATTTTTTCACGGTCTTTGGCTACGCAACCAAACGGGTAAAGGTTCCGAACCGTACCGCAAGACCACACTTTAATTATGTAAAGACCGCTGGATGTGTCGTGACGGGAAGCGTACCTGTGGATGACATGAATAAAATCTGTCAGATACACGATGCGGGTATTACCTATTGGAAAGAGCCTGGAAATGTTGGAAACTATAGTTTGGATAACAGCATCTAAATGTTTCACGTGAAACATTGAGGAGGTGAAGGACTTGGGGAGACGTAAACACACCGAATTTGAGTTGTCGTTACGACGCAATGTAAACACGAAAAATTTTTACTTTGACCGTTTAACGGAATTGGCCGTTTCCGTTTTTAAATGGGAGAACTTGCCGCCTACGGTGGATTCCCGTTATTTGGAAATGTGTTTATTCCGTGAGGGTGCTGCGGTGTTCTTTAAAGATGATGTGGTTGACGACTATCTCTGTTTGTCGGTGAATCGAAAAGGACCATTTGATGTCTATGGGAATCCGTTACGCTGTCGTGCGTACTCTAGATACAATAACTACAATTGTGAGTTGACAAACCAAAATTCTGTTATTATTTATAATAACATGATGAGAACCAATAGTATCCGTGATATTAATTTTTATGCGGATAAATTGTATTTGATCGACCGTATTATAGATGTAAATATTAATGCGCAAAAAACACCGATGCTGCTGCAAGGTACCGATAAGCAACGTTTGACACTCCTGAATCTGTACAAAGAATATGATGGCAATGCCCCGGTCATCTTTGGTACGGATTCCCTGAATTTGGAGGGCATTCAGTCTATTAATACCTCAGCACCTTTTCTAGCAGATCAATTGTACGCTCTGAAAACAAAAATTTGGAATGAGGCTTTGACCTACCTCGGTATCGCTAACGTTAGCGAGCAGAAAAAAGAACGTATGATTACAGATGAGGTCGTTCGTGGTATGGGCGGGACGATCGCAAGTCGTTTCTCTCGACTGGATAAACGTCGTGAAGACGCTGAGCGTATTAACCGCATGTTTGGTTTAGATATTAAGGTTAGCTATAAGGATATCAGCTCTGTGCTTTCTGGTGATGAGCTGCTACTGTTCGCAAATTACCCGAATGAGGGCGAACCAGGAGGTGACTTGGATGAGTAAGTATACCGTGGAAGTCCGTTTTATTTGTGAACAGAAAGCTGGTTTGACTTCTAGTGCTGGATGTGATACAATAGATAGTGTAATAAGTAAGTCTTGGGATAAGATTTTTACATCAAAAGTGAAATTCTTCAGTGAAAGTTATCGAAAGACTCTTTGCTCGAAAATCTTGAAACACTACTACTTGCAAGAGATTGGCTTTGAAACCGTTGGTCAGTGGATGTACCACTTGAATACCAGGCTAGAGGAAATTATGCCGTACTATAACCAACTCTATGAGTCCGAACAGCTTAAGTTTGACCCGCTGAATAACATTTCCGTTACAAGGTCACATTTGATGGAGTTTGATGGTTTGGTAAAGACAGAGGATTCTGGAACTAGAGATTCGACTTCCGATAGTGGTTACAAAGACACCAACCGTATGTCAGATACCCCTCAGGGTTCTTTAAGCGGGGTTGAGTCCATGAGGTTCTTGACTCAAGCTACGATTACCGATGGCACCTCTGACCAGACAACAAACGAAAATACAGAATCTCAGGGAAAAACAATCACGGACAATGAAGAGAACTTTAAAGAAACCGTTGAGGGAAAACACGGTGTCGATTCCTATAGCGATCTCCTAATGAAATACCGTGATACCTTCTTAAATATTGATTTACAAGTGATTGATGAATTTAAAGACCTGTTTATGGGTATTTGGTAAGGAGGTGAAAATATGAGTTCTTTGGATACCATACGTAGATTCCCCTACTGTCAGAAAGTTCTTCCCGCAACCTATGATGACTCCTTAAGTTACTATGAGTCCATCTGTAAATTGGTTACGAAAATGAATGAGATCATTACGGAACTAAATGCAATTGACCCGGAATCTATTTTGAAATTGGTCGATGATCGTGTAGATGAACGTTTGGTTTACCTGAATAGACAGATGCAAAACCTTACTGATCGTGTGAATCAGGTCATGGGTAGTGTAACATCTGCTCTCGAAAAGTATAACAATGACATTACGATGGAGTTGCATCGTCAATTGACGGAAATGACCGTACTACTTAGTACTCAACTTGCGACTCTTAGAATTTATGTGAACAACCAAGATAATATGATTCTATCTGAATTGCGTTATCAGATTGAACTGCTGAAAAATCAGTTGCCTGAATTGACCACTGTCTATGTCTATTCCCCATTCTCTTATCAGATTGTGGATATTCAGACTGCTATCAACGAAATTTGGGATAACATCAAAGTCTATTCCTTGACAGCCGATGAGTATGACGATATGAAATGGTCCGCTGAACAGTATGACGGGTTCCAGTTGACCGCTTATCAGTATGACTACTACTCTAGACGTTTTATTTGGAAAGACCCTAATTTCTATATGACCGATGTCTGGACGGGTGATCAGATTCATACCAAAGAGGAATTGGATAAGTTAGCTACGCTTCATAAGGAAATCGCTTTAACCACATTCCAATATGATAATCTCACTTTTACTGCTGAGGATTATGAATCTAAAACAATAACGGCAACAGATTTCGACTGGTATAGTAAGGCTATGCTGACTTATTATTTAGACGCACATAATTTTAATTTAAATTATATGTCTCCTAACGGTAGTTTAATTGTTAATTATCCATACGCTAAATCAATTAAAGGCTCAACAGCCTTTGAAACAACTGGTACCGCTGTATCTATTAATGTTCCAAATACCTTATATAATAGTTGGTTGGATGTTCGAAAAGAAACATATATTTTTACTTGTAATAAATCCAATCCCTCATTACAAATTGTTATTCGCTATTCAGATGATACACTTCGTGTTGCAAATACAACGTATAAGGGTTTTGGAATTGTTAGGCCGCCAGAAAATGAGGAATTAACTATTAAAACGTTTATTGTTAACACTGTATATGGGGGTTTTGCCTCTATTGCTAATAATTTAAATATATTAATTTGTCAAAAAAGGTAGGTGTATATTATGAGCGCAACAAATAAAACTACGTATCTAGATTTACCACAATTTATCGGTACGGATGTGCCCTCTTGGTTGGGTGACTTTAATGGCGCTATGGAAAAGATCGACATGGGTTATAACAATGTCGATATCAAAGCAGGGCAGGCAGCGTCTACTGCTAATTCAGCATCTAGTAAAGCTGATATCAATACACAATCTATTACTAGCATTAATGATGAGCTAAAAATATTAAAACAGGCTGTTCAGAATTATGACAATATCCTGAACTTTAAACTAGTTACTTGTGTACCATCGCCAAACAATCTAAAAGATGATTCATCTATGATTATGACTCAGAATACAAACAAAACTTTGGCATCCTTGAAATTTAATGCTACTATGAAATTTCCACTATCTCACCCTAGTAAGTATGTGTTTACTTGGTCTGCTACCGGCGGAACAACGACGCTTTATGATCTGTTCACGATTGAGGATAATTGCTTTAACCTTAATCAAACCGCACTACCTAGGTCATCAGAGTGCTTGACGATTGGTGTGATGACTTTTCGAAATGATTCAACGAGAGCAATATCTAGATTGTATGTGAGGGCTTGGTACGATGGTGCCACAACTCACGTTGGCGCAATCTTTAGCAAGGAACCAACAGCAACCATTACAATGTGGATGAATGGCTCGGTGTTCTTGTCTGGTAGTGTAATCTCTCCACCAGACCCTGATGATACGGAATAATTGGTAACTTTATCACATGTTTTTATAAGACTCCTGTATGTGTTTTGCAACAAAAAGAGAGGGTGACCCCCTCTCTTTTTTCTATATTCGCTTGATGCTTGGCGCCCATGCGTATCCATAGTATTTGTCAGCGATACAAACGTAAAACCAATTATCCTCATACCCGTATCTTCCTAGGACGTCTACCAGGTTGTGCTTCTTTAGTTGCGGGTATTTCGATATTAACGGACTCGCTTTTTTCGGACTCTCATGCACACCTAACGTTTTCTGTACCTCACCTACAAATCTATGGAATCCTTCTTGTACATGACTATTCTTATCGCTCTCAATCACTAGCTCTTTTTGCGTTGCTGGTCCGCAATTTCCGTCCGGTGTTAATCCGTTCGCTTTCTGAAAGTTGATGACCGCCTGTTGGGTGTCAGGGCCAAAGTCACCGTCTGCTTTGATGTCATACCCACACAATCTGAGCTGCTCTTGCATCGCTTTTACTCCTACTCCCTTATCACCGTAACAATAATAGTCTTTCACGGCGGTTTTGTAGTCAATGTATACATACCCATCAATCCCTGAATATACACGTGTGTATACTTTGTCAGCGACACATCCACCGTTCGCAACTACTTGGTTGACACTGGTCGCACTGGTGTTACCTTCATTCGTGTATATGTGTTTGCTGGTCACTTTCGTTACTCTTCCTATGTGCGCACCTTTTCGAAAAATCACTAGTGCTCCTAGTTTTGGTTCCATTCCCCATGTTCCAGATGCCTTTGCATGGTTCGTAATTGCGGTGCAGTTGTAAAAAACATCACCCATGATGTCTAGCGCTTTCTCTTTACCAAATATTTGTACACAAATCCAGAATTGGTACACCGCACACCACGGCTGTCCTTGACATCCTGGTAATCCGAGGTTGTCAATGTCTCTTGCGTATTTTGTGTAGTTGTTGTACCCCGCATTACCAGTTTTGCTGTCTAATTGGCTGTTCGAGCGTTTCTCTAAATATCCACTTTGCTCAGCCATTAGTTCGGCTGTTTTTGTCCATAAATCTGTGCTCACTATGATACCCCCTTGCTCTGTATTCGATTTGTCGTATTTGATTAGGTTGAATTGATCTACCACTCTCATGCAGGTGTCGACGTAACTGCTGCTGGTTGCGTAGCCGTCATTTTTGATCGTGGTTAGATACTCTCTTGGGTTTTCAATTCCCTTTAGGTTTAAATATCTTGGTAGCTGGATGAATTCAAAATAGCCTATGATGCCTTCCTCTAGGCTCGAATAGACTCTGAAGTTGTCTCGGATGTTGGTCATCTGTCCTGGTGTGTACTCCTCTTGTGTGCTTAGGTTTACGCTTGGCCCTGTCCAGGCGGTTCCGCACTTTAATCCAAAGTAGTTGTGGTAATCTTTGGATAGTTTGGATTCTCCCCACCCGGATTCTACGATTGCCTGTGCGATAACCGCACTATTACAATTGATGTGATAGTGCGGTGCGTGTTTGCAGATGTGCTTTGCGATTTCTTTGATGAATGATTCTTTACTCAATATGTGGTTCCTCCTCACCGATTAATTCGTTTTTTTCGATAGCGTCTTGAATGAGCTTGGTTGTAATGTTTATCTTTCCTAGTTCTTGGTATTCGACTAGGTTTACTTTTAGGTCCATCTTTCCGGTGTCACCTGTTTCCAGGTAGTAAATACTTTTGTCTAAGATCTTTGCTGCTATATACTTACAGGTGTCACCTTTGATGATTTCATAATATCTTTTATTGTTTCGCTCACCAATGTTTCGTAGGCGTATCGGTATGATGCTCGCACTTCTTATTTGTTCTACTCTGGTATAGATTGTTATTTCGGTGATTTCTTCCCTTGTTACAAGATGATAACTCATTTATTACCTCCTCTAATATTTCTTTTTATTTTGTTAAACATGCCATCTACCTCCCTCTTTTTATTGCCATACATTCTTATATTTTGACTCCATCGGTTTCGATTTTGTTAGATAATACCAGTCACGATGGTAATAGCTATGCAAGGTGTCCTCAAAATTTAACTCTGACTCACATGCCTCCTCGAAAGTGATATTGAGTTCAAGATCTACTGCTGCAATATACTTTTCAAGTCTGTCATCAAACATCCACCATGATTTTCCGTCTTCATCTTTACCGATGTACATGACACCAAACTCAATTTCCTCTTCCTTGCCTAACTTGCTCAACCTCTCATACCAGAAATCATATGCGGAATAACTAACGTCGTCCTCTGAACAAATTACTTGATCTGATATTCTCTCATTCATCATTGTTGTATTCTCCCTTCTTGTTATTGCTTACCTTTTTGTTAATTATATAATAGCACATTTTTAAGCGTTTGTCAAGCATAAATTTTATGTTTATTTTTGTGTGCCATATTAGTTTAGACTAACTGGGAAATGTCGACATAGGGTTTTGGTCTAATGG
>ERZ894194.1036-NODE-1036-length-17511-cov-7.049038_pt1 | contig 17511 bp, 16 predicted proteins | sample MGYA00380283_ERZ894194 | MGnify/ENA primary metagenome ERZ894194 (study PRJEB32331, sample SAMN06328448) | human gut metagenome | biome: human gut microbiome; feature: stool | host: Homo sapiens | collected 2013-02-13 ... | reverse complement strand
GGTCTTTCACCCACTTATGAGCAAGCTCATGTGGGCTTAGACCTTTTGACCCTGGCATCATATATATTTAATAATTACTTTATTGACATTTACTTTGGAAATGATAAAATCATGACGGAGAAAATCAGTGGGCCTGATGCCTGCGGAATGTATTGTAATGTAATGGAGAGAAAAGTCATGAAAAAATCAAAAGGAAAGAAGGGAAACGGGGGATTTTCATTAGTAGAGCTGATCATTGTAATAGCTATCATGGCAGTGCTGGTGGGAGTACTGGCACCGCAGTATCTGTCTTATATACATAAGGCAAAGGTGGCGGCAGATCAGGCGAATCTGAAGAACTATTTTACGGAGATCCAGCTGGATTATGCTTCTACAGGAGTGTATAATCCGCAGGTGCCGCTGGTGGATAAATATGGAGAAGGCGGTTATGAACTCAGAGAGATTCACTTTTTAAGCGGGCAGACTGTGAAGCTGAAGGCAGGATACTATGCTGTGACAGAAAACACCAGGGGTCAGGGAGGTTACAATATATGCTATTATTGTGATCTGTGCACAGCTGCTGATGCGGATGAACAGACAAAGCAAAAGCATCTGGATACTTGTGTCATTACATTTCTGTGATGGCGGCTGATAGGAATATGTTATTTTTCCAGACATAACCCAATATTATCAGAAATGCAGCAGATGTATCCATGTTTCGCGGCGTAGGTGGCTGCTTGTCTGCGGATGGCAGGAACCGTTGCGTATTCCAGAGTATAAGCGGTACAGCCGTGTGACATAGCAAAATCTAAATAATCAGTATAGTATTCACGTGTACTTTTATCGTTTATGGTATAGGTATCATTTGAAAAATCGTACGCAGTAAAAACGTTCTCCTGGTTTACCCCATCGATGAGAACGTTTTTTTCAGCTGTAAGATATTTTTTTACAAAACAGTCCCCGCCGTTGATCATGATCTTTCTGCCTGTATGGTTCATATAGTCCAGAATTGTAAGGATTCCGTCATAGATGGATTCCTGCGGATAGTTATAGTATACATCCGTGTTATCGACAAAAAAGCCGTCCACACCCTTCTGCACCAGAGAGTCTACTCTGGAAGCTGTACATGCCTGCCATTCCGGAGCCGAGACATCGATCCATTTTTCCTCCGGCCAGTTCTCATAAGCGCCCAGTGTATATTTCTCAAAGTCTGTATCATAGGATCGGAAGCTTTCGATCGATCCGATATTGATATAGGAGTAGATTTCACGGACACCATTTTCTCTTAAACGGGCAATGTCATTTTGGGAAAAATATTCCGCATCTATGACAAGCAGATCAATGTCAGAAAGTTTTTCTGTGATTTCAGAATCTTCACCGATCAGGACAACGTATTTTCCTGTACTATCGGAGGTGCTGGCAGAGCAGGCACTGAGCAGGGCTGTAGATAATATCAGAATGAGAACACATATTATTTTTATGAATAGCTTCGTTTTCCTCAATTAACGGTACCTCCTTTTTCGCTTGATCTGCTTCAATATTTGTATCCAGATAATTATACTATAGATGGCTCTACATTTCATGTATTTCTGTTAACTATTCAGAGCCATACAAAATACTGCATTCAGGCAGATAATGTCGAAAAAAATATCTGTAAAAATATTAAAAAGGGCGAAAAATATTGAAAAATGTGATATAATTTTTTATGCAAATATAAGATAATACCGGGACAAAAAGCCCCCGGATTTGATGCGTTCAGCGGTTAAGACAACCGGGAAAGTAGGAAGTTATATGAAGATTCAGGATTTTTGTGACATGGACAAATTTGAGCAAATCATGAAGAACTGGGCAAGCAGTACAGGACTGGCAACCGTGGCTGTGGGTGCAGACGGAAAATACATCAGTGACTGTTATAATTTTACGGAGTTCTGTATTGATCTGACGAGAGGAAGCGCAGAGGGGAAAAAGCGCTGCGAGCAGTGTGACAGAGAAGGCCATGGTGTGTATCCCTGCCATGCGGGACTTGTGGATTTCGGTATTCCGATCACACTGGAGGATGGAACCGTGTTGGGCAGTATTATCGGAGGACAGGTGCTGCCGGAGAATCCGGATGAGGAGAAGTTCCGTCAGACAGCAAGAGAACTTGGCATTGATGAGGATAAATATATCAAGGCCTTGAAAAAGGTAAATGTAAAGACAAGGGAGCAGATCGACGCTTCGGCAAATCTGCTGGGAGATGTGATCAACATGTTCGTAAGAGCCAGCTACGTCAACAGGAAAAACGAGAATCTGGTAGGTGAGCTAAAGGGTGGCATTACGAAAGCTGCGGAACAGATCGAGGAAGCAACGGACAAGACCAAGGAAATCGATGGCTACAGCAAGAGACAGCAGATTCTGGCACTGAATGCTTCGATTGAGGCTGCAAGAGCCGGAGATCAGGGCAAGGGCTTTGCTGTGGTAGCAACGGAAGTACAGAAGTTAGCAAGAGATATGGCGACCTCCAGTGCGGACATTAAGAAGCTGTTGGGAGAGCTGCATGTTACGATCAACCATTTGAATCAATAGTAATTTAGGATAAAGTTTACAGGAAAACCGTTTTTCTGATCCACAAAGGCGCAGAAAGGCGGTTTTTTTGCACATTTTTGCATGTTTCCTTTTGGTGTGTATAAAAAAGTCGGAGAAGTTGTCCGATATTCTCAATAGAGGAACCAGGTAAACAAACGGATTTGGCATTTATTTTCAAGGAGGAAATAATTATGGCGGGAATCGGAGCAACCGGCAGCGTAGGTGCGTATGCTGCGCAGAGTGATTACAGCAAGAGTACGAAGACGAAGAAGCCTGAGGTATTCGGAACGCCGGATAAGACAGCCGGCACAACAGGTACGGGAAAGACGTCCCAAACGGCACAGACCAGGGGAAAGACTGAGGATTACGGCAGAACCATCGGTCAGCCGGAGTTGTCGGAGAAGGCTGCGAAATACTATGAGCAGCTGAAGAAGAAGTACGGAAATTATGATTTTATTCTGGTCAGCAGAGATCAGAAGGAGAATGCAAAAGCCAATGCTGCAAAATATGCCAATGGATATAAGACGGTCGTCCTCATTGATGAAGACAAGATCGAACAGATGGCGACGGATGAGAAATTCCGCAAACAGTATGAGGGAATCCTGAGCGGTGCCGCTGCACAGATACAGCAGTTAAAGACCAGCCTGCAGAGTTCCGGTGCGCAGGTCAAGGGCTTTGGAATGCAGGTAAATGATGGAGGAACACTGTCATTTTTCGCTGTATTGAAGAAATCCAGCGCCGAGCAGAAGGCCCGGATCGAGAAAAAGGCTGAGCAGAAGAAAACAGAGAAAAAGGCTGCGGAGAAGAAGGCTGCTAAGAAAGAAAAGGAAGAACGGCTAAAAGACAAGAAGTCGGATAAGGTAGCAGACAGCAAGGAGGAAGCCGGCACAGAGGATACGGTGACAATCAGCGCCGGTTCCATAGAAGAACTGTTGTCTAAGATAGAAACCTACAATTTTAATCAGCGGAGTGACAGTGTGCAGACCGCAGGCGAACGGCAGGTCGGCCAGAACTTTGACTTCAGAGGGTAAGGTGATGCTGTATGATTTCTATGGGGAAGTCCGGAGGTGTTTACGGGAGCGGCAATACCGGTTTGCCGCAGGCATTTTCCGGAGGAAAGAAGACGCAGAACAATCAGAAGAGTATCTTCGGAGCAAAAAATAAAAGTTCTGTTACCGATATTCGTAGAATGCTGTCCAGAAACAGTCAAAGTACGCAGACGCAGGCAGCGAACAGTTGGGGACAGGATTCCATCGTTACAAGTTCCCTGAGTTACAGTGAATCGCTGCGCAATCAGAGGCAGCAGACGAAGAACACGACGCTGGCGCTGAAGAAATTGAAGTACCAGTTCAAAAATATCTCGTCCAAGATACTGCGGAGCAAGACGTCCCAGGCGGCAAAGCAGGCAGCCGGACAGGCGAGAAGAGAGATCATGCGCCTGAAGCGTCAGAAGCAGAACAGTGACAGTGACAGCGACAGTGAAGAGATCGACGCAGCAATCGCTCATGCACAGGCTATGGAACGTGTGGCGAAGAAGAAAGCAAAACATCTCGAAGAAGAGGAAATGATGAAGGCTGCCGGCGGAATCTGTCAGGGAGACCGGATCAGCGAAGAAGAAACGAAGGATGTGCCAGACGCAGAAGCTGAAAACGCGCGGAATGCAGAAGAGATGTCTGCGGAAGATTCCGCGAATGAAGTGTCCGGGGATTTCTCTACGTATGAGTATGCCGGGGACAGCTATGATATATCCGATTATGTTGATCTCGGCATAGATGCATTCTATGCGCAGACAGGAGACTTTATGTCGGAAATGAGCGATTTCACCTCGGAGATGATGCAGGAAATGTCCGATAGCTTACGTGACCTGATGGAAGAGATGGGACTGGATGGATTATCAGATAATGCGGTCTCTGTGAATAGGGAGATAGATCCCGCAGACCTCAAGATGATGAAGATCAAACACCGCAACAAAGAGATGAAAGACATCGTCAAGGCCGATGCGGAGTACCTGAAAGCAGTTTTCAACCACCTGGAGAAAATGAAAGACAACGTGGTCATTCCCACCGGGAATGCAGGAGCGGTTTCCTCCGGCATGACAGGGACTTCATTTTCCGCAGATGCTGTCGGCGTAGGTGTATCGGCGGCGCCTGTGCCGGTGATCAATATTACATTATAGGGTGGACATATAAGAAGAAATTTGACATCCCGGACACTGTGCTTGTGAGACAGACACAGTGTCCGGGATGGTTTTATATAAAAACATTTTTGATTTTCGTGAAAAACCACGTGAAAACATTTTTGGATTTCGTGAAAAACTATACAAAAACATTTTTGATTTTCGTGATTATTTCCGCCCGTATAGGATTCCCATGCCGGAGATCATCCAGGGAGCAGCGGCATATCCCGGGATAAAATCCAGTTTCTTCTCAAGATTGCCGATGTAGTGAATTTCTGTGATTCCTTCTTTTTTCAATTCTTCGACAAATTCTTCCATGTCACCGTAGAGTGCTTTCTGGGAGAACATGTCCTGAAAGGAGAAGGCACCGCCCTTTTTGACTATGCGCAGAGCTTCTCTGACCACATCCCGTTTATCCTTGGCGGAACGGACTTCGTGGAAGACAAAGTTGCTGACAGTGGCATCGAAGGTCTCATCCGGATCTTCCAGATGGGCGGCATCTCCTTTGTGGAAGGTGATCCGGTCGGCAACACCCTCCGCTTTCGCATTGGCTTCACATTGCTCTTTGGCATAGTTCCACTCGGCACCCCAGTAGTCCATACCGACGAGTTTTGCCTTGGGGAAAGCCTTGGCGCAGCGGATCGTCAGGGCAGCCGCACCACATCCGATGTCGAGCAGAGTGCCTTCGCCGTCCCATTCCAGATGATCTACGAGATGCTGATGGACTTTTGCCATCATGTTGCCTTTGCCGAAGGCAAACAATTCATGACAGATGTGCATGTAAATGCCATAGACCAGGCAAATCGCGGCAAGAATGCCCAGGATCCATGTCGGAATGGCAAGATGCAGCACTGGTCCGGTCACATAGGCGGCAATGCCGAGTACGGCAGCAGCGACATAGCACAGCGCCAACATTTTTTCAGGTACCCAGTTTCCGTAGTTCACGTTTTTGTTCATAACTAATCCTCCTACTTGTTTTCTGAATATAACAAAAGTTATATTTGTTATTTTTTATAAAAGAAAATGCCCACCGCATTAACGGTGAGCATCCTTCTCGCTCTTAAAATATGCAATTAAACCCTGCGTTTCGGCATCGGCGTGAATACCGATGGCTTTCGTCAGGAACAGGCGGTGTTCCATATCATAATCTCCTTTGATCAATTCCAGAAATCCGTGTAACCTCATGGATGTCAGAATCCGTAGTAATTCTTTATCGGGCACATAGCCTAGTTGTTTTTCGTAATAGCCCTGAAAGGCCGTGAACATATTGTTGAAGACGACATCCCGGAAGGATTCGTATTTGCTGCCGGAGCATTTCTCCAGTACCAGTTCACATTCCTGCCTGTGCGCACAGATATATTCCATGATCTCACGTTCATTCTGCTCTGCGGTCTCAGGATGTTCCTGTTCTCTTTTGGTAATTTCATACATCATTTTCTGATATTCGGCAATCAGGGGATCCAGAATTGCCCCCAGCAGTGCCTCTTTATTTTCAAAAGAGAAATAAAAAGCCCCGGTAGTAACTCCGGCCCGTTTGCAGATATCCCGGAGGTTCGCCCCGGCGTAGCCTTTTTCCAGAAATTCTTCCCTGCCGCAGCGGATTAAGTTTTCTTCCGTGATTTTCTTACGATCTGTCTCCATAACAATTGTTATATTAGCATAGACTAACTCGAGGGTCAAGAAAAAATCTACAGGTAAAATATTTTTGATTTCCGCAAAAATCTCTACAAAAATGTTTTGGTTTATCGTTATTTTAAGATATAATAAAAATAGTAGCAGGAAAACTAAGATAGTGATATATAGCGGGGAAATGAATATGGACAAAGACCCATTTAAAGAATATCTGAGAGAATCCGAACCGAATAAAGCAACAAAAGGGTATGTGTGGAGCACGGCGGTTGGACTTCAGGCAGTAGATGGTCTGAAACCCTCGCAATATCTGATTGACACTGCAATTCAAAATATTGAAGGTAAGATCACGCTAAAAGAGGCACAGAGTCTTATAGAAAGCTATTACAATGAGAGACCTGTCCGTGTATCAGATAATGAACGCACGGAAGAAGCAGATAAAGTTTCCAGCCGTATTGCGGAGCTCCTTTCCGAAACGGCGTTTTCCTTTTCACCGAATGAGTATATAGCTATTCATCGTAAGCTTTTTCGTGGAATATATAAGCATGCCGGAAAAATAAGAGATTATAATATTACGAAGAAAGAATGGGTGCTTGATGGCGCAACGGTCGTTTATGGGAGTGCTTCAGAACTGCGTGCTACATTGGAATATGATTTTTCGCAGGAAAAGGATTTTAGTTATAAAGGACTTTCGATAGAAGAGAGCATTCATCATCTGGCTTTGTTTGTATCAAGGCTATGGCAAATTCACATTTTTGGTGAGGGAAACACAAGAACCACAGCGGTTTTTTTCATAAAATATTTGAGAACACTTGGTTTTTTTGCAACAAATGACATTTTTGCGGAAAATGCATGGTATTTCAGAAATGCACTTGTCAGGGCCAATTATACGAATTTACAAAAAGGAATTCATGAGACAACGGAATATTTGGAACTCTTCCTCAGAAATATGCTTTTAAATGAACACAACGAGCTGCACAATCGAAATATGCATATCAGTGGACTTTTAAAGGATACAAAAGTGGACATTGGAACTTCAAAAGTGGACATTGGAACTTCAAAAGTGGACATTGGAACTCAAAAAATGGACATTGAAACATCAAAAGTGGACATTGAAACAAGATTGGCTGAAAAAACGCTGAATTTTTCAACAAAAACAATTATGCATATCCGTGTATTATATGAAAAATTCGGAGATTGTCAGTTTTTTGGCAGAGGAGAGGTTATGGAATTGCTTGGGCTGAAAAGTTCAGGCGCTTCTAAAATAATATCCAATATGGTACAGGCTGATGTAATCGAACCGGTATCCGGGCATGGAAAAGGAAAATACAAATTCAAAGAGTTATAGAGTATATTGGATTTAAAGGCATCGGAACATCCGGTGCCTTTTTTTAAAATACAGGAACCTTTTTACCGTCCGGCGACTCATATAGTATGAAGCCGGCGAAGAGAAGGAGGTGTTACTTTGTCAGTTATGACAAAAGAGGAATTTGTGCGGGAAGTGCGGGGCTATACCCTGCATATGTACCGACTGGCATATTCTATTCTGAATAATAGTACGGATGCGGAGGACGCTGTCAGTGAAGCGGTGCTGCATGCCTATGAAAAATTAAGGACACTGCGGGATCCGGGCAGCTTTAAAAACTGGATCTTACAGATCACGGCAAATGAAGCGAAAAAGATTTATCGGCAAAATAAGCGGACCGGTGCGGTGGCATGGGAAGAGAATCTGTCCCCGGCATTTTATGACGAACACCATGAACTGTGGGATGCTGTCATGCAGCTGGATGGCGGATACCGGGATGTGATCGTACTGTTTTACTATGAACGGTGCACAATCCCGGAGATCAGCAGGATATTGGAATGCAGGCAGGGAACCGTAAAATCGAGATTGTACCGGGCGAAGGAGCAGTTAAGGGAGAGGCTTATATGAGAGATGATTTTATAGACAGAAAAATAAGAAAAATGGCGGAGGCGGAACGGATGGCAGTGCCGGAGTCTCTGGATGCGAAAGTGGAAAATATTTTGGACGGACTGGAAACAGAGAAGAAGGACAGCAAAAACACGGATGGAAAGAGAGTGAATCAAACGGTACGCCATTATGGCTTTAGACGAATCGTGATCCCGGCAGCAGCCTGTCTGCTTCTGGCCTCCGTTACCGTGACGGCATCGGGATTGTACCGGGCGCGGATGGAGAGCATGAATCATGAAAAACTGGAAACATATTTTTCCGGGTTGCAGGAGGCAGATGTTGCAGCGGATAGCTACAGCAGACCGCTTACGGACGGCGAAAAAAACAGGCTGGAAGAACTGAGGCAGGCCTATCTGGAGGAAGGATATTTCCCCCAAAAGGAACTTGCCATGCTTGATAGTCCTGAAAAATACAAAAAGGGCGTGGCTTTCTATGCAGCGCGGAGTATATTTTTCCTGCCGGAAGAGGAAATGACGGATGAGGAACTGTTGGAGCTGATCGATTTCCGGGAAAAGAGAGATTATAGTCTGGCGAAAATCACAGAAGAGATCGAGGCGGGCGACTATGAATATGTGAAGACGGAAGATAGTGCGGTATCGGAAGAGATGTCACAGACAGAAGACAGTGTGGGACTGGGAGAAATGTCACAGACGGGCAGATCACAGCAGGAACAGGGCACAGGTGCGGCAAGTGTAGTTCTTGGGGCAGACACTGCAGCACAGGAATGGCAGATTGCCTATGCGGGAGAACTCAGTATCCGGTGTGCTGTGGCGGCAGAACAGGGGCTGTATGTCGGTGGGTTCACCATGGAAGGGAAAGCACGGGTGGAATATCTGACTTACGGCAGCGGGACCCCGGAAAAGTTTTATGATGATTTCGATGAGGACGGCGAGGTGTATAGCCTGTGCATCGCACCGGACGGAAGTGTCTATGCGGCATTACGCGGACTGGCATCTCCGGGAGCGGAACATGGCCGGCTGCCTGTGATCTACCATATCAGTCCGGAGGGAACGCTTCTGGACTGCTTTGCGGCCGGAGACCGGGAGTGGAATATTGTAGATAGTATGGCAACGGATGCACAGGGCAGGCTGTATACACGAATGAGAATGCAGGAGGATGGCGGCTATGTGCGGATCTACACGGCAGAGGGAGACCTCATCGGAACGATGGCGGATGATGGTGTGTATGCTGTGCAAGGTGCCGGAGCCCTGGGACAGGGAAAGGACGGAAAAGTCTATGCAGCAGCACTGGCAACGGAGAATGTGACAGCAGAGGATGACCCTGTGACATTAGTGTCAGTAGACCCGGAGAGGTTGTGTTTTCTACCGGTGCAGGGGGATGCAACGGAGAATGCGAAGGCTGTTCAAAGCACAGGGACGATCTACCAGTGGAATATGGTGGCAGCAGGTGTGAGTGATGGCTCCGATTTTATCCTGTGGGGATACAGCGGCGTTGATACCTACCGTTTGGAAGATGCGGAATTTACCAGAGCGCAGGAAGTCTGGGAGATGCCCTGCGGTACGGAAGGAACCTGCGCGGTAATCGTTCCGGATGGCCGGATACTCTATATCGGAGCCACAGGCGGTGTGCAGGGACAGACGGCAGCCGGCGTGGACATCTCCGGAAAAGACCCGGCGAAGACATATTTTTATTATGAACCGCTGAAGTAACAGAAAAAGCTATAATGAGATGGGTTGAGCGAGTGGAAAATGGGAAATTTCCACTCGCTCTATTGTGCCTATAATACGTTATCATGTATAATGAAAATAAGAATAAATGGCAACGAAAATGGTCACAAAGCAGTCGAAAGAAAACGAAGTATATATGAAAAAAACAACTTTAGAAGAAAAATTAGGATATAATCAAAAAGGAGCTAAAAATGGAGCCGATAGAAAGATAGATATATTATATCAAATGGAAGAAAATCCAGAGGTAACGCAGGTTAAACTTATGGAGGGATTTGATCTTTCAAGAAAACAAATTCAAAGACTTATAAAAGACATGTGAGAAGAAGGTTTGGTTGAAAGACGTGGTTCTAATAGAAACGGGAAGTGGATTGCAAAGAAGTAAATAACAGGAGAGATTTTATTTGGCATGATGAGTGACGAAAGATGTATGAAGAAAATCAACGTAAAAGTGACGTTTTTTCTTAGCTTAATTGCGGTTGTGCTGTTGACGGCAGGTATCCTGTGCGGACATGAGGTCTGGCTGTATGAGCACCCGGAGATGCAGATCACCTTCAGCTGCGACAAGAGAGAAAATATATATCGCTCCTATCCTTTTTGCGCTATTCGTGGCAGATCTCATATCGGACAGGGATATGCGGCACGTTATGATGAGGAAATACAGCAGTTCCGGGATGCAACAGGGGAAGTGTTTCAATGGATTTACGAAAAGTACGATTCCCCATTATCCGTGTCGTCGGATGTAACGATAGGTGAAGGAAAAACGGTAATCACTTTCCGGGGAACAGGGAAATCTATTGAGACCGGAGCGATGGAGGAAATCAACAGGGACTGCGTTCTGGAGTACGAACTGGATGCAGAGGTATTACGTTTGGAAGAAGCACCGGAGCTGGCAGAAAATGTTTGGAATCCGAAAGAGAAGGGACAGCAGGGACAGGCGGAGACGATTTATGATTCGGAAGCAGGTGTAACGGTGACTTTGCGGGATATTTCCAATGTGGGTGCTAATCTTATCATCAGACGTGAGGATGACGATGACGGGGCAGAGGTGATCTATGGAGAGGCTTATATCCTCCAACGGCAGGTAGACGGAGAGTGGCAGGATGCAGAGACGGTGCCGGATAATTATGGTTTCCCAATGGTGGGTTATAATGTCCCCGGTGGTGAGGAAGCTTCGATCTACTATAATTGGGAGTGGCTCTACGGAGCACTGGAACCGGGAGAATATCAAATGGTCTGGGATGTCTCAAGAAAAGACGGCGGTGCGGCAAGCGCACAGACATACCGGGAGTATATACGTTTTCGGCTTTAGAGAGGGGAAAAGCTAATGAAGAAAAAAGCATTATGGATAATAGGGGTATGTATCATCCTAATCAGTATATGGGGTATCAGGGAAATTTATTTGTACAACAATCCCGAAGTAATCATTACATATAGCAATGAAAACACAGAGGAAGCACATCGCTCCCTTCCAATCTATGCGATAAATCCAAAGTCAAGATTTGGGCAGGCAGCCCGCTATGACAAGGAGATGAAAGACTGGTGGGAAGCCACAAATGAAGTAAATCTGTGGCTCCACAATGATCTGAAAGCACCCATGGATGTATCTTCTACGGTTGAAATTGTGGATGGAACTGCGAAGATTACCTATCAGGGAACGGCAACTTCTTTAGAGAATGAAAAGGTGGAGATATACAAAGAGGTGGTGATTGATTTTCCGGTGTCCGCGAATCTGGAAATTGAGAAAACAGAGTGAAATAGTGATGTCTGAAAGGTCCGAAAGGAAACGGGGGAGTGTGTATGAAGAAAATTAATGTAAAAGTAACGGTTTTTCTTAGTGTGATCGTATTGGCAGTGATAATCCTTTTGTTGAATTTCATTGAATTCCGCAGGGCGGTGGATTTTACGGTATCAGGAATACGGATGCCGAAGGAAAATGCGTCCGGAAAGCAGGAAGAGGTACAGGTAAATGTCAGTGGAACGTATTCTTATCGCGTATTGCCCTGGATTTATGCTAGCTCTTTTAATGGGAAGATATCCTTTGCAGGAGAGGGAGAGGAGCCACAGGATTATTTCTTTCTGTACGGGGGAAGAAAAGGCATTTTCCAAAGCGGGAGAGGTGCCGGACAGATCCTGACGCCGGATATGAGCACGCTTGCAGCGATTTATGAGGCAGTGCAAGATGTGGAAAAAGGGATGATTTCTGCCACCGCAAATTCGGCGGAAGAGAATCAGACATTCTATATTTTGTACCCGGCGACGACATTGGAAGAAGCGTATGAAATATCCGATGTATTGTATCCCGGAATGTTGGGAAAATAGATTTCTTGCTTGACAGATAGGTCGGTAGAATGTAGACTATACTTATAAGGTCTATATTCTATCGACTATCGGTGGCTGGTGCAGCAGAGCGGAGGGGCTTATGGGTGAGAACATCTACAGAATATTTGACGTTGTATGGAAATTAAGTCTGGTAGGAGGATACTGTGTATTGCTGGTGCTCCTGGCCAGACTTTTGTTGAAAAAAGCCCCCAAATGGTGTTCTTATCTGCTGTGGGGAATTGTATTTGTGCGGTTGTGCTGTCCGGTGTTGCCACAGACGGGGATCAGTCTGATTCCAGAGAGGCTGCTGGCGGTTGGAACGGAGACGATGTACGGGCAGTCGGCAGACGGCTATGGTAATAATGGTGTGCTTCCAGATGTGGATCCTAACGGACAGAGCACTTGGCAACAGGCAGGAAATTTGCATGCCGGGACGGCAGGAAATATGCCAGGAGCCGTAGGATTAGCGAACGAAAACAGAAATGTTGCGAATGCAATCGATAACGAAAGCGATGCGAATGCATTCGGAACAGACGGAGCCGATGGAAGCCAGGCAGCAGGTAATGCTGCAGATGGTGGCTACTTAGCTGACAATCGGGACAATGCGGATGGGGCTTTGCAAATCACAGGAGCAGAAAACAGAAGCAGTGGTGCAGCCATGGAGGAATCGGTTACCGATACAAACGGCACAATTATCGCAAACACACTGTATCGCCCGGTAGATTTCCGTGTCCTTGCAATCGCATGGCTGCCCGGAATGGCAGGATTTATGGGGTATCATGCGTTTTCCTATTTGCGTATGCGTAACCGGCTTCACCGACCTGACAGCGGTGTCAGACAGGTGGAACCGGGGATCTGTGAGATCGACGGTGGGCATCTGTCCTTTGTCATGGGACTGGTGGAACCGGTGATCTATCTGTCTTCGGGCTTAGATCCTGAGAGCAGAAACGTTGTGCTGTGCCACGAGAGAGTGCATTTGCAGCGCAGGGATTATCTCTTCAAACCGGCAGCTCTGCTGATCTGCTGTGTGCACTGGTTCAACCCACTGGTGTGGCTGGCATTTTATCTGATGAATATGGACTGCGAGATGTCCTGTGATGAAAAAGTTGTGAAGCTCCTCGGGGAGGAGAGCAAGAAGATATATTCCTATACATTGTTGGAAGAGGCTTCCGGCGGCGAATGGAAACACTATCGAGGCGGTTCCATCTTTGCACTTTTATCTTTTGGTGAAGATCATGTGAAGAACAGGATTCGTCATGTACTGGATTATCGCAAGCCGCCGTTCTGGGTCATGATCGGCGCGGCAGCAGTGATCGTGGTACTGGTGGTGTGCCTGTGCAGCAACCCCGGTGGAAGTGGGAACGGAGCAGGCACAGCGGATCGTGCGGATACAGACAACAGCGCAGGGGTAGCAACGGATGTAGACAGCAATGCGGAGACGAGTGGAAATATTGCGCAGTTTCCGGACAGCATCAAGACACCGGAAGATTTTGCAAAGGTAACGATTCGCAACAGAGAAGATTTTGCCGCTGTTTTTGATGTGGAAGCAATCGAGGAAAAGCATTCCTTTGCAGCGGATCAAGTGGCATATGACCTGCTGGTCCGTGAAAACAATACGAATGCTGCGTATGCGATATTCAAAGCACTGGCGGAGGAACCTTCATCCGAGACTTATAGAAAATATACAGATCCGGTAACGGCAGCGGTGTCACTGTTGCACCTGGGTGATGGAAGCGGAGCCGTGACCGAGACGCTGTATCCGGCAGGGCGGCAATATCCTTATTATCGGGAGGACTCTGACCGGCCGGGAGAAGGCTCTGTGGTGAATGTACATTATACTTTTGCGGATGGATCTGCTGTAGATATTCCCATGGTCATGGCGGAGGAGATGACGCAGCTGTGGCTCTTATCCTTTGGAGATCCGGGCAGTGCGGAGGACTCGGGATATGGTCCGCTCACCGGTGATATCTGTACCAGAATGGTCTATGGGGAGTACGAACTCCGACAACCGGACAGAGCGGTCTACTGGGGCTGGATGGACTGGTATCCTGTGGATGCCGGCAGTTATTCGACTTATTATCCCCATGTACAGATTTCAAATTACGGGATCTATACCATGAGTGAACTTTGGGGAACGTCCGGCAGTGTATTTCGCTGCATTCAAGCGGAACGCATCATGGCAACGGGCTGGTATGACGTTACCTGTGAGCGGGGCGCATATGACACATCGGATGCCTATACACAGCTGCAAAAAGATCTGCCGGATGTGACGGAATGGAGCGGCGGCAAGGTCTATTATCTGACAGATCCCGATGAGGCGCATCTTATGACGGATGAGTGGATGCCGAGGGTACTTCGGGAGTTTGACATGAGTACCCATACTGTCACCGATACGGTTCTGCCGGTGAATTTGCAGCTCAACAGCGGCACGACGCTTCATGTTCATGACGGATATTATGACATTTACAATAGTAATCCATCCATAAGTATGCGGTTTGCACTTAGCGGGGCGGATAGCCAGCACATCGAAAGAGCAGACATTCTGGCCTATCCGGGTGTGGTATTTGATGTATCGGAGCGGACAGAAACTGAGACATCGGCGCAGCTGGATCTGGATGGCGATGGTGTGCCGGAGAAGATTTCTCTGCATCCTGCGGAGCCGGTAACGGGGTATTCTCTGGAGCAATATACGATATATCTGAATCTGGGACTTAGTCAAATGAATTGCTATGACCTGCAGGATGCAGTGTTGGAGATAGACGGACAGACGGCTGAGATTCCGGACAGCACGGGAAATATGAGCAATTCGATCTTCGCTTTCAGCCCGGACGGAGAACAGCTCCTGATCGCATTGTATGATGACGGCGAAAGCGCAGATCCACTGACCCGAATCTATCACTATGAAGACGGAAAACCGGTGGAAACAGACCGGCTCGCACAGGATCTGCGAAAGGCATGGATACAGGATGGACAGATGGTTATCACCGAACCATATTTTGCGGTGCAGAATGATTATATCCAGAAAATCTATCAGGTAACATCGAACGGAAGACTTCGGGAAGTGCCACAGGAGGAATATGTATTAAGTGCCTGGGAGGAAGTGGAGCTGCGGCAGGATATAACGCTCTACCGTACACCGGACGGGGATGAGACCTTTGTGCTGCCCAAAGGAAGCAAGGTACGCATGACGAAGCTGGATGCAACACAGGACTGGATCTGCATCGAGATTACGGATGGTGTGAAGGGGTGGTTTCGGTTACGGGATGGTAAGGATTACAGTGATTATTTCAGTGGCTTGTATTTTGCCGGGTAAAGTGTGAAAAGGAGATACAGTCGGTAATATGTTCCTTATCTCAAAAGATCTAAAAAACGTATTATGTGGAGTAAAAATAGAAGAGGAAGAGTTCCTGCTGGTAGTACCGGCGGAGGACAAAGCAACTGCAGATGGCATGATCGACAATGCAGCAAAACAATCACAGGCGTTTTCCTGGTGGCTGTTGGAAGTATACAAGGATATCATAAAGGATACTGTGAAATGAGATAAATAATGAAAAATGGGGAGGTTGTGCTTATGATGCAGCAGTTAAGTTTCAGTCCGGTGGAAAACATATTGACAGTCCTGTTCGCAGCGGCAATTCTGGGATATCTTCTGTACCTTCTGGTGCGGAGCTTACGGAACAGGCAACGGGGATATCATACGGTGAACCGTGCAAAAGTCTATAGCAAGGCACAGGCTACTGCGGTGAACCAACCGGTATATCTGGCAAACGGCACAGTAAATTCCGGAGTAACCGAGGCGGAAAACGTCAAGACTGTCATTTTTGAAAATCTGGAAAAAGAGGGCGAACAGATCACCTTGGAAGTTTCCGACAGAATCTACGGAGAATTGCAGGAAGGCGATTGCGCAAGCCTAAGCTGCCGGGACGGAAAATTAGTGAGCTTCGGAGCGTTACAGAACAGGGATGACAGAGAGCGGAGCTTCCGCGGATAGGGAAGCAGAGAACATAGGAGGGACTTTATGGTGGAAGGTATCTATCGTTTGTTTGACAGTATATGGCGTCTCAGTCTGGTGGGAAGCTATTGTATTTTGTTGGTGATACTGGCCAGATTTTTACTGAAAAAAGCCCCGAAATGGTGTTCCTATCTGCTGTGGGGAATCGTATTTGTGCGGTTATGTTGTCCGGTGCTGCCGGGGACCAGGATCAGTCTGATTCCGGAGCGTCTGTTGACCGTAGGGACGGCGACAACCTCTGCACAGTTGGCTGCCGGGAACAGTGCCGGATCAGTTGACAATGAGGGAGTTTATAATGGCAGCCTCATTGGAGACAATACTGTGGATGCAGTGCTGTCCGGGGCGGATAACACGGAAAATCTGAATGGCGGGACTTTAGGAGCAGCCGGAAATGGGGAAGGTTCTGCACCTGTGCCGGGACAGGATGGAAACGTAGAAGGCATGAATGAAATTGGAGATGACGGTGTCGGCGGAATTCAGGCACCGGGTAATGTTACGAATGCCTTGGATGATGGTTACCCGGTGGATAACCGGGATAATGCGGACGATTCTTTGCAAAGGATCGGTGCAACAATGGGAAAAACATGGTTTCGTGTCCTGTTGATCGCATGGTTACTTGGAATGGCAGGATTTATGGGGTATCATACTTTTTCCTACCTGCGTATGCGTCACCGTATCCGCAGACCTGACAGCGGTGTCAGACAGGTGGAACCGGGAATCTGCGAGATCGATGGAGGGCATCTGTCCTTCGTCATGGGACTGGTGCATCCGGTAATTTATCTCTCTTCGGGTCTGGATCCGGAGAGCAGAAAAGTTGTTCTGTGTCATGAACGGGTGCACTTACAGCGCAGGGACTATCTGTTTAAGCCTGCGGCGTTGGTGATCTGCTGCGTCCACTGGTTCAATCCGCTGGTGTGGCTGGCATTTTATCTGATGAACATGGACTGTGAGATGTCCTGCGATGAAAAAGTTGTGAAGCTCCTCGGTGAAGAGAGTAAGAAAATCTACTCTTATACATTGTTGGAAGAGGCTTCCGGCGGCGAATGGAAACGCTATCGGGGCGGCTCCATCTGCGCACTGCTTTCTTTTGGCGAAGACCATGTGAAGAATCGTATCCGTCATGTACTGGATTATCGCAAGCCGCCGTTCTGGGTCATGATCGGCGCGGCAG
>ERZ894194.1008-NODE-1008-length-17781-cov-6.625860_pt1 | contig 17781 bp, 14 predicted proteins | sample MGYA00380283_ERZ894194 | MGnify/ENA primary metagenome ERZ894194 (study PRJEB32331, sample SAMN06328448) | human gut metagenome | biome: human gut microbiome; feature: stool | host: Homo sapiens | collected 2013-02-13 ... | reverse complement strand
GCGCTCAATGGCCAGTCGGACATCTCTGCTGCGACCCGCGACCGTGTTCGCGAGGCGGCCCGCCGTATGGGCTATGTGCCCAATATGGCGGCCCGCGCGATGAAGACCAACCGTACCTACAACCTTGGCGTTCTGTTTGTGGACGAGCGGCAGAGCGGCCTGGCCCACGAGTACTTTTCGGCGGTGCTGGACAGCTTCAAAGTGCAGGTGGAAAAGCTGGGCTATGATATCACCTTTGTCAACCGGAACCTCGGCGGCAGAACAATGACCTATCTGGAGCACTGCCACTACCGGGGCGTGGATGGAGCGGTGATCGCCTGCGTGGATTTCAACGATCCGCAGGTGGTGGAGCTGGTCAACAGTGATGTGCCGGTGGTGACCATCGACCATGTGTTCAACAACCGGATGGCAGTCCTTTCCGATAATGTCAACGGGCTTTCGGCGCTGGTGCGGTACGCCTACGCCAACGGCCACCGCCGCATCGCCTTTATCCATGGCGAGCGCACGGCGGTGACGGAGAACCGGCTGGCGGGCTTCTACAAGAGCTGTGCGGAGCTGGGGCTGCAGGTCCCCGAAGAATATGTGCGAAGCGGTGTGTATCACGATCCCGACCGCTGTGCCGAGGAGACCCGGGCCCTGCTGGCACTGCCACAGCGGCCCACCTGCATCCTCTTCCCCGATGATTTCTCGGCCATGGGCGGCTGCATCGCTCTGCAGGAAGCGGGCCTGAGCATCCCGGAGGATATTTCCGTGATGGGATATGACGGCATTTACCTCTCCCGCGTGATGAAACCCCAGCTGGTGACCTGGCAGCAGAACACCAAAATGCTGGGCCGGATGGCAGCGGATAAGCTGGTGCAGATGATCGAGCACCCCCGTGTGACGCTGGCCGAACAGATCCCGGTGACAGGAAAACTGCTGGAGGGCGGCTCGGTGCGCAGCATCGAATGAATGGGTTGGATTTGGTTCCGGGCGAACCGGAGCCTTGAATTTGAAACGCTTTTTCACGAAAACCATTGAAGGAGGTTTTTCATTATGAGAAAGATTTCGCGTCGTAATTTCCTGCTGGCTTCCGGTGCAGTTACCATCAGTGCAGCGCTGAGCGCATGCGGCGGCTCCTCTTCTTCTACCGGCGCGGCATCCTCTGCCGCAGCTTCTTCCGCCGCTTCCGCTGCTCCGGCAGCTCAGGGCAAGGTGCTGAATATCTGGTGCTGGAACGACGAGTTCCAGGGCCGCTTCAATAACTATTACCCCGAGGTCGCCTCCATCGCTGAGGACAAATCCACCACCACCCTGAAAGATGGCACCGTTGTCAAGTGGACCATCAACGCCAACGAGAACAACAACTACCAGAATAAGCTGGATGAGGCCCTGTTGAATCAGGACTCTGCCGCCGATGATGACAAGGTAGATATCTTCCTGATCGAGGCTGACTACGCACTGAAGTATGTGGATTCCGATTACGCGCTGGATGTCAAGGCAGACATCGGCCTGACCGATGCCGATCTGGCCGGTCAGTACCAGTACACCAAGGATATTGTCAGCGTGGACGGCAGCCAGCGCGGCACCACCTGGCAGGCGACCCCCGGTCTGTTCGCATATCGCCGCAGCATCGCCAAGGAAGTGCTGGGCACCGATGATCCCACCGAGGTGCAGAGCCATCTGTCCGATTGGGATAAGTTCAACGAGGTGGCTGCACAGGCCTCTGCCAAGGGCTACAAGATGCTGTCCGGCTTCGATGATGCTTACCGCACCTTCTCCAACAACGTGGACGCTCCCTGGGTGGACGGCACGACCGTCAAGGTAGACCCCAACATTATGAAGTGGGTCGATCAGACCAAGGAATACACCGATAAGGGCTACAATAATAAGTCCAGCCTGTGGGACAGCCAGTGGGCAGCCGATCAGGGCCCGAGCGGCAAGGTGTTTGGCTTCTTCTATTCTACCTGGGGCATCAACTTCACCCTGCTGGGCAACTCTCTGGAGACTCCTGTGGCCGAGGGCGGCAAGGAAGAAGTGGGCAACGGCATCTACGGCGATTACGCAGTCTGCGAAGGTCCTCAGCCCTATTACTGGGGCGGCACCTGGATCTGCGCGGCAGCCGGTACCGATAATACCGATATCATCCGCGACGTGATGCAGAAGCTGACCTGCGACGAAGCCATTATGAAGCAGATCACCCTGGATACGCAGGATTACACCAACAACGAGAAGGCCATGGAAGAGATCGCAAACAGCGATTATGCCTCCGACTTCCTGGGCGGCCAGAACCATATCGCCCTGTTTGCAGAAGCTGCAAAGAAGATCGACATGTCCAACGCAGGCCCGTACGATCAGGGCCTGAACGAGAGCCTCCAGAATGCCTTCAAGGATTACTTTACCGGCACGGTGGACGAGGATACCGCAAAGGCAAACTTCGAGACCGCCATCAAGGAAAAGTACCCCGAGCTGACCGATGTGGTCTGGCCCGCATAAGCGCAGCCGGAACCTGAAAACCTTTTGAACCGAATCTGAATGGGGCGGGCCGGACGCTGATCCCGCCCGCCCCGTTTTGCTTTGGGCAGTGTACGTCAGGAGGGCAGTTACTATGGGAGCAAAACCAAAGAAGAACGGCTCAATCAGCTATGCAAAGTGGGGCTATATCTTCATTGCACCGTTCTTCCTCATCTTTGCGCTGTTCCAGCTCATCCCACTGGGGTCTACGATCTATTACAGCTTTTTTGAATATTACCGCAGCGGCCTGAAGATCATCGGCCCCACCTTTGTGGGCCTGAAGAACTACATCACCCTGTTTGCAACCGACCTGCCCAAATACTTTGGCAACACGCTGCTGCTTTGGATCATCGGCTTCATCCCGCAGATCGCCATCTCGCTGCTGCTGGCGGCCTGGTTCACCGACCTGCGCCTGAAGCTGAAGGGCCAGACCTTCTTCAAGACAGTCATCTACATGCCCAACCTCATCATGGCTTCGGCGTTCGCCATGCTGTTCTTTGCCCTGTTCTCGGATAACGGCCCCGTGAACGCTGCACTGGTGGGCATGGGCATCCTCAAAGAGCCCTTCAGCTTCCTGAACAGTGTCTGGGGCAACCGCGGCCTCATCGGCCTGATGAACTTCCTGATGTGGTTCGGCAATACGACCATCATGCTGATGGCGGCCATCATGGGCGTGGACCCCACCCTGTATGAGGCAGCGGAGCTGGACGGCTGCACCCCGAACCAGATGTTCTGGAAGATCACCATCCCGCTCATCCGGCCGATCCTGGTCTATGTGATGATCACTTCGATGATCGGCGGCCTGCAGATGTTCGACGTGCCGCAGATCCTGACCAACGGCAAGGGCGGTCCCGACCGCACCTCCACCACCATGATCATGTACCTGAACAACCACCTGTTCAGCAAGAACTACGGCATGGCAGGCGCGGTCTCGGTGGTGCTGTTCCTGGTGTGCGCAGTGCTCTGCGTGATCGTTTACATGGCCCTGACCAAGGAGGACGACGGCTTGAGCAAGGCCGAGCGCAAGGCCCGCAGGCAGGCGGCCAAACAGGTGAAGGGAGGAAAAGCATAATGTCACACGCAGTCAAGACAAGATCCGAAAAAGCGACCCTTGCGGCCCGCCGCACGGTGTGCTATGCGGCGCTGGTGCTGTTGAGCTTTTTATGCCTGTTTTTCTTCTATGTGCTGGTCATCAATTCCACCCGTACCCATTTTGAGATCCAGAAGGGCTTTTCCTTTCTGCCGGGCAGATCCTTGATGACCAACCTGAAAAACGTGCTGTCGGATGCCAACATCCCGGTGCTGACCGGTGTGCGGAACAGCCTGATCGTGTCCGGCTGCTCGGCTGCCCTCAGTGTCTATTTTTCGGCCCTGACAGCCTACGGCATCTACGCCTATAACTTCCGGTTCAAAAAGGCGGCGTTTGCCATCATCCTGCTCATTATGACCATGCCGACCCAGGTCTCGGCGCTGGGCTTCCTGCAGCTCATCACGAAGATGGGCCTGAAGAACAGCTTCATTCCCCTCATCATCCCCAGCATTGCGGCCCCGGCGGTGTTCTTCTTTATGAAGCAGTATCTGGATGCCAGCCTGCCCATGGAGATCGTGGAAGCCGCCCGCATTGATGGCGCAGGGGAGTTCTACACCTTCAACCATATCGTGCTTCCCATTATGAAGCCCGCTCTGGCGGTGCAGGCCATCTTCTCCTTTGTGTCCAGCTGGAACAACTACTTCATCCCCGCACTGGTGCTGGATACGGCAGACAAAAAGACCCTGCCCATCCTCATTGCACAGCTCCGCAGTGCCGACTTCCTCAAGTTCGATATGGGCAAGGTCTATATGCTGGTGGCCATTGCCATCCTGCCCGTGATCATCGTTTATCTGCTGCTGTCCAAGTTCATCGTCCGTGGTGTTGCACTGGGCGGTGTCAAGGGCTGAGCATTCCCTTCTCTCCTTTGAAAAAAGCACCCGCAGCCAGCAGGCCGCGGGTGCTTTTCTATCCTCTCGTGCTCAGTCGGCTTTGGCAATGCGCTGCATCGCGGTGGAAGCAACATGCTTCTCCTTGATGGCGCGGAGCTGGGCCATGTGGTCGGTGTTTACATGGGCCTGCTGCTGGGCTTCGGAGTCCCACTCCTCAACGATGAGCAGCTCGTCCGGGTCGGCGGCGCTCAGGTAGTAATCGTAACGCTCAAAACCGTCCTCCTGCTGGACCTTTGTCAGAATGCCGGCAGCGGCGACCTCCTGCAGAAAAGCGTCCCGCTGGCCGGGGAGCATACGGTAGGTGACCAGAAGCATCATGTGTTCCATGGTGAAATCTCCCTTATAATGTTCCAATGTGTGTGTTAGACAAAAGCCGCCGGAAATCGCTTCCCGGCGGCTTTTGCTTATTAGGAGGATCAAAAGATGATCCCTGGAGAACTTAGTTCAGGATGGTCTGCTCGGTCTCGACATCAAAGAGGTGGACCTTGTGCGGATCAAATGCAACGCGGACGGTGTCTCCGTTGCGTGCCTTGGAGGTGGGAGCGACACGGGCGGTCATCTTGTTGCCCTTGTACTCCAGGTACAGGTAGATCTCAGCGCCCATCATTTCGGACACATCGACCTGAGCCTCCAGGTGGCAGTCGGGGTGCTTTGCCATAAACTCGGGTTCGTCGTCGATATCCTCAGGACGGATGCCCATCTTGACCTTCTTGCCAACGTAGGAATCCAGCTTGCCGTCAGCGGTCTTTTCCTTGGGCAGGGGGATGGTGTCGCCGCCCAGGTCAATGGCGTACTGATCGCCGTTCTTGGTCACGGTGCCGTCCAGGAAGTTCATCTGGGGGCTGCCGATGAAGCCGGCAACGAACATGTTGCAGGGCATATCGTACAGGTTCTGCGGGGTATCGACCTGCTGGATGACGCCGTCCTTCATAACAACGATGCGGTCGCCCATGGTCATAGCCTCGGTCTGGTCATGGGTAACGTAGATGAAGGTGGTAGCCAGCTTCTTGTGCAGCTTGATGATCTCGGTGCGCATGCTGGTACGCAGCTTTGCATCCAAGTTGGACAGGGGCTCGTCCAGCAGGAAGACTGCCGGGTTACGAACCATTGCACGGCCCAGAGCAACACGCTGACGCTGGCCGCCGGACAGAGCCTTGGGCTTGCGGTCCAGCAGGTGCTCGATCTCCAGGATCTTGGCAGCCTCGTGAACGCGGCGGTCGATCTCGTCCTTCGGGGTCTTGCGCAGCTCCAGACCGAAAGCGATGTTCTTGTAAACGGTCATGTGGGGGTACAGAGCGTAGCTCTGGAACACCATGGCGATATCACGATCCTTGGGGGGAACGTCGTTGATCAGGCGGCCGCCGATGTACATTTCGCCCTTGGAGATCTCCTCCAGACCGGCGATCATGCGCAGGGTGGTGGACTTGCCGCAGCCAGAGGGGCCGACGAAGATGATGAACTCCTTATCCTGGATCTCCAGGTTGAAGTCGGTAACAGCAGGAGCAGTAGCGCCCGGATAGATCTTGTAGATGTGCTGGCAGCTAATCGAAGCCATAGGTCATTGCCTCCATTAAAATTTTTCTATGTTACGGCACCTTGACGGTGCACGCTCTCGTTGGTATTATAATAACAGATAACTTTGTGATATAAAATAGCATTTTATTGATTTGAGGTGTCAGATATTGCTTTATGATTGGACAAGCACCGCAGCCCTTGGCGTGGTGCGGGATATCCAGCCCAAAGGGCCCCTGACCCTGACCGGCGAGGGGCTGTGGGTCTGCCTGATCTCCAGCGGCAGATGCACTGCCAGCCTGACCGATGTCTCGCCCTCCCCGGCGGGCAGCGCACTGATCCTGCCGCCCCAGAGCGCGGCGGCGGGCCATCTGGTGCTGAGCCGCGGCCCGTTGACCCTGACCCCGGAAGGGGAGAGCCACCTGCTCTGCATCCAGCTGACCGGGCAGGCGGCGGTGCAGTTCCTTGCCGGGCTGACGGAGCTGCCGTTCCTGGCCCGGGGTGAGACCTGCCCCGCTGCCGCAGAGCTGCTGGGCCGCCTTGCCGCCGAGGCTGACACACCCCGCAGCCGGGCCGCCAGCCAGCTGGCCTTTGCCCTGCTCTGTGAGCTTGCGGGGGCCGACAGCGCCGCCCCGCCTCTGCCGCCGCTGGTGGAGGCCGCCATTGAGGATATCCGCCAGAACTACGCTGGCCTGTATGGCGTGGAGGAGCTCAGTGAGCGGCTGGGAGTCTCCAAGAGCCACCTTGTCCGCACCTTTACCGCCGCCGTAGGGGTGCCCCCGGGGCGCTACCTGACCACCGTGCGGGTAGAAGCTGCCATGCGGCTGCTCCTGCACCGGGAATACACGCTGGATGTCATTGCCAGTCTGTGCGGTTTCTCAGGGGCCAACTACCTGTGCCGGGTGTTCAAAAAAGAGACCGGCCAATCCCCCGCACAGTGGCGGGCCTTGGCCGGTCAGACAGCACGGCCCCTCAGCCCGGCGGAAAGCCAGCGGGAGCAGGCACTGTATATTTAAAATGTTCAGGAGCCGGGGCAGCACCCGGCTCTTTTCCGTGGAGGCGTTCAGCTGCACACAGACTGCGGGCGCTTGAGCAGGAACACCGTCAAGGCCAACGTGATGGCCTCGGCGGCGGGGAAGGCCGACCACACGCCGTTCATGCCGAACAGGGCGCTCAGGATCAGCGAGCAGGTGACGATGGCGGCTACGCCCCGGCTGACCGAGGTGATGGTGGCCTCGGTGGGGCGGTTGACCGCACCCAGATAGCCCGCCGCAACAATATTGCAGCCTGCAAAGAAGTAGCCCAGGAAGTAGATGCGCATACCGCTGTGGGCATATTCGGCCATCAAAGCAGAGCTCTCGCTGTTGAAGAGGGCAACAAAGGTGTCGGTAAAGCCAAACACGGCACCGTACAACACCGCCGCCAGCGCCAGCGCGGTACCGCAGCCCAGCAGAAGCAGCTTTTTTGCCCCGGCCATCTCATTTTTGCCGTAGCACTGGCTGATCAGCGGCTGGGCACCCTGGGCCACGCCGTTGAAGATGGCTGTTGCCACCAGCGCAAAGTTTGCCACCACGCCGTAGGCGGCCACGCCCACGTTGCCCGCCAGCCGGAGCAGCAGGAAATTGAACACGGTGGTGGTCACGGCAGAGGAGAGCTCCCCGACAAAGCCGGAGATGCCCAGCTGGCAGCTCTGCACCAGCAGCCGGGCCGAGGGGGCCTGCCGGACAAAGGTGAGCGTGTTGCTCTTTTGAAAAAAGTGGCGGCTGCAGATGGCGATGCTGAGCACCGGCGAGATGGCGGTTGCCAGCGCCGCGCCGGGCAGGCCCAGCCCCATGGGGAAGATGAAGATGTAATCGAACACCACATTGAACAGGCTGCCGCTCAGGGTGGCCACCATGGCAAGGGACGGGTCGCCGTCCTTGCGGACGAAGGCCGAGAAGATGTAGTTGCACATGAAGAAGGGCGTGAACAGCAGGAAGATGCGGGTGTAGTTCAGGCCCAGCGCCACGATGTCCGCATCGCCGCCCATGAGCTGCAGGAGCGTGCCCGGGCAGAACGCGCCCGCCAGCATGAACGGGATGGCGATCAGGCAGGCGCAGAGGATGGCGTTGGAAAAAAACCGCTGCGCCCGCGCTTCGCCCTGCGCCTGCAGGATGGCGTACCGGGTGGCCGCACCCAGACCGATCATCGAGCCGAAGGCAAAGATCAGGTTGTACATGGGCAGGCAGAGGTTCAGCAGGGTCACGCCGTCGGTGCCCGCCGCCTGGGCGATGAAATAGGTGTCGGCCAGAATATAGCACGATGTGCCGATCAGACCGAAAATATTCTGCGACACATACTTGAAGAACTGCTTTGTCAGGTTCATGGATGCTTCCTTTCCGCAGGGAGAATAGGGGAGTGAAACGTAAAAACGACTGCTACTATATCATAAAACTTGGCATATGTCAACGAAAAAGCGAGAAAACACGCCATCATTTCCCAAACGGAACACTTCTCCCCGGGACAATGCGGCTATCCCAAAATGCAAAAAAACACTGCTGCTTTTGTGCAACTCGCCAAAGATGCTTTTGGGTTATTAAAAAAAAAAAAAAAAAGTTTTATGATTTTTGTGTAAGTTGCCACATAAAAATAGAAGAATCGGCAAACCAGTCGAAAGGCTGCGGCGCAAAGCTACAGGGCCTGTAATATGGCAGCCAGCTGCACTTTCTCAACCATACCGCACATGGGCATCACCTCAAGGGGCGGTAGATTCCCAAAGTACAAAACGCAGAGCGTTGTACCAGCCATTTGGCCGGTGCGGCGCTCTTTTTGCTTTGTGCGGGCATGGTTATATTTTGGGAGTATTCATAAAAGGAGGAAAACGATATGAAGTTGAAACGACTTGTCAGCGCTGTCCTGGCGGTAGGCATGGCTCTGACCATTCTGCCCACTGCGGCGTTTGCAGCTGGAAATACTATTGGGTCATCTGAAGTTGGCGGTCTTGAAATTACTGAGGCTGGGTATCCTAAAGTGCCAGAATCGATTGGTACAATTGATGTAGATGATATTACGATTGAAAGAAAGCTTTATTCAACAAACACTACCCCTTATCTCGATAAAGTTATTGGCACAGGTTGGGAATGTCAAATTTACCAAGGCAGTCTCAAAGCTGGTAACATGACAATTGCAGCGGGCTATACATACGCTGGTTCAGACAATACAGTCACCATTACTTTCAATAATAGCGGAACAGTGACCGGTGGCTCATACGGTTATTTTAGCAACTCCGGTATCGTAACAGACTGCTATGCACAAACATTAGTAAATGGATCGAATGGTGTTATTGAAGGCGGAACATTCAACAAATTAGGTAAAAACGAGGGAGCTATTCATCGAGCTGTATTCACTCAGAATTCAAATTTGACAGCCTCACATACAATAATTGCAGATGGTTGTACAATTAACGGAAAAATTTCCAATAAAGCGTATACCATCGGTGACCCCAAAATAACAGTTTCTTTCAAGGATACTCGCAGAAAGTTTACGGGTTGGCTTGTCAACGGCGAGAAAGTAGATGAAACCACTTTGCCCGGTGCTGTTGCTGGTCGTGATGGAGACTATGCTACCCTGACTTTTACCATGCCGACTGACAAAGATGTCGAAATTACCGCCAGCAAAATCGCAACTCCCTTAAAAATCGAAAACGGTCTACCGGTTGATAGCCTCGGTTCGTATTTCGGTAGCCCGTATGATGGCTGGACTTATAACAGCGGTGTGGAGACCGAAGAACTGAACAAAGCCATGACAATTGAAGATTGGTACACTGCTGATCTTGAAAACAATGCAGTAAAATGGCGTATCACAAATAACGGCATACTCCAGAACGGCATCATCAGAAATAGTGTAACCAACAATGGTACTGTTAAGGATGTCACCTGCACCAGCGACTTCATCAATAACGGTGAAATCATCAGCGGTGTATTTAGCCGTTACGCAAAATTTGGCAAGCAGAATCCTGCCGTCCGTTGGGTAACTGTGAATGGCGGCACTGTAAATGGCATGACCACCGCCGGTGTTGTCGGTGAGCAGGAAGTCACCATTACTGCCCCGGATGGCTTTAAGTGCTGGTCTGTTGCCGGTGATACCGATTTCACCCTGACTGAAGAGCAGAAGCATACCAACCCGCTGACTTTGAAGCTGAACGGTGAGAACAAAGGCACTATCATCTTGACCGCACAGAGCGAGGAAGGCTATTACCCCCTGAACCTGACCGACGGCAAGGCTTACAGCGTAACTGCCGACGGCGCAAAGGATAAGGAGATCACTGCCGCCCGTGCTGGTGATACTGTGATTCTGGAAGCAGATGCCACTCTGATTCCTGACGGTATGGTCTTTGACCGCTGGGAAATCACCGGTAATACTGAGCTGACCGGTGGTTTTGATGCCAGTGCTGAAAAGACACAGTTCATCATGCCCAATACGGGTGTGACCATCCGTGCAATGTACCGCATGGCCGATGTAGAAGAACCCGACGTGCTGGGAACTGTGGCTGTCGTGGCCACCGCCGGTGTAGGTGCAGCTGTTCTTGGCTGGACGGGCTACCAGCTGGGCACGGAGCTGTACCTGAAAACTGCTCTGCCCGCCGGTACTGCCATCCCCACAAACCGTGCCGAGCTGGCCCTGCTGGTGTGGAACCATGCCGGTAAGCCCGCACCCGCTGCAGTTCTGCCCGCCGATGCCACCGATACCCAGAAGGCCATTGCCTGGGCTGTGGAGAACGATCTGCTCAAGGCCGCAAAGGACAACGGCGAGACCTATGTGGATACCGATTCCGTGAGCCGTGTTGAAGTGATCCGCGTGTGGAATAAGGCACAGGAAAAGTAAACCCCACCGTCATCCCTTCGGGATGCCACCGCCCCTAATAGGGGCGGCCTTGGCAAAAAGGTGAAACTATCCGCCATGCCAAGGGCCCCCCTATTAGCGGGGACTGTCGCTGAAAGCGACTGGGGGGTTGCCCCCACAACCGAACCATTCTCTATTCCCAAATAACCTGTGGAAGCGCCCTGCCGGGGAACCGGTGGGGCGCTTCTGCATAGGGGCGGGAGCCGAAACCGCCGCTTTTTCCGCTCTAGCGCCGTGGTTTTTATTGACAAGCTCCCGGCTTGCTATTATAATAGAACAGTCATAATAGCATTCGTGCGCGGCTTTGCGGCTGCGTCAATCCAATAGACAAGGAGAAGATCCAAAATGGCACAAGAAATCAAGATGTCCGCTTCCGGCCTGAAGGCGATGCAGGACGAACTGGAATACCTCAAGACGGTCCGCCGCAAGGAGCTGGCCGAGGAGATCAAGGAAGCCCGCAGCCACGGCGACCTTTCTGAGAACAGCGAGTACGATGAAGCCAAGAACACCCAGGGTCTGGTGGAAAACCGCATCACCGAGCTGGAGCAGATGGTCAAGAACGCTGTGATCATCGACGAGAGCGAGCTGAGCGTGGACAGCGTTGCTGTTGGCACCCACGTTTCCATCAAGATGATCGGTGACGATGAGGCCGAGGAGTACGATATCGTTGGCCGCACCGAGGCTGACCCCATCAACGGCAAGATCAGCGACGAGAGCCCCGTGGGCCACGCTCTGCTGGGCAAGGCCGTGGGCGAGAAGGCTGAGGTCCTGCTGCCCTCCGGCCAGACCGTCGAGTACGAAGTGCTGGCCATCACCCACGCCGCAAACTGAGCCTGAACGGGAGGAAACCATGGAAGAGCAAAAGAGAAACCCCGCTCAGGGCCTGTCTGAGAGCGAGCAGGTGCAGGTGCGCCGCCAGAAGCTGGCCGACCTGCAGGCTGCCGGAAACGACCCCTTCACCCTGACCAAGTTCCCGCAGGACGCATACTCTGCCGACCTGAAGGAAGAGTTCAAGGATCTGCCCAACGAGACCGACAGCGGCAAGCAGGTCGCGCTGGCTGGCCGTATGATGTCCAAGCGCGTGATGGGCAAGGCAAGCTTTGCCCACCTGCGCGATGACAAGGGCGATATCCAGCTGTATGTCCGCCGCGACGAGCTGGGCGAGGAGGCCTATGCTGCCTTCAGGAAGCTGGACGTGGGCGATATCATCGGTGTCAAGGGCGAGGTGTTCCGCACCAAGACCGGCGAGCTGAGTGTTCGCGCCACCGAGCTGACCCTGCTGGCCAAGAGCCTGCGCCCCCTGCCCGAGAAGTTCCACGGCCTGACCGATACCGAAATGCGTTACCGTCAGCGCTATGTGGACCTGATCGCCAACCCCGAGGTGAAGGATACCTTCGTCAAGCGCAGCCAGATCCTGAAAGAGATCCGCGCCTATCTGGACGAGAAGGGCTTCCTGGAGGTGGATACCCCCATCCTGACCCCCTTTGAGATCGGTGCCTCTGCCCGCCCCTTCTACACCCACCACAACAGCCTGAACATGGACATGGTGCTGCGCATTGAGACTGAGCTGTACCTCAAGCGCCTGATCGTGGGCGGTATGGACCGCGTGTATGAGGTTGGCCGCATCTTCCGCAACGAGGGCATGGACCCCAAGCACAACCCCGAGTTCACCAGCATCGAGCTGTATCAGGCCTTCACCGATTTCCACGGCATGATGGATCTGGTGGAAGAGCTGTACAAGCGCCTGGCCCTCAAGATCTGCGGCAGCATGGTCATTCCCTATCAGGGCAAGCAGATCGATATGGGCCACTGGGAGCGCCTGACCATGGTCGAGGCTGTCAAGAAGTATTCCGGCGTGGACTTCAACGATTGGAAGTCCGACGAGGATGCCATTGCCTCTGCCAAGGAGCATCATGTGGAGCTGCCCGAGGTCCCCACCAAGGGTGCCATTCTGGCCGAGTTCTTCGATGCCTTTGTTGAGGACAAGCTGATCCAGCCCACCTTTATCTATGATTACCCTGTCGAGATCAGCCCGCTGGCCAAGCGCAAGCCGGACGATCCCGCCTTTACCGAGCGCTTTGAGTACTTCATCGACTGTACCGAGTACGGCAACGCCTTCAGCGAGCTGAACGACCCCATCGACCAGAAGGGCCGCTTTGAGCGTCAGGTCGCCGAGCGCAAGGCCATCGAGCCCGACTGCAAGGCTCAGGTAGATTACGATTACGTCAACGCACTGGAGTACGGCCTGCCCCCCACGGGCGGCCTGGGCTTCGGCGTGGACCGCCTGGTCATGCTGCTCACCGACAGCGCCTCCATCCGCGATGTGCTGCTGTTCCCCACGATGAAGCCGATTGAGCAGTAAAATGCAAAATTAAAACGCAGATACGATGGAATTTTGAATGGATTTCAAACGGCATCTGCGGTAATACACCACAACTACACCAATTTTGGGACGTTTTCCCGAAAAGGAGCCTTACAAAGCGGTGTGGTGTAAGAATCGAATAGGCGGATTGGTGTAGTGGCTACACCGAACTCCCAAAACGAAGATACGGCAGCTATGTTGCGAAAAACAACGTAGCTGCCGCTTTTTGTTTCATATAAGGATTTTATGCTACCAATCGGCGTTCCCTGCGGTTAAATCAGCTCGTCGCTGGTGATTATAAAATGCACCTTGATTCAGCATACGCCAAAATTTACGCCAATGATTCATAGCACACGTTCCACCCAACGCAGTGCAGCGTTAAGACGCTCACTTTGCCGGTCATGATGGCCGTAGTCATCCAGCACAGTTTTGGCTCCACATGTCGCTTGCAGGGCAGTGTGGACTCGTTGGGCGTAGCTATAGGCATCACACAGACGGTTGTTGTGGCCTTCGCCCTCCCGGATACCATTTTGCAGATAAACCTGTGCGGAGTAGTTTTTGGGGACATGTTCCTCTATGAAATCGGCAACACCCGGATACCAGAACGACCCACAGAGGGAAAATACTGCAGCAAAGGCATCTGTTTCCCAGAGACTCATGGTTGCAGCCAGACCGCCCAGCGAATAGCCGCCATACGCCAGCTTTTCCGTGTCAAGGGCGTATTCGTCTATAAGCGCCGGGAGAATTTCGTTGTTCAGTTCTCGATGATATTGCCCTAGCCGTCCACCAAAATCCGGTGCGCCCGGTCGAATAGCCGGTTCCGGCCACGGGGTATACTCTGAAAGTCTGTTATTGGGGTATACCCCCACCAACACTGCTCGTTCCGTGCGCAGATTCAACTGCTCAATCAGTTCCCCATCGTTGAGTAGGATTGCAGGATTTTTGCCTTTGCGCAGTCCCTTTTCCGGGAACCGGACTCCAATTCGATGTGAACCGAGATTTAGAATATCCATCCATGACCACCCTTTTTTGTCAATTGTTACACAGTGTGGGGTGCTCCCCACATAGACAAACGGTAGCATTTTGTGCTATATTAGCATTAACTAACCGCTTTTGCACAAAGGAGCTCCCAATGAATCAAATATCCGCGCTTCCTAATCCGCTGGAAATTTTATTTCAGGAATACAATCAGGGCCGAATCGAGTCTGTCGGCTTCCGCAGCTTTACCCTGCACGCTGGTGAGAGTAATAGCTACCGCACCCTGAAAAGTGCACTGATTGTTCCGGTGTCGGGTCGGGCCATCTTCTCATTTGAGCACGAACCCTTCATTGCCAAGCGAGGACTATTCCTGCACGGATGTCCCGACAAGACCCTGACCATTTCGGCCTTGGGCGAGCAGGATTTCCACTACATCAATATGTACTACGAAAACGACCGACCTTTGCTGTTCTCCCACAAGCTCAAAAATCCGGAACAGACCTTTTCCATTCTGGAGCAGATCCTAAAGCTCCACCCGGACGCTGACATCCGCAGCCAGTACCAGCAAGAAAAGCTGACGGAAGAATTCTTCGCCCAGATTTTCGCAGATTTTCAGCCAGAGGAAACTTACAATGAAAGCCAAATCATGAGCATCCTGCTGGATTTCATCGCAGAGCACTATGCAGAGCCGCTGACGCTGGACGCACTGGCCGAGCAGGTCAATGAGAAAGCTGGACATGTCAGCTATCTCTTTTATAAGTACAAAAACATCCGCCCCATCGATTACCTCATCAATTATCGTGTCCGAATAGCCACTGAGCTTTTGCGTTCCGGCGACTACACTGTGACACAGGCCGCTCATGAGGTCGGCTACCGAGATGCCTGTTATTTCAGCCGCATTTACAAAAAACGGATGGGCTTTCCGCCCACCCGTATTCTGCCATAACCGAAATTTTTGATTTCAGGTTCCGTTAAGATGCACTGTACATGAAGTTGTACAGGGTCTCAGCAGAATCGATGACCCGTGCACCGTAGTCCATTACGTCATCATAATCCATCTCGATGACCTTCTGGTTGGCGATGGCGGGAACCTCCTGCACGACGGCGTTGGAGGTCAGCTGCTCCACCGCGTCGGCATCGGTGGAACCAAAGCGGTCTGCGCGGACGTAGACGATGATATCCGGGTTCATGGAGACCAGATTCTCCAGCGTCAGGCCGTTGCCGCCCTTGTCCAGAACATTTTCAGCGTTCAGGGCATTCAGCATACAACTGCTCATCTTGGAATTGAAGGCCACGAAGGTGCCATCGGCGTAGCCAGCCATGAACAGAACCTTCAGGGGCTCTCCACTCTGGCCGCTGACCTTGTCCATCAGCGCGTCGATTCTCTCCTGCAGCTCGTCAGCGTAAGCGTTTGCAGTCTCCTGCACGTTGAAAATCTCGCCAATGTTCCGCACATCTTCTACGATGTTGTCCAGAGCCTGGTCAGTGGAAGCACTGGCCAACTCGGTATAGACGGGAATGCCCAGTTCCTGATAGGATTGGACGGTGCCAATGCTGCTTTCGGTGAACATCAGAGGACCCTTGCCAAGGATCAGATCCGGCTCGGTGGCAAGGATAGTCTCCTTGGAAACAGACTTCTTATCGCCAAGGCTGTTCAGCGAAGCAACTTCATCGGCGATGTCGCCTTTCAGGGCGTTGTCATTATCGAACACACCGACAATTTTGTCCTTGAGCCCCAGCTTAATGAGCAGCTCGGTCATGGACAACTGGGTGGACAGCACCTTTTCGGGGGCATGATCGTAGGTCATATCCACAGCATTGCCATCAGCGTCATAAATCTGCAGGGTCAGGGGGTAAGAGGTCTCTTCGGCGGAGACGGTGCTCTCGGCAACAGACGAAGCAATCTCAGAGGAGGCGGCAGCAGACGATGCCACAGAAGATGCGGTCTGACCACAGCCAGTGGTCAGCATGACGGCTGCCAGTGCCGCGGCAGCAACACTCAGGGTTTTCTTTTTCATAAAGGTTCCTCTTTCTGCGGGGTACTCCCGCGTTTTTGTTATAGATATTGAATCATCAGTTTTCCGTTGATCGGGCTGGGGTACACACAGGCTTCTACATCAAAGATTCGGCGCAGATTTTCGGGGGTTATCACCGCTTGAGGCTGGCCCTGCGTTACAATTTCGCCTTGTTTCATCAGATAGAGGTGGTCGCAGAATTGTGCTGCAAGGCTCAGATCGTGCAGCGCTGCCAGGACCGTGATCTGCAAATCTTTGATGATTGGAAGGATTTCTAACCGATAACGGATATCCAGATGATTTGTCGGTTCGTCTAGGATCAGGATCTTGGGCGACTGGGTCAGCGCGCGGGCCAGAACCACTCGCTGCTTTTCGCCGCCCGAGAGAGACTGAAAGTTACGGTCACGGTAGTTTTTCATACCAACCTTGTCCAGTGCTTCCAAAGCTATCTCGTAGTCCCTCTCCCGTTCTTGCTCCAGCAAGGAATGGAAGGGATACCGTCCCATCAGGGCGATGTCCAGCACGGTATAGTCAAAATTGATCTGGTTGAATTGTCCCATCACCGCCATGTTCCGCGCCAGCTTTTTGCCGGGAAAGTGTGTGATGTCCTCGTCATCCAGACGAACGATGCCGCTGTCCATCTTTTGTGTGCGGTAGATGGAGCGGAGTAGAGTGGTCTTGCCGCTGCCGTTGGCACCCAGCAAGGCCGAGAATTTCCGGTCCGGCACCTCAATGGAGAGATGCTGTACAATTGGTTTGCCGGAAATCGAAATGTTTACGTCTTTCGCATCCAGTCTCATTCAATTGCCTCCAAATCCATATTTTTTACGCACCATCACATAGACGAAGAACGGCGCACCCATCAAGGCGGTGAAGATGCCCACAGGCAGCTCGGTGTTGGGAATCAGACTGCGGGCGATGGCATCTACCCAAAGCATGAACAGTCCGCCGGATAATGCCGCAATCGGCAGTAGTTTTCGGTGGGCTGTGCCGGCAATGGCGCGGGAAACATGCGGGATGATGAGCCCCACAAATCCGATAGTGCCGCAAACCGATACAAGTGCACCGGTCAGCACCGAGAGCACCAGCAGGTAAACCAACCGACACCGGAAGGTGTTGATGCCGATGGTGGAAGCTGCTTCCTCGCCCAACATCAGGCCATCCAGCGTCTGCGCCTGCGTCCGGAAAAAGACTGCTGCCGCCAGTACGATCAGTGTGATAAGGCCGATGTTTTTCCATCCGGCGCGGGTCAGGGAGCCCATCGTCCAGAACTTGATGGACATCATACCGTCCGAATCGCCTGCTACCGCAATGATAAAGTTGGAAAATGCTGTCAGCAGTGCATTGACAATCATGCCGGAGAGAATCAGTTTGACCGAGGTGGTTTTACCGTCCGCCGAGGAGAGGGCCAATACGAGAAAGCAGGCACCGCCTACTCCTACAAAGGCCCAAAAGCCGGAGATCACGCCCAGCCCTAAAAAGAGTGAACCAGTGGCTCCCAGCGTTGCGCCTGCCGACCTGTCTCTTATACAATCTGACGCTGCCGACGATATGCAGTGT
>ERZ894194.1001-NODE-1001-length-17963-cov-8.100570_pt1 | contig 17963 bp, 10 predicted proteins | sample MGYA00380283_ERZ894194 | MGnify/ENA primary metagenome ERZ894194 (study PRJEB32331, sample SAMN06328448) | human gut metagenome | biome: human gut microbiome; feature: stool | host: Homo sapiens | collected 2013-02-13 ... | reverse complement strand
GCAATGAGCAGCTGTGCAGGCTGGCACAGGCAGGGGATACGGCTGCCCGCGATATTCTGCTGGAAAGTAATATGGGCTTCATCCGAAAAATAGCGTTGGAGCAATACCGGAGCATGGGGCTGGATGAAAATGATATTGGAATTGATTTAGATGATTTGGTGCAGGAGGGAAGCATCGGTCTGCTGAACGCGATCCCTTTGTTTGATGCCGGACGCGGCATGAAATTTCTGACTTATGCGGCACCGGCAATCCGCAATGCCATGACAGACTGCATCCGCGCCGCCCTTGCTCAGTTTGAACAACGGATGGTGGATAAGAAAGACGGCTCCGGCTTCCAGAGAGTATATCTGGATGACATTCTGTCCGATGATGAACGGATGCTGCGGATCGAAACCATAGCCGACCCTCACACCCAAACGCCGGAGCAAATCTACATCCAAAAAGAACAGCTGACAGAATTGTATGCGGCGATAGACAAGCTGACTGCCAGAGAGCAGACCTATCTTTTGTATCGCTATGGCTTTACCGATGGAATTGAGCACCCGCTGATTGGCGCAGCGCTTCATTTCCATCTCAGCGAGAACCGGACAAAGAAGGTGGAGGGAGAAGCGATGGACAGCCTGCGCGGGAAACTGCCGTGGTGGTTCTGATACGATAGTAAGCAGCGGCTGACGGAGGGCTTTGATATACCTTTGTTCCACAAATGACAAGGCTGGCAGACAGTGCATATCCGCACCGCCTGCCAGCCTTTTTTCTGTCGCTTATGCTGCCCCGCAAGGGGCAACCTTTCCCGCCAGAACGCCGCAACTGTGGCCACACTTTTCAGGGTGTGCTACAATTCCGGCTGCCATCTGCTCCACAAAGGTATAACACACTAGACTTTCCGGAGGAAAGTCGTGTGCCACGAAACCGCAGGCTTCTTTGGATTCTTCCAGTCAAAGGGGAACTCTATCCCCTCTGAACACCCCAGACAAAGGAGAACGCTGTTCCCCTTTGAAATCCCCTTGCCAACAGGGATGCTGCTCGCCCCTATTGGATGACCCAGAGCAATAAGTAAGCAATTTCCTTTGACAGCAGGCTACATCACAGCCTATCAAATGTTTCGAAAAATGTAGTTGAAAAAACACTGTATCAATCAGCATATTTCTTGAAATTCTCAGCTTGCTCCATTACTTTTTCAAAAACCTCTTCGTCCCACTCAGGGGGATATCCGTTCTGATATAGCAAGACGGTCAATTCCATATTGAGTTGATTTTTAATATCATCTCTGGTAGACCAATCAGCAAATTGAGCTTTATCATCAACAAGTTCCTTGATTTTCTTAGCCAATACCACACATTTTTCATCGGCATACGGAAAACCGTGGTCATCTCGCACCTTGACAAGAATGTCATAAAAAGCCTTCTCTTCAAAACTAATTCCCATCTTTTGAAAAGAGGACTGATCTTCTTGCAGATCCCTTAAAATTTGTAGCAGTTGGTCGGACAGATCATTTACAAAATCAGAAACCACCTCGTTGGTAAATACCAACTTATCTCTGCTGTTATAATCATCAACTACTTTGCGGAGACGCTCATCAAACTCCATAGCTTTCACTTTGTTAGTGCGCCCATAAGCGCTAATAGCTTTACGGAGCAATTTCAAGAGTGCATTGAATTTTGTGATCGGAAGTTTTACCGTATTCAGTTGTTCAATAAATTCATCGCTGAACAGGTCAACCGACTTGTGTTCATCTACAACATTTTCAATTCCAGTACAGGCAATAGCCTCGCGAACCATATTTTCTACAACTTGGTTCATCGCTTCGGCGTCAGGGGCATTCCCTTTGGTTTGCTTGTAAATGATAGATCGGATAGCGAGATAAAACTGAGCTTTTGCCGTTTCTTCATCTGTCAGCTCACCAGAGGGGAAGCAGATATTGTAAGCACTTTTCAACCTTCGAGACAATCCCATAAAGCGCGTTTCGGTGTCTTTCCGACTTTGAACGTACTCTGCCGCACTGTTTAAACAATTCAGCCTTTCTAGGGGTTCCCCAGTAAAAAATTTACTTGCATTAAATCCAAGCAGTAAGTCATCAATCATTTTCAAGTGATTGCGAAAAATGCCAATTGTAATATCAAGTTCATCCACTGGACTTTCTTGTGGACCACCATATTTTTTTATGGCTTCCATCATGTCATTCTTGATACCAATATAATCTACAACCAAGCCTTTGTCTTTGCCATCAAAAACACGGTTTACGCGAGAAATTGTTTGGATAAGGGTGTGCTTTTGTAATGGTTTGTCAATGTACATAACAGCCAAAGATGGCACATCGAAACCAGTAATCCACATATCAACAACAACTGCAATTTTGAAATTGGAGTTATCGTTTTTGAACTGTTTGTCCAACATCTTGCGGTATTCTTTTGTTCCGCAAGCCTCATACAACTCCTTTTCGTCATTAGCCCCTTGTGTTGCAACAAGGTTAATTTTCGGGAGGGGAGACAACTTATCTAGTTGTTCTTTTGTCAGATCATTTTCGTTCTCTGCACGACGTTTTTCTCCCCAGGCAGGACGAATTGCAAGGATATCTTTTAGAAGACGAAATGCTACACCTCGATCGGCACAGACAATCATTGCTTTTTGTACAACGTGTGGCTTCTCAGCACAAAGAGCTTCATAGTGCAGGACAATATCCTCAGCCAATTTTTTTAGGCGATCCGGGTGGCCTAGAATAGCCCGCATTCGTGCCATAGCTTTTTGGCTTGCTTCAATTTGCTCGGTCGTAGAACCTTGTTCAGCACAACTTTCGTAATATTTCTGTATTTCTTTGGCCTGTTCCTCTGAAAGAATAACACGCGCCAAACGCGGCTCATATGCAATGCGAACTGTAATGCCATCGTCACTGGATTCTTTCATGGTATAGCTGTCTACCACATCGCCAAAAACGGCTATTGTCTCATCAATTGGTGTTCCGGTAAAGCCGCAATATGTAGCATTTGGAAAGCTATCTCGCAAATATTTTGCAAAACCATACGTAGTAAATACGCCCTTCTCTGTCTTTTTCAGCTTCGAACCAACACCAGTTTGAGTACGGTGAGCTTCATCGGAGATACAGATGATGTTGCTCCGAGCAGACAAAAGGCCAATCTTCTCACAAAACTTTTGAATAGAGGTTATATAGACTCCACCGCTAGGTCTATCCTTCAATGTCTCAGCAAGGTCTGCACGAGATTCAATACTCCTCACATCATCTTCGTGGAGGTACTTTTTTGCTGTTGCAAATAGTTCCGCTGTCTGCGTATCCAAATCTTCACGGTCAACGATTATTACAATCGTCGGATTGTTAAAGGCATCAGGATCGCGTAGGGCAATCATCCGCGACAGAAATAGCATAGTATAAGTTTTGCCGCATCCCGTTGCACCAAAATACGTGCCACCTTTACCATCTCCTTCTGGCCGGAGATGCCGCTTAATATTTTCCAGCATTTTGTTGGCTCCGAAAAACTGGGGATAACGGCAAACAATAGCCTCGCTTTTCTTGCTATCGTCTGGATAAAACACAAAATCGCGCAGCACACGAAGGAGGCGCTCTTTTGCAAAAGCACCTTCAATCATCGTAAATAGCGAGCTTACACCGTTTGAAACTTTATCTTGTTCATTGGCTTTATTCCAGGCATAATAGTATGGGTAGGGCGTAAAGATGCTGCCCATTTTTGTGTTGGCTCCATCGCTGATGACCGATAGGAAGCAATACTTCATCAGTTTTGGAATATCCCGGGTATAACGAATAGTAATCTGTTCCCAAGCGTCATGGGCATTTGCATCCTCATTGATTGCTGACTTAAACTCAAAAATAGCAACCGGGATACCGTTAATAAATACGAGTAGGTCCGGTCTGCGCAGACGCTCGCCCTGTACAGAGTACTGATTCACTACTTTGAAAATGTTATTCTCCGGGTGGTCGAAATCAATGTAATCAATATGAAGCGCCACTTTGCTCAGATCATCCCGCTGCAGATCAAAGCCTTCATTAACTAGCCAGAAAGCAGCACGGTTTCCCTCATAAAGTGAAGACGCTGGGATGAGGGCCAACTGATTGATGATCTTCCGTGTTTCGGTTTCGCTCAGGCCTTCATGGGCATACCGCCCCTGTAAGAAGGAACGCAAATCCTCTTCCAGCAGGATATCTTCATACTGCCGGTGAATTTTCTCCCCGTGGACATAGATATAGTCTTGCTGCTGGAATATCTCAATGATAGCCGCCTCCAGCTGTGCTTCTGTAAATTGTCCTTTTACAAATTCATAGTCCACGTGATAACCTCCCTTACTGCAGATATTGGATTGCCAGAGCAATTAAAGATAGGCAACGATTAAAGAAGTAGTCGTAATAACGAATATCAGTAATTTCAATCTTGTCTGTTTCGTGGTGCCGAATCCTAAAGTTGTTGCCAATTTTGGTTAAGGCATTAAATTCCGTATCGAATAGCGTTATATAGTCGTCTTGTCCTCCTGACATATCATTCACGATTTTGGCTGCTGAATCCCGCTTGTTCAGTGTCGTATAATAGGTTTTGAGTCGCTCAAACGCATCCCAGATCTTCTCTGTAGCATCTCGTATATCTGTCGGATAGGGACTCTTATGAAGAAGAATTGCTTCTTTCAGAAGTTCCAACGTTCCTGGTTCCTTTACAGTGGCTATCGTAGCTTCCACTTCTGGAGTAAGCGGACTGTTTTCAACGATGCGCTCCACCTGCAAATCAGTGTTCAAAGAATACAACAGCCCGGTCTTTTGGAAGATGCTGTTGATTTCATCCCGAAATTGGGCGCATACATTCCGACTATTCTGACAAGTCAGATGATGGTGGCCCCAATAGCTATGGAAACTACCAACAACCACATCATGTACATTCTCTGCAAAAAATTCAATAAGATCGAGCAATGCATACTGATCGTACTTATCCTGGCTGTCTCCATTAAAAACATTATGGTGAATGGCCGGGACGGCAATGCGATCAGAATCATCCCTATATAAAGTCGGAATCTCATACTTCAAATCTAAACTGAACTGCTCCTGGTCAATTCCACAACACCCCTGCCCATCGGGGCATTGCGCAGGATACTTCCACGCAAGGTTATCATAGTATTTCTCACAGCAATGGAGTAGCAGAGCGTACTTCTCTATGGATATATCGTAAGTTTTAACGACAGGCTTTCTCAGGCCGTGACGTTCTGTGTAATATGCCATATAAGTCTCCTTTTAAGTTGATGTTTCTTCAACCGAGCCTTTGATTAAGATGGGACAAATATCTTTTATTTGTAGTTTTAGTTGTTCGTTAATTTCTCTGCGAAGAGCATACGCGTTATAGATATTTACAAGTGATATCTGCTCATCTAAATCCGGCACCGGAATTTCGATTTCATAAAACCTTGGCAAATCTAAGTTTGCACGAACACTGGCATCGCTCATAAAACAACCGAGGCGGTCACTTTCTGGGCGAGAGAACCATAGTTGAATGTATTCCTCTAGAATGGTATCAGTTTTCTTCTGTAACACGGAATATGCAGGGGATACAGCAATTGGTTTATCTCCGCCATATAATGCAATTCGGATGCACTTGTCACGTCCAGTTTGCATAGCACTATATGCAAATTGATTTTTATAAACCAACTTATATTTTAACAAATCTGAGCTGCTTGCTACAGATGGCATAAACTGCTTTGTAATATTGATGCCTTGCGCATTATCGCATATTCCCTCACTATTACGAACATCAACTTCCTCAAGCAGATCCCCCATAGCCATCTTTTTCTTCGTATGCTTGAAATGATCCGCCATGGCAAAGCACGTCAATTTCAGATCCTCCAACCCTTGCTCATAACACCTCTGATTTTGAATCATAGCATTATAAATGTTCACGTATTTTTGTTGAACTTCAATGGATGGCAACTCAATATCGATGTCGCACATATCCTCCCATGAGAAGGTCTCACGGGCAGACCCCCAAGAATTGAAGCGAGTATATCGATCGAACTCTGGGCGATTAAAATACATAAAGAGATAATCTGACATTAGGCCACAATTCTCGCAAACAAAAAACACAATGGAGATAGATGAAACAAGGTATGTCTCTGCTGACGAGTTATACGCTAACGACATTTTATCGCCACGGCGTGAAGTATCAGGGACATACGCAAATGCCTTTGGTGGCATCAGCTTATAAGAAGCTAAATTTACACCTGATAAATCCGCCTTTGTTCTAATAACCTGCTTTTGTGTGGATAATCCAACTACTGCGCCTGCCCCATATTTTCTATTAGTATTCCTGGAATCACATTGCTCTATATATGTGCCAAGCTTAGTTGATTTCATATCCAATCCCCTTAAAAGCATCTTTCAACATAGACTGAGAGAGTTCCTCAGAGGTCATCAGAAGACGCATTTCATTCTGAATTCTGGCCATTTCGCTATCATAGTCAATATCCAAATCATGATCGATAAATTCGATATATTTGCTAGGAGCAAGGGCCCAATCCTTTTCTTCAATAGAAAGATCATTCGGATCTACTTTGTCTTTTTTCAATACCTTAACAGCCTTACATAGCTCAGGCACATCCTGATATAAAGATGTGTCAGTTGATTGCCAATTGTTATAAATTCGTTTTGCTTCAGCAATTTGCTCATCAGTCAAGACAGTCTTTTTCTTCTTTTTCCCTTTATCGATGACAATCTCTTCAACATTACTATCCCAACGGCGTAGATCCATAAACAAAACTTCACCGCTGCGATCTCGTAATTGGCGTCCATTCACGGTTCGAGCCGTTTTATTCATATTAACAATCCAGAGAGTCACCGAAATATCGGTGGTATAAAACATATCACGCGGCAGGACAATAATTGCCTCTACTTTATCATTCATCAAAAGGCGTTTCCGATTCTCATATTCATCAGGATCATTTAATGCTCCATTAGCCAGTAAGAAGCCTGCAATACCGTGATTAACATCCAATTTAGAAATAATATGAAGAATCCAAGCATAGTTTGCATTAGAAGCGCGAGGAACTACATAGCCATTCCACCGAGGATCATCCAACAATTCGTCTTCTCCGCGCCACCCTTTGAGATTGAACGGTGGATTTGCCATAATAAAATCAAATTTTCGATCTTTATGCTGATCGTCAGTAAACGTAGAAGCGTTCTTTTCGCCTAAATCATGTGAAATTCCTCGAATCGCTAAATTCATCTTGCAAAGACGCCAAGTATCCGGTACACTCTCTTGGCCAACAACAGAAATATTGGCCCGATTCCCCTGATGGCGTTCGACAAATTTATGCGATTGCACAAACATTCCGCCGGAACCACAGCAAGGATCATAGACTGTTCCGCTAAATGGCTCAATCATTTCTGCAATCAGCTTTACCACACAAGCGGGCGTATAGAATTCGCCATCTTCCTTGGTGCCACTGGCAGCATAAATCTGCAAAAAATACTCATAAACGCGACCAATAAGATCTTCTTCGTGAAATCGAGATTCCGAGATTTTATTGACTTCATCAATCAATGTTTTGATTTTTTCTTTAGGCGCTCCCAAAGTTGCATAGAAGTTTTGCAGTAATGCGCCTTTCAGCGAAGGATTGGCTTCCTCAATATCAGCCATTGCCTGATCCAAAATCACAGCAATATCATTTGCTCCTGCATTCTTGACAATGTAGGACCAACGCGCTGTTTCTTTCAGATAGAATACATTTACCGCGTTATAGAAAGAAGGCTTCTCTAGGAATACGGGAATGTCGCCATACTGTGCTAAAAGTTCCGCGCGGCGCTTTTCAAATTTATCTCCAGCAAATTTCAAAAATGCCAGCCCAATCACGGCATCCCTGTTTTTCTCCGTGCTACCAACACCACGCAAGGCCACGCGGCAGTTCCACAGAACTGTTTCCAAAGTTATCTCTTTATCTTTTTTAGTGGCCTTAGCCATAGTCTAATACCTCATTTCAACTTATTATAACAACCCAGTATAATTGTACCCTAGATGAGCGCGACCGTCAACAAAGGGAATCAATCGCAAACAATTCTAAAATCATACTATTTTACTAGCAATACAGGCTTGAATTAAAGACCGACCGCCATCATAGCAGTTGGTCTTTAATCTAGAAACGATCCCTATTCAAGCATTTGAAAATGCTTCAGTGCCTCCATAATCGCCGCTTCCTTTTCCGGCGGGCACTGCGGCACTTTGGCATCTTCCTTCTTCGACAGATTATAGTTCTGCCCAACATCCAGCCCACATTTCCGCTTGACCTGGGAGATGTACAGAGAAGATACCTTCAAGCCAGTATGTTTCAGCACATACGCTTTGATCTGCTCATAGGTCGCACCCTTCTGGAACCCGGACATATCCATGTCCTCCAGAGAAAACTCCACACGCACTTTCTTCGAGTCGATTTCTCCCTTGGAAAGCAAGACGACCGTCTCGACATTTGCGGTCCAGGGGAACTGGTCCACGGCCACGGCCTTGTCCACGCGGTAACCGTTCTCCAGAAACACTTCCAGATCCCGCACAAGGCTGGTGGGTTTGCAGGAGATGTAGACAATATGATCCACGCAGTAAGCAATGATCTTCGGCAGTGCCTTGGGGTGGATGCCGTCTCTGGGGGGATCCAGGATGATCATATCCGGCTTCTCTTCCACTTCGTCCAGAACCTTCAGTACATCTCCGGCGATGAATTCGCAGTTATCCAGTCCGTTGGCAGCGGCATTTTTCTTTGCTGCCTCTACGGCTTCCTCCACGATTTCCACGCCGATAACCTTTCCGGCCGCCGGTGCCATGAGCTGTGCGATGGTGCCGGTGCCGCTGTAGAGGTCGAACACAGTCTTGTCGCTGCCGCCCAGGTCGCCCACATAATCTCTCGCCGTCTGGTACAGTACCTCCGCACTGTAAGAGTTGGTCTGGAAAAAGGAGAATGTGGAGATCTTGAATTTCAACCCCAGCAGTTCCTCATAAAAATACTCCTGTCCGTATAACAGCTCCGTACGATCACTCTGCACCACATCTGCAATGGAATCATTGGTAATATGTAAGATTCCTGCGAATTTTCCGGCTAGCTTCCTATCCTGTTCCAGGGAAAGCAGCAGATCCTTAAATCCTGTGATCAGCGCATCCACATCCAAGCTTCCTTCCACCGCCGTCTCTCCCTGCCAGGGATCCTGGGAGGTCGTCACCAGTGCCACCAGAATCTCTCCGGTGCGGGATGCCTTACGTACCAGCAGGTGACGTAAGTACCCCTCATGGCTCATTCTGTGGAAAAAGCTTACCTTCGCCCGGGCAAAGTAATCTCTCACTGTCTGTAAGATCAGGCGGTAATCCGCATCCACGATCTCACAGTCCGCTACGGTCACTATATCGTAGAAGCTGCCTCTCTTATGCATGCCCAGCGCCAGCGGTCCGTCCTTGTACTCGTCTCCGAAGGAAAATTCCATCTTATTACGGTATTCATAAGCCTTCGGGCTGCCCTTGATGCCCTCAAAAGCCCAGGCTTCCTCCTGCTTGTTTAACACACTGTCCAGCAGGCGTTTTACCTGTTCCTCCTTGACTTTCAGCTGTTCTTCGTAAGGAAGAGACAGATAGGTACATCCGCCGCACAACCCAAAAAGGGAACACGTCCGGCCGGTTTCCAGAGGTGACTTTTCCGTCACCTCCAAAAGCCTTCCTTCCGCCTTCCCTTTGCGCACTTTATTCACCGAGAACTTGACTTTCTGTCCGGGCAGGCTGTTCTTGACTACAGCAGTCTCATCTCCCACACAGACGATCCCTTTGTTGGGAAAATCGACCCTTACAACAGATCCTTCATATACCTGTCCTTTTTTCATGGGTTAGTTCTCTCCTTCATCCTCGAAGAAGTCGTCATCATCCTCTTCCACGTCATCTGCTTCATCTTCGAAGTCATCCTCGAAGTCTTCCAGATAATCCTGTGCAAAGAAGAAACGGTATACAGCATAAGCCACTGCTGCAACAGCTACTACGGCGCCGATGATGGCCAGTACCCATAACAGGATATTGCGTTCCTTCTTCTCTTCTACTTCCTTGCCCAACAGCTTGTTAAGCTTCTTCAGTTCGCTGACTTTCAGCTCATTTAATTTGTCAAGATCTACCAGATTTTCAATTCTGTTCATATTATTTACCTGCCTTTCCTGCATCTATTCGTATTTATGGATGCAAAGCATTTTGTTTTCATTCCTTTATATGATACCATATTTTCATCAAAAATACTATAGAAAAACCATATTTGAGGAAATACATTTCTTATTCTTATATTCTTATAATTTCTTACAACTGCTTTAGTTTTGCAAAAGACGCATACATAATCTTCTGCCCTGCCTGGTCGAATTCCACGGTCACCTTATAGTCTCTGGGTTCTCTCACGATATTTAGTACCGTGCCCTCGCCGTATTTGATATGGCGCACTCTGTCACCTACCTCGTAGTCCAGTTTCTCCGGTGCCTTGAACTCCGTGCCCTTCTGCAGTCCGGCCAACTGGTTCAGTCCGCTGATGCCCTTGGAAATATAAGGTTTATCCGCCTTTGCCGTAACACGGGGTTTTAAGGTCGCCTTGGGTCTTGGATCAAAGCCGGTATTACCGAAGCCGCCAAAACCACTATCCGAGCCGGATCCAGACCGGGGAGATGCAATTGCCTCCAGTCCCATGGCACGAAGAGCTGCTTCATTGGCTCTTCTCGCCTGAAAATCTTCCAGATCATCGTCCCGGTATCTTCTGCTGGGCGGCAGGGTATTATCCAATAATTCCTTCGGAATCTCCCTCACAAAACGGCTCACCGGATTGTACTGGGTCTCCCCACGCAGCATTCTGCTCTTTGCACATGTCAGCGTCAGATCCTCCTTGGCTCTGGTGATTCCCACATAAGCCAGTCTTCTCTCTTCCTCGATCTCCAACGGGTCATCGGAAGCAATGGTCATAAAGCTGGGGAATAATCCATCTTCCATGCCGGCGAGATACACCACCGGGAATTCCAGGCCTTTGGCACTGTGCAGCGTCATGAGCAGCACCCGGTTGTCACCGTTCTCCACATTGTCAATGTCTGCCACCAGCATGATTTCTTCCAGAAATTCCGACAGAGAAGGCTCGTCGTGAGTCTCCTCATATGCGGCCGCCTTGGTGATCAATTCATCTACGTTCCCCAGACGATCCTCAGCGGATTCCTCATCCTGATCCCGCAGATATTCTGCATAATCGATCCGTTCCAGCAGAGATTTGATCAGATCCGGCAATGTATACGAAGACAATCCGCTGCGAAGTACCTCGATCAGATTCACAAATCCACGGATCTTGGTCTCCGCTCTTCCCAATCCCTTGATCTGATCTGCTTCACACAATGCATCAAATAAAGTAATATCCTTCATCTGTGCATAGTCTGCTACCTTTTCCAAGGATGCCGCACCGATGCTTCTTTTCGGCACATTAATAATTCTGCGCAGAGCCACTTCATCCCTGCCGTTATCAATAGTTTTCAGATATGCCAGAATATCGCGGATCTCCTGTCTGGCATAGAAGTTCACTCCACCTACCACATGATAAGGAATGCCCTCCACTACCATACGTTCTTCCAGAAGTCGCGACTGGGCATTGGTACGGTACAGCACCGCACAGTCCGCATAGGCAATGCCGTCATTTTTCACCTTGTCGGCAATATCGTCCGCAATGTATTCCGCCTCTTCATAGGCATTGTCAAACTGCCTGAAATGTACCCGGCTGCCTGCTCCTTTTTCCGTCCAGAGGGCTTTTTCCTTACGGCCTCTGTTGTTACGGATCACCGCGTTGGCCGCATCCAGGATGTTCTGGGTGGATCGGTAGTTCTGTTCCAGCTTAATCACCTTTGCATCGGGATATACCTTCTCGTAGTCCAGAATATTACGGATATTGGCACCGCGGAATTTGTAGATGGACTGGTCATCATCACCTACCACACACAGATTGCGATAACCGTCCGCCAACAGACGGATCAGTTCGAACTGCGCTGTATTGGTATCCTGGTACTCATCCACCATGATATATTTGAAACGTTCCTGATAATTATAAAGTACTTCCGGGCAGCTTTTGAACAGTTCCACAGTCTTTACAATAATATCATCAAAATCCAGTGCATTACTCTTTTTCAAGGTCTCCTGATACTCTCTGTAGACCTTGGCGATCACGGATTTCTTGTAATCTCCCACGGATTTTACTTCAAATTCCCGCACATCCACCAGCTCGTCCTTGGCGGAGGAAATTTCCGATAACAGCGTCCGCTCTTTGTACATCTTCGTGTCGATGTTCAGGCGCTTGCAGACCTGCTTTATCACAGATTTCTGGTCATCCGTATCATAAATGGTAAAATTCGAATCATAGCCCAACCGGTCAATATGTCTTCTGAGGATCCTCATGCAAGTGGCATGGAATGTCGCTACCCATACCTGATCCGCACCGAAACCTGCGATCTGATCCACACGCTCCCGCATCTCCTGGGCTGCTTTGTTGGTAAAAGTGATGGCCAGAATGTTCCATGGATTTACTCCCATCTCATCGATCAGATAAGCCACTCTGTGGGTCAGGACACGGGTCTTGCCGCTTCCTGCGCCCGCCAACAGAAGGAGCGGTCCTTCCGTATGAAGCACCGCTTCTTTTTGTTCTTTATTTAAGGTATCATAAATACTCATGAATTACGCATTATCCCTTTCATTAAATTCCTGCAAAAACTTTCGGAAATCATCGATTGGCATAGGCTTTGCATAAAAATAGCCCTGTACGATGTCACAGTCCGCCAGACGCAGCATGTCTAACTGTTCCTTCGTCTCCACCCCCTCTGCCAATACCTTGAAGCCGAGATGCTTCAACATTTTAGTCAGATATTTGATAATTGTCAATGCCGTTTCTTCCCGTTCGCTGTTCATGGTGTCATCCAGGAACTGCTTGTCCAGCTTCACCGTATCCACCGCTACCTTGGACAACAGATTCAGGGATGAATAACCGCTGCCGAAATCATCTACTGAAATCTCTACCCCTTTATCCCGGAGAGTCTCCAGATTGTTGGTCAGTTTATTTAGATCCGACATGAAAACAGATTCCGTCACTTCCACTTCCAAAAGTTCACTGGGTACTTTGTAGTCTTTCAGGCGTTTTAAAATATTCGGTACGAAGTCTGTATATTCATTATGCCTTCTGGAAAAGTTCACCGAGATCGGCACCACTTCTTCTCTCTGCGCCAAAGCATCCTGCAAATATTCCAGTACCTGATCCAGAATGGCAAAATCCACCTTGGTCACAAATCCGTTTCTCTCAAAGACATCAATAAATCTCCCCGGCATTACCATAGAACCGTCAGCCCGGATCCATCTGACCAGTGCTTCAGCACCCACTACTTTTCCGGTGTGCAAAGAAACTTTCGGCTGCAGATACGCCCGAAATTCCTTATTATTGTATGCAGCTACCATACCAGATACGATCTCTCTGGTATTCTCCAGATTCTTACGGATCTTCTCTGTATAGATTTCCACCGCACTGTCTACCTTCTGGGTCTTGCACTGTTTTCTGGCCTCATTGGCGTTATCCATCATGGAGGACACCGACCAGTCATTCTCCAGGACTTCATACATTCCCGTGGCAATGACCAGATTGCACTGGTCGTAGCGGCTGTTGGTCTTCTGCACAAAAGTATTGGTGAATTCCAGATATTTGTCTCTGGCCTTCTCCACCGTATCTTCCTTCAGCACTCCCACGAAATGATCCGAAGTTACACGACAGAACAGTACGCCGTTCTGGCACTTTTCCTGCAAGGCTATCGCAAAATCATGCAGGATCCTATCTCCCACTTCATAACCGTACATTTCGTTCACATACTGGAAATTTGAAAAATCAGATGACACAAAAAACAATCCTGATTTCCCATGGGCAGCCATATAGGCCTCCAGCTTATCCACAAACTTGTTATATATCGGCAGTCCGGTCAGAGCATCATAATTCAGTTTCCGGTTCAGCTCACGCTGATCTTTCTCCGCATTCTTCAGCGTGCGCAGTCGGTTAAAAATCTGGTGAGAAATTCTGCACAGTGCATTTTTCTCCTCCTGCCAGCTTCTGTCTGTGTGGCGATTTGAGAAAATAACGCTGGCCTTTAATCCCTTAGCGGCCGTGGACATTACAATCATCACGGACTCCGCCTCTTCCTTGTAGACATCCGGAGTCTCTGACTGACGGTAGATCACAGCACCGGATTCATCGGCCTTTTTCCGGATCCTGTCCCATTCGAACACGCCGGGATTCAGGATTCTTCTGGCAAAATCTTTCTTCTCTTCACGATTCCATTGATAACGGATTGTTGGTCCAGCCTCGTTGACTTCCATACAGATCATGTCATCAATTCCAAAAAAGCTACAGGTCCGCTCACAGATCACCTTTAGTGCACTGGTCAGATTCGGCACATTTTCCAACAGATCCATGCAAAATAATACCAAATCTTCCGCACTCTCAAACTGTGCCTCTTTATGGGCAATCTCGTCCTCCTTGTTCTCTTCACTGTCCAGATAACTCTTGCCGGGCAATGCCACACCTTCCTTGACATCCAGCAGGTAATAAGCACCCTTTCCTTTGCTCTTTACCTGATACAGGGCTGCATCTGCCCACTGGAACAACAGATTGTAATCCGTCACCGTGCCGTCTGTCACCGCCGCGCCCAGGCTACAGGAAATGTGCAGCCCTGTCTTGTCATCATCATAACGGTCAGACATGCAGCGGTTCAGCTGTTTTAATTTCTCCTCCAGGTGTTCTCTGTCCATGTCCTCCACATAGAAGACAAATTCATCCCCACCGATCCGGCCTTTTAACGCCTCGGGGAAAATATTACTGAGTTCATCCGCAAAGGAACACAATACCGCATCCCCAAACAGATGGCCGTTGGTGTCGTTAATCTTCTTAAAGCTGTCCACATCCTGTACGACCAGATACCCAGTCTGCCCGCGTTTCAGGCTCTGTAGCCTGGCACCGATCTGTTGTTTGATGGTAGAATTGTTCAGCAATCCGGTCAGGGAATCTTTCTGAGATTTTTCCCGCAGTTCCCACTCTTTTTTCTTCTGGTCATCAATGTCACAGACCTTTCCCAGAACCCGCTCCGGTTCTCCCTTTTCATCATAAAAAGTCTGTCCGATGACCTTCACCCACCTGGGTTTCCCCTCTGCATCAGTCTTGCAGAGTTCGATATAAATATCCGGCTTGCCACTGCGCAGTGCTTCTGCCAGCTGTTGTTCTACCGTTTCTGTCCGGTTCCCGGCTTCTTTGAGCAGCTGATCTGTATACCCCTCCGTGATCTGCCGGGAATACAGAATTCCCTCTCCCGGACCGGCATAATACATCTTGTCATTTACAATATCATATTCGAAAATCAGATCTCCGGACATACGGATCACAGCCATCAGCTTTTCCCGCTCCCGATGCAGTTCTCTGGTGGTCTCATCCAGCTGTCTGTCCACATCCCCTGTCTGTTTTTCCTGCAATGCAACCTCTTTTTTCAATCCCATACATTTTTCTTCCATGCAGACCCTCTTTTGCTTTCTCTATACCTCTTCCACCCGGCTGAAATTCCAGACACGGAGATTGTATTCCACGATCGGCGTGTCACAGTAAATACATTTCTTGGCTCCCAGTCCCGGAAGCGGTGCTCCACAGTTCGGACAGTTCAGTCCCAGACCGGCATCCTCCTGATTCTCGATCATATCCTGATCCTGGATATAGACCAGTTCCACGTTATACTTGGCCTGTTCTTTATGCTCTTCACTGCCTCTTATTACTTTTCCGTTCTCTTTTAATGCATGAAAATACTCCACTGCCGTCTGCAGGACAATACTCTGTCTTCCCCTCTGCTTCCGGTACTGGTGGATCTCCGTTCTGTGAATATGGATATTTTCAAAGCTCTCCTTCTGGGACTGGTTCTGTAGCATTTCCAGCCGCAGTCTGAGCTGTTCTTTCAATTCTCTGGTTCCCTCCGACAACAGGGCCGGATTCTGTTTCGTAATACTCTGCAGATAGGAGGTCAGCACATTCTCCGCTCTGCTCTTCATCTCATCATAATGAAATTCCGGGAAATCCCGCATAATGGACGGCATGTACAGGTTGGTTGCGGAAGAGACCGACTTCGGTGTCATTTCCACTTCCTTTTCTCTCTGTTTCATTCCCTCAATCATGGAGTCCGTTCCGAATAACATCCGGGAGGTATCCCGCAGTTTTTTCCTGATGTTGCAATAGGCATAATAAATGATTCCTGCAAGCACCAGAAGTAATACCAATATGACGATAATTGCAATCAGATTTCCGCTCATTTATGTTTCTCTCTGTTTTTCATTCTGTTGTAATGTTTGTATAGCATAAGTTTCAGGAACGCAGGTGCCAAAGTTGCACCACATATCTGAACTGTTAACAGTTCAGCGCGCCATTCGCAAAGCCGCACTGTTACAGCAAAGTACAGCAGACGCCTAAAGGCATCCGCTGTACTGCTGTTTTGTAGAAATATTCTGCTGAGTATGTATTATACTCTGTCGTTCTCGTCAAAAGGATCACCGCACTCCGGGCAGAACTTGGGAGGATGTGCAGGATCTTCCGGCTCCCAGCCACACTTGTCGCATTTATAGATCGGTGCGCCGTCCGGCTTCTTTGCTCCGCATTCGGAACAGAACTTGCCCTGGTTTACTGCACCACAGCTGCAGGTCCAACCTGCATCGGAGGGCTTGGGTGCGCCACACTCGGAACAGAATTTGCCCCGGTTATCCGCAGCACCGCAGCTACAGGTCCAGCCTAGTACCGGTGCCTGCATCTTAGGAGCCTGCCCCTGCACAGGTGCTGCCTGTGCCTGCTGCATACCCATACCATTCTGCTGTGCATCCATCTGGTACAGTTGGCCGGCATTAATACCACCTACCATATTCGCCATGTTCATACCGGCAAATGCCATCATAGGTCCTGTAGAAGTATTAGATGCTGCCATCTTCATAGCTTCGGCCTGTGCAGCAGTCATGGTAGCTGCAGCCATTCCGGTATTGCGCAGTACTGCGGTTCTCTGCAGATCAGCAATAGTCTTCGCATCCTCATCGGGAATCTTTGCAGAGTTGATATTGATAGTAACGATCTCGATACCGCGAAGCTTGGTCCACAGATCGGAAAGTTCATCTTTTAAAGCCTCCGTCAGTTCCTCAGTGTGTGCGGGAATCTCACTGGGACGGACGCCTTTTGCGGAGATCTTGGCCAGTGCGGGCTGCAATGCAGTCAACAGCTCTGCCTTCATCTTCGCTACCAGTTCACTTCTGGTGTAGGACTCTGTTACGTTACCACATACATTCTTGTAGAATAACAGAGGATCTACCAGATGGAAGGAATATTCACCGTTACAACGTAAAGAAGTATCCAGATCCAGTCCGATATTCTGATCGATCACACGGAAAGGAATGGGGCTTGCAGTACCAAAGAGATTGTTCATGATCTCCTTAATATTAAAAAAGTAGATTCTCTGATCCTTTGCCGCATTACCTCCGAAGGTAAAACGCTTCCCGATATTGGAAAATGTATTCTTAACGCTCTCACCAAGATTTCCGTAGAACAGGCTGGGCTCGGTGGAAGAATCATATACGAATTCACCTGCATCGGCACAGAACTCTACAATTCCGCCCTGATCCACGATGATCATACACTGTCCTTCGTTGACTGCCACGATAGAGCCGTTGGAGATAATGTTCTCCACACCCTTGGTGTTACTGTTACGTCCATTGGTTACACGCTGCTGTCCTTTTACTACCAGCACATCATTGGAAAGGGAATCACAATAGAAATACTCTCTCCACTGGTCAGCCATCATGCTGCTGACTGCATCTTTCGCTGCTCTGATTAAACCCATTACCGCACCTCCGTTTTTATATGAAAAATCTGTTCTTTTTCACATCTCTTATATT
>ERZ894194.996-NODE-996-length-17999-cov-6.351259_pt1 | contig 17999 bp, 19 predicted proteins | sample MGYA00380283_ERZ894194 | MGnify/ENA primary metagenome ERZ894194 (study PRJEB32331, sample SAMN06328448) | human gut metagenome | biome: human gut microbiome; feature: stool | host: Homo sapiens | collected 2013-02-13 ... | reverse complement strand
TCTGCGGCTTTATCCACGCTCACGTCCATCTGATTTTCCGCATATTCTTCCGGTTTGTCAAGCTGATAATTCTGATTTTCTGTCTTCAATTTTTTTCCTCCAAATTCATTCTGTCATCCTGATCCTTCTATCTTTTCCGCACGTTTTCGTCCATGTCCGCTACTTTTGCAGTTCTACATCCATGTCCTCCATCAGCTCCGTAAAAATCCGGAACAGATAGTCCATTTCGTCATCATTCTCTACGAACTCATAGACAGCCTCACTGTCCTCCTGTCTGGATACGTCCTTTAAAATATAGCATTCGCCGTCCTCATCCTCATCTTCGGAATCTGTTACCAAAAGATAATTCATTCCGTTGATTCTGGTCTCCTCCAGCACATAAAAATCCATCGCTTCTCCGGTATCTGTCTGTAATGTAATTTTCTCTTCCTGTGCCACGTTCTCACTCCTTCAGAGATCCCAGGTAAGACTGCAAAATCAGGGTAGCTGCAATCTTATCAATCACCTTTTTGCGATCCTCCCGGCGCACTCCGCTTTCTATTAAAATCTCATTTGCCTCTATAGTTGTCAGACGCTCGTCCCACAGAACCACAGGGAGTCCAGTTCTGCGTATCAGCATATCGCGAAATTCTTCCGTTTTCCTTGCACGCTCGCCAATGGTATCATCCATGTTCTTAGGATAACCCAAAACAATGGTTTCAACCCCGTATTCCTTAATCAACGACTCAATCCTTGCCAGAGTTTTCCGAAGCTTGTTCTCCTCCTTACGGGTAATGGTCTCTACTCCCTGGGCTGTAATCCCCAGAGGATCACACACCGCCACTCCCACAGTCTTTGAGCCATAATCCAGTCCTAAAATCCTCATACACTGCCTTTCCAGGATACCGTTTCCCTTCTGCTCGGAAAACCACTCCTTTTTGCCTACAGAAAATAAAGCCAGCCCCATCTACAAAACGCATCCGGCATCCTCCGCAGTGCGTTTTCCGCTGCAGAACACTTATGCTCCGCAGCAGTGTAACAGATATGGCTGGCAGTTTTTTTCACTCTATCTCAGCTTCGTATCAATATAAACAGACATCAGCTCTTCCAGAATCTCATCTCGCTCAACTTTCATAATCAGACTTCTGGCGCCCTTATGGCTGGTAATATAGGTGGGATCTCCGGACATAATGTATCCAACAATCTGGTTCACCGGATTGTACCCTTTCTCTCTAAGCGCTGCATAAACCAACTCTAAAACCTGGCTGACATCCATCTTCTTCTCCTGTACTGCCCTGAAAAACTGTGTGTTATGAATTTCGCCCATGTTCCTCACGTCCTTTAACTATTCTTTTCTATTTTATACTACTTTGTCCAATTCGGCAAGGGGAATTTTTCCCGCTGTCTTCTTCTGCCTCTTTTTCCTTACTGCTCACAGCAGCTCATTTTCCTATCAGAAATTTACCGCAGCTCAGGAAAGCAGAAGAATTTCCGGTGTAAGCATTTCTGTCAGAACTCCCTCTGCCATCTGATTTTTCCTGCCTTTTTCCAGGGGAACTACTGCCTTTACATATTCTCTGGTATGTCCAATCATGTAGGCTTTCCCGTCTATCTGTGTTTCTTCCTCCAGAAGAATCTCTGTTTTCCTGCCCAAAAAGCTTCTTCTATACTGTTCTGAAAGGCGTTTTTCCAGCTCCAGCAGTTCGTCGCTTCGCAGCGTTTTTATCTGCTCCGGAATCTGCTCCGGCATCCGATCCGCCCGAGTCCCAGCCCGGCGGGAATACTTGAAAATGTGCATTTCATAGAAGCCGATCTGCTCCAGAAAACGCTTTGTCTCCTGAAATTCTTCCTCTGTCTCCCCAGGAAATCCTACAATCACATCGGTGGTAATAGCTGGCTGTTCAAATGCCTTTCTGAGAATTTCGCATCCGCGGTCATAGGCTGCGGCCGTATAATGGCGGTTCAAGCGCTTTAAGGTTTCTTCAGATCCGCTCTGCAGAGAAAGATGGAAATGCGGGCAAAGCTTGGGGAGAGCTGCTAACTCTGATGCAAACTCCTCCGTTACAATCCGAGGCTCTAAAGAACCCAGGCGTATCCGCTCGATTCCCGGAATCCGGTGAATCCGCTGAATCAGCCCCAGGAGATTTTCTTTCTCTTCTGTAAAATCCACACCATAGGAGCTTAAATGGATTCCCGTCAGAACCACCTCCCGGTATCCTTTTTCTGCCAGCGTGCGTACCTCAGACTCAACGTCCTCTGACCGGCGGCTGCGAACCCGGCCCCTGGTATAGGGAATAATACAATAGCTGCAGAACTGGTTGCATCCGTCCTGTACCTTCAAAAATGCCCGGGTGTGATCCGCGATCCGGCTGATCTTTAATTCCTCGTATTCCTGTGTGTTTCCAATATCGATCACATGCACCTGATGCTTTTCCTGAAAATATTCCTCCAGAATCTCCACCAGATCCTGTTTTTTGTTATTTCCTATAATCACATCTACTGCCAGATCCTTCTTCAGCTCCTCGGAGGCTGACTGTACATAGCACCCTGCAGCCACCACCACCGCATCCGGATTCTGCTTTCTTGCCCTGTGCAGCATCTGTCGGGATTTCCTGTCTGCCATGTTGGTTACAGAGCAGGTATTGATGAGATACACATCTGCCTTTTCATGAAAAGGCACGATCTGATACCCGGCCGCCTCCAGTAACTGCTGCATGGCCTCTGTCTCATAGGAATTCACTTTGCATCCCAGGTTATGTAGGGCTGCTGTCCGCATATTCTTTTCTCCTTTTCCCGAACTCTTTACCGGGTTTTCACCGGATTTTCACCGAAACTCCCTATTGACTTTTCTTCCATATCTGGGTAGTATTTATGTAGGACTGGCAGTTGGGATTCTCCCTGCCGTCACAAAAAAATACTGAAAACCATTAAGGAGGTTTTATACATGAAAACTGTTCGTATTTCTTTAAATTCCATTGATAAAGTAAAGTCTTTCGTAAATGACCTGACCAAGTTCGACGTTGACTTCGATCTGGTATCCGGCAGATACGTAATCGACGCCAAGTCCATTATGGGTATTTTCAGCCTGGATCTGTCCAAGCCCATCGATCTGAATATTCACGCAGAGGCTGGTATCGATGAGATTCTGGAGACCCTGGCTCCCTATATCATTCAGTAAGTTCTTCTGAATATCTGTTTTTAGAGAATGCAAAGGATGCTTCTGTTCGAGAGGCATCCTTTCTCTGTTTTATCTTTAGTCACACCAAACAACCTCTGCGGTCTCCAGGGCCGTCTTTACCATCTCATCAATCTTTTCTTTCAGATTCTGCTCAGATTTGTGAATCATATTCAGATTCGGCTTAATCACCGGATGCTTTGCCACAAAAATAGTGCAGCAGTCTTCATAAGGCTGAATCGAAGTCTCAAAGGTTCCGATCTTCTCAGAAATATCAATAATCTCCTGCTTATCAAAGCCAATCAGCGGGCGGAATACCGGCATTGTGCAGACCTCATTGGTTGCCGCTAAGGACTGAACGGTCTGAGAAGCTACCTGACCAATACTCTCTCCTGTAATCAGGGCCAGAGCGTTATTTTTCCGTGCAATTTCCTCTGCAATCTTCATCATATAACGCCGCATGATGATCGTTAGCTCCTCGTGAGGACACTGCTCGTAAATATACAGCTGAATATCTGTAAAGTTTACGATATGAAGCGGAATCGGGCCGGAATAGCGGGCAACCAGCTTTGCCAGATCAATCACCTTCTGCTTTGCACGGTCACTGGTATAGGGCGGTGCATGGAAATAAACTGCATCAATCTTTACGCCCCGCTTGGCAATCATATAGCCTGCTACCGGGCTGTCGATTCCGCCGGACAAAAGAAGCATGGATTTTCCGTTCGTTCCCACAGGCATACCGCCGGGGCCCGGAATCATCAGGGAGTAAATATTGACTACCTTTCGAATCTCAACCTTCAAAAGAACCTCTGGCTTATGAACATCTACAGAAGTTTCCGGATAGGCGTTTAAAATTACCTCTCCCAGCTGACGGTTCATTTCCTCAGAATGAACCGGATAGTTTTTATCTGCTCTCCGGCTGTCTACCTTAAATGTAAAATGGCGATCCGGATAAGCCTCTCCAATATAATCGATCACGACCTGCTTAATATGCTCAAAATCCTTATCTTCAATCTGAAGCATCGGACAGATCCAGGCAATGCCGAACACATGCTGCAGAGCTTCAATGACCTCATCATAGTCATAATCTCCCTCTGCCTGAACATAAATCCGGCCAGCCTCCTTGGATGCCAGAAATCTTCCCTCTACTCTGCGCAGAGCATTTTTAATCTGCTTAATCAGAGCATCCTCAAACAGATACCGGTTTTTTCCTTTTGTTCCGATCTCTGCGTACTTAATTAAAAATGACTGATATACCATAGTTTGTCCTCTCTTATCCCCGCTGATACCGGCGAAGCACCGGCAGCAGCTCCTTTAACGTATCAATGCAGTAATCGATCTCTTCCTTTGTGTTAAAAATGCCAAAGCTGATGCGGATAGTCGCATCCAGGTATTTCTGCGCCAATCCGATTCCCTTCAGTGTCCCGCTGATGCCAGGATGATGGGAGGAGCAGGCAGAACCGGAGGAAACGTAAATTTCCTTATCCTCCAGCGCATGAAGAAGCACCTCGCTTCGAACGCCCTCAAAGCTGACGCTGACAATCTGGGGGGCGCTTTCCGTTCCCTTTTTGCTGTTGACCAGCGTGCCCTCAATCTCTCCCAGGCGATCTATCATGTAGTCCTTCAGCTCTGTCAGGCGGCGGATTTTCTCCTCATGATCCGTGTACATTTCTTTTGCAGCAACGCCCAGCCCTGCTGCTCCAGGAACATTTTCCGTGCCGGAACGAAGATTGTTCTGCTGGCCTCCGCCATAAATCAACGGCTTGATTTTCACGCCGCTTCTGATATAAAGAAATCCCACGCCCTTGGGGCCGTGAATCTTATGTCCGCTGACAGACAGAAGATCGATTCCCTGCTTTTTCGGTCGAATTACATATTTTCCATAAGCCTGGATTGCGTCCACATGGAAAATCACTGACGGATTTTTAGCCTTGATGATCCGGGAAATCTCTTCTATAGGTTCTACTGCGCCCACCTCGTTATTTACATACATCACAGACACCAGAATCGTATCTGGACGAATCGCCTCCTCCAGCTGCTGAAGGCTGATATGGCCGTTATGATCCACAGGCAGAAAGGTTATCTCAAATCCCAGCTCCTCCAGATAGGTCAGCGGATTGTAAACGGAAGGATGCTCCACTGCCGTTGAAATAATATGGCGTCCTGCCCGCTGATTGGCCAGAGCCGTACCGATCAGGGCCATATTGTTGGATTCTGAGCCGCCGGAGGTAAAAAGAATTTCCTTTTCTGCTGCCTTTAAGGTTCCTGCAATAATTCTGCGGGCCTCCCGGATATACTGCTCCGCCTCCATACCTTTTCTGTGTTTGGCGGCTGCATTGCCGTAATCCTCTGTCATGGTTTTTACTACAATATCCTTTACGCTGTCCAGCACGCGGGTACTGGCGGAATTATCAAAATAGCACTCCATTTTTTTCTCCTTATTCGTTTGTTACTGTTCCAGCTGGAACATGAGAATTGACAGAGCCGCCATTCCTGCTGTCTCTGTTCTCAGGATTCGTCTTCCAAGAGTAATCGGATGGATTCCCTTTTTCACAGCAGCCTCCACCTCTTCCCGGTCAAATCCGCCTTCAGGGCCTATGTAAATTCCTGCCTGCATTCCCGGCTTGATTCTGCCAAGAATCTCCCTGGTTTTTTCCATTCCCTCTTCCAGCTCGTAGGGAATCAGATTGATGTCAAACTTTTCGGAATAGGAAAAGGCCTCCGCAAGCGTCATCACACCCTTCACCTCTGGAATCTGCATCCGGCCGGACTGCTTGGCTGCGCTTTCCGCAATGGCATTCCAGCGGCGGACTTTATTTTCTTCTTTCTTTTTATCCAGCTTTACCACAGAACGCCTGGTTGCAACCGGAATGATTTCACAGGCTCCCAGTTCTACCGCCTTCTGAATAATCAGCTCCATTTTATCTCCCTTGGGAAGTCCCTGGAAGAGATAAAGTCTGGCCGGAAGCTCACTGGAATCCGTTTCCTCAGAAAGAATTCTCGCTCTTACAAACTCCGGCTCCATGGTCTCCAGCTCACAGATATAATTCCGGGAGATGCCGTCCCGTACTCCGATCTTCTCTCCTGCCTTCATCCGCAGTACATTGCGGATATGATTCACATCCTGCCCTGTAATCACAGCATATCCATCTGCAATCTGAGAGGTGGCTACAAAAAAATGATACACGCTCCCGCTCCTTTACTTTCTCCGGGCAGTAATGGATACCCACTCACCCTGGTATGTAGTTTCCAGAATCTCCAGTTCCTCATTGGCTTCCATGGCCTGGCGCACGTCCGCCTCTTTTGTATTGATAATGCCTGAGGTAATAAAAATACCTCCGTGCTTTAAGTGGGCGCAGATCTCTCCCTGCAGCATGATAATAACCGGCGCCAGAATATTGGCAACTGCAATATCATAGCACTCATACCCTGCCTGATCCTGAATGGCCTTATCATCAATAATATTGCCCTGAACCACACAGAAGCGCTCCTGGGAAATATCATTGGATTCCAGATTCTCTCCTACTGCCGTAATGGCATTTTCATCCAGATCTGTGCCAAACACATGATGAGCGCCCAGCTTTAAGGCCGCAATACCGAGAATTCCGCTTCCTGTTCCCACATCCAGAATATCGGAGCTGCTGTTCACATATTTGCGCAGCTGGCGGATACACAGCTGGGTTGTTTCATGCATTCCTGTTCCAAATGCCGTACCTGGATCGATCTGAATCAGCAGCTTGTCTCTGTGCTGAGGGGGAATCTCCTCCCAGGTAGGCTTAATCAGAATGTCATCTACTGTAAAGGGCTTAAAATACTGCTTCCAGTTGTTGATCCAGTCCTTATCCTCTGTCTCGGAAACAGCAATGGTCCGCTCTCCTACATTGACAAACTGGCTCAAATCGTCCAGACCTTCCTCAATCTCCCGCAGAATAGTTTCCAGATTGGATAAATCCTCCAGATAAAAGCTCACCTTTGCTGTTCCGTCATCCGGCGGAAGCTCCGGCAGAATGTCAATAAACATCCCCTTGGTATCTGCTTCAGACAAAGGAATATTGTCCTCGATTTCGATTCCTTCAATGCCGATTTCATCCAGCATACTGCTGATCAGATCCACTGCCTCAGTTGTGGTCTTCAGGGTAAATTTTGTCCACTTCATAATGAAGTCACACTCCTTTCCTGAACGGTTACAATTTTTCAATATTGTTCCGTTTTTCTTTATGCACCTGCAATAATTTTCACAAATAAAATAGCGAGAACCACCAGAATCACTGGACGCACAATCCTCTGTCCATTATGTACCACCAGACCGGAACCAATATAATGACCGGCAATGCAGAACACGCCTGCTGCCAGCCCCAGTCCGTAAAGGACAGTTCCATTAACCAGGAAGTTCACTAAAGCTGCCACATTGGATGCCAGGTTAATCACCTTCGTCAGGGCTGATGCCTTGCGCACATCCATTCTGACCGCTCCCGTAAGAATCAGAAGCAGGAAAGTACCGGTTCCCGGTCCGTAAAAGCCGTCATAAGCGCCCACTACCAGCGCTGCCAGCACAGCAATCGCAAAGGCTGCTTTTTCCGGCAGCGGCTCCTTTACTGCCACATCACCCAGATTTTTGTTGCGGAGTACATAGAAAGCTACCACCGGCAAAACAGGAATCATAAGATTTTTCAGCACCTGTTCACTGACCAGCAAAGAAAGGCTGGAGCCGATGGAGGAACCAATGAGGGATGCAATACAGGCTGCCACAGCGATCTGAAGCATCTGCTTTCCTTTCAGATATCCGTTTTTCAGATACCGGCCTGTGGAAATGGTTGTTCCCATAGCTGATGCCAGCTTGTTGGTTCCAATGGCAAAGTGGGCCGGAACTCCTGCAATAATATAGGCAGGGAGGGAAATTAGTCCGCCGCCGCCCGCTATAGCATCCACAAAACCAGCCAGAAATACCAGCGGACATACAATCAAATACTGTATCATTGTTCTTCTCTCTTTCGTATCGTTATTATGTCTGCTTATGCCGGATAAGCCGCTGCTTTCAGACTGGTATCCCTTCCTGAAAAGATTCAGCCCGTTTTCGGCACAAAGCTACAAGCTATCATATCACAGAATCCGCTCCTTTACAACCGGGTGCTTCCGAAAAAACAGAGGGAAAAAAAGCCCCATGGATTCCCTGGGAAATCGTATCCCCCAGCTGCTTTATGGTTTGATCAATATCCGGAGGCGTAACATAAAGGCTTCCAAATTCCGGCTCAAGAAGCTCCCGAATCAAGCTGTACTGCTCTTCTGGCCCCATATCGCGCACAAACTCTCCCATTCCCCTGGTTTCTCTGCTGTCTGCCAAAGCCTGAATCATGGTATTGACTGTATCATGGACAATGGCCGCCGCCCCCACTACTGTAGGTACGCCAATGGCCAGAACAGGAACCCCCAGGCTTTCTTCTGTCAGACTGTGCCTGTGGTTTCCCACTCCGGAGCCTGGATGGATGCCTGTGTCTGTCAGCTGGATTGTGGTTCCCAGACGGCGGATACTTCTGGCTGCCAGAGCGTCAATGGCAATCACAAGCTGCGGTCTTGTTTCCCTGATAATTCCCTTTAAAATTTCTGCCGTTTCCATCCCGGTCTGGGCCATGACACCAGGTATAATTCCACTGAGAACAGGAAGACCGCGCTCACTGCAAAATCCTGGCCCCATCTGGCTTTCCAGATGCCTGGTCATCTGAAGGTTTCCTATAGTTTCTGGTCCGAGACTGTCCGGCGTCACCAGATGATTTCCCAGGCCAACTGCAAGAATCCGAATGCCTGCTTCCGCCTCATTCCCCTCCCTGCCTGTCAGGTGATGTTTCAAAAGTGAAGCCGACAGCCGCTGTATCTGTATAGCCAGCTCCCGGGAAACCGCCTCCTGACATTCTTCTCCCCCCTTTGCCAGCTGAGGCGCCTCCAAAGTCAGGTAGGTTCCCTGGGGCTTTCCCATGGCTTCCGCCCCACGGCCATCAAGAATCCTTACCTCCGACAGCTTGACCAGAGACTGCTCCCCTGTCCATTCCCGCAGAGACACGCCTGCTATTTCGCCGCCGTCTCCTGGAACGCATTCCCGCTGTTCCAGAGCCAGGTCTGTACGAACCTGAAATTCTCTTTTTTCCGTTTTTATTCCTGAATTTTTCATTTTTCACTCTCCAGTCATCTGCTTCCCGCAGATCTGATCTTCAAATACGTCATTTTCCTGAACAGTTCCTATTTTTTCTCAAAAAACTGCCTTTTATGTATTGACTTTTCCTGATGGATTGGTTAGAATACAAAAGTATGTTTACATTGAACTGTCCGTGTCCAGACTTTGATGCAAACCAAAGACTATGAATAAAATTTATAATTGGAGGTGCCCAGATTGGCTAACATTAAATCTGCTAAAAAAAGAATTTTAGTAAACGAAACCAAAGCTGCTAGAAACAAAGCAATCAGATCCAAAGTAAAAACTGCTTGCAAGAAGGTTGACGCTGCTGTAATTGCCGGAGACAAGGCTGCTGCTCAGGTAGTTTTAAACGCTGCTATTTCCGAAATCGAGAAAGCAACCAGCAAGGGTGTTTACCATCAGAACACAGCTTCCAGAAAGGTTTCTCGTCTTTCTAAAGCTGTCAACGCTATGGCTTAATCATTGGCTGGAAGATCGATATGATATAAAAAATCCGATTCTCAGGTGTGGAGAATCGGATTTTTTGTTTCCTCTTACAAAAGACCGTGGCGATAAAGAGCCCGGACAACACCGTTTTCATCTACGCTTTCTGTTACCTCATCTGCTATGGCCTTTACCTGCGTGTCTGCATTTCCCATGGCAATTCCAGTTCCGGCAAATTTCAGCATATCCATGTCATTCTCTCCATCACCAAATGCCATAATTTCCTCCTGACTTATAGAACAATCCTCCAGAAAACGCCGGATTCCCGCAACCTTCCCGCCTTTTTCCGGAATCACATCCACAGCCCTTTCATGCCACCGGATCATGCGGCTCTGGTTTAATGTTCTCACCAGCTCATCTGCCTCCCAGCCTCTGTCATAGAGAATAAACTGATAGATTTCCTCACCCGTATACACGCCCGTCTCCGGCACCGGCGTAGAAATATCTGCCTGGGCCCGCCGGACCGCATCATTGACAAAATTCAGATACATCCTGTCTTTTTCCACAATCATAACCGGCATTTCTCTTCTTTCAAACACCAAAATCAGACGCTTGGCATCCTCCGGTGCAATCGGATTTCCATAAAAAAGCTTTCTGTTTCTATCCAGACAAAGCTGACCATTTAAGGTCACATATCCATCAAACTCCAGATGATTGACCGGGAGATCAGAAAACTCCAAAATATGGCGTCCTGTTGCGGCAAGCAGAAGAATTCCCTTTCTCCGAAGAAGGGCCAGAGCCTCTGCTGCTTCTGCCGAAACCCTCCCTGTTGTATGAGAAAGAAGGGTTCCGTCTATGTCAAAAAATATAGCCTTTATCATAGTCTGATTCCTTTCTGACGTATCATATTGTCCAGTTATGGATAATATACATAACTGGATTGTGCTGTTTAAATAAAACCAGAGGTGATTTCATGATTTTATACAACCAGCTCTGGGAAACAATGAAAAGAAGGGGCATTACCCAGTACCGTCTGATTAAATACTACGGTATCAGCGCCGGTCAAATCAACCGGCTGAAAAAGAATTCCTATGTATCAACTCACACCATTGATGTGCTGTGTACCATTTTAAATTGCTCTGTGGAGGATATTATGGAATTCCGCATGAATTCGGCGCCTACGCCGGAGCTGGGAATTGATCCGGCTGTAGCTCTTCCGGCAGACAATCAAATGCCGGAGAAAGATCTGCGCTCTCCCTCCATCGCTTCTCTTTATGATGCAGACAAGGAAGAGCAATAATTACGTAACAGTTCAGCCTTGCGGGGATTCAGTCAGAAAAACTCGTTGAAAGTTTGCTTTCATAAGAATTTTTCTGACTGAATCCACATAAGGCGGACGCCTAAAGCTTCTTGTCCGCTGTAAGCGGGCAAGAAGATGCACGACTGAACTGTTATATAATTACAGCCATTCAGTATTCCCGGGCAATCAAAAGTTCTACCGCCAGCCTGTCCTGAAGACGTCCGCTTTTTACCGCCTCCTCCGCTTCCACACACAGCTTCACGCATTCAAGAATCTGTTCTCTGGAAAACTGGCGGGCCTGAGGCATGGTTTTTCCTACCACAAAGGGCTGCATCTTCAGGCGGGAGGCAATGCTTCCCTTATCCATTCCCTTTGCCATCAGCTCCTTAACCTGAAGGATCTGATTAAACTGGCGGGCAATGAGAAACAATATGCGCATAGGCGGCTCCTTCAAAGTAAGAAGATCCTCATACAGATCCATAGCCTTTCTTGTCTGCCTGTTTACAATGGCAGATACCATATCAAAAATCCGGTTAGTCACCTGAACAGTGCAGACTGCCTTCACATCATCGTCTGTAATAACCACTTTTCCCATAGTATAGCTGATGAGCTTTTCCAGCTCCATCCGGATATTTTCCATATCCTCTCCCGTCATGCTTAAAAACAGTTCCATTGTGCGGCCTGTAATTTTCCGCTCTTCTCTGGCAAGAATTCCACCGGCCCAACGGGCAAGCTGAGCCGCATCCTGACGCTGCATTTCCGCTGCGTATCCCAGCTCCTTTACCTTTTTGTACAGTCTGTTGCGCTTATCCACCTGACTCTCAGCAAAAATAATACAGGTGGTATCCGGCATAGAGGGCAGATAAGAGGCCAGTTCCTCAGAAGAGGCTTTAAAAAAGCCGCTGTCTTCTACCAGAATCAGCCTTTTTTCTGCAAAAAACGGCATGGTATCTGCCTGACGGATCAGTTCGCCGACATCAATTCCCTTTCCCTCATATCGGGAAAAATTCATGGTATCATCGCCCAGAACCGCTTCCTTTAAGCGGTTTTTATAGCTGTTTACCAGAAAGGTTTCCTCTCCGTAAAGCAGATAAACCGGACGAAAACTGCGCTCCTTGATATCTTGATTTAATGTCTGCATGGTATCCTCCTGACTGTGCTTTTCCGGCACACTTCTGTTTCATTATACAGGATTATTACAAAAAAAGGAACTATTTCAGCCAGGTTTCCCAGCGCATCCTTTTTCCATCTGTGTAAAGCTCTACTGCCCCACAGCTTCTTGTCTCGTAAACCGTAATCCCCCGTTTCCTTAGTCGCTCCAGTACCTCTGCATGAGGATGGCCATACCTGTTTTTCTCCCCGCAGGAAATCACAGCCTGACCAGGCGAAAGAGCGTCCAGCCATGCTTCAGAGGAGGAAAAACGTGAACCGTGATGCGCCGCTTTCAGAACCTCTGCCTGCTCCCTCACCCCTCTGTTTTCCAGAATTGCCTGTTCCCCCTTCTGGCTCATGTCTCCGGTAAGAACCATATCAAAGGAACCATAATCCAGCCAGAGAACCAAAGAATGCTCATTTCTGTCTGTCTCCGGAGGCGCCCCTGCCTCCAAGCCATCCGGGTACAGACAGGTCAGACTTAAATTTCCCATCCGCAGACAGTCTCCTCTCCCCATCCAGAGCACCTGGCACTCTCGCAAAGCCGCCTGTTTGGCCAGTCTGACACAGGCTTCGTCCCCCTTGCCTGCTGCCGGCAGAACCAGCTTTCGAATAAAAACCCCGTCTTCCTGTTCCAGAAGCCAGGAAATTCCGCTGATATGATCCTGATCCCCATGACTGACAATGGCATAATCCACCGCCCCAATTCCTCTGCTTTTCAAAAATGGCTCCAGACAGTATTCCCCCAGATTCTTCTGATCACTGCTTCCGCAGTCGGAAAGAATCACTCCCTGTCTGGTCTGCAGGCAGATTCCATCCCCCTGTCCCACATCAAGGAAGGTTACGGTCAGCCCCCTTGCCGGAAAGGGAAATAAAAGAAATACAGCCGCAGCCGGAAGCATTTTCTGAACCATACTTTTTTTCTTTCCATTTCTTTTCTTTCCCATCCAGAGACAGGCGCTGAGAATTCCATAATACAGGCCAAGCTGCCAGAAAGATGGACGTCCCAGAATCAGGCTGCTTCCAGGAAGCTGCTCAAATAAGCGGCAGCACCAGGCATACCAGTCTAGAATCAGTCTCCCACCTCCAGCCGCAAAGCGGGGAAGAGCTGCTCCTCCTTCTCCTGGCACAAGACCAAACAAAATCGCAGCTCCACCGGAAGCAACTACAAGTCCCATAAGAGGAACGGTTATAAGGTTCAGAAAAATTCCGTACAGAGGATACTGGAAAAAATGAAACAGAATTACAGGAAGAGTCACCAGCTGCATTCCGCCGCTGATGCACAGACCAGAAACGTTTTCCTGGCTGTCACCCTGCTCTCCTTTCCAGAGCGCCGCCAGCCCTGGGGCCGCCGCACCAATTCCCAAAAGCGCCCCAAAGGACAGCTGAACGCCAGCCTGACATACCAGAAAGGGACTGTCCCAAAACAGCCACAAAGCTGCCAGAGCCAAGGATGTAAGCAGATCCGGAGTTCGCCCCAGAAAGGCAGCGCCATAACCGCAAAGGGCCATAATCAGCGCCCGGACAATAGAAGAAGAACCTCCTGCCAGAATTCCATAGCTGACCAAAACACCTGTTCCGCATATTCCAGCCAGGCCAAAGCCTGCTCCAGACTTTCTGAGCAGGCCGTAAACAGCCATACTGACCAGTGATAGATGAAGTCCGCTGATTGCCAGAAGATGGGCAATCCCATTTTTCTGATACAGGCTTCTTACTTCCTCTGGAAGACTGCTTTTATCTCCCAGAAGCAGCGCCCGGAAAATTCCTCCGTCTTCTCCTGCTGCCTGGTCAAGCACTTCTCCTGCCTTCTCTGACAAGTAAAACAGGCTCTGACGGTACCAGTCTGTCCTTCCTCCGGTCACGCTCCAGTTCTCTGCGAATATCCGGTAAGAGAGCTTTAAGGAGCAGTAATACAGCTGATAATCAAACTCCCCTGGATTCCGGGAACGGTCAAAGGCCGAACAGTCTCCTGACACCAGAATCATCTGCCCTGCCTTCGGCGTCTTCTGGTTTTTCCTTTGTTCCAGATATACCTGGAGCCGTTTCAGAATCTTTCCCTGCGCCCTTTCCGGCCCCTTTTTCACAGCCGCCTCCCCCAACTCCAAAACCAGCCATTCCTCTTTCGGCACTATTTTTTCTACCCTTCCCTCCACCGTAATCCGTTCTCCATCCAGGTTCAGTGAAATCTCCTTCTGAAAGGCACTCTGCCCCTGCCAGGCCCGGAAACCTCCTGCCAAAAGAAAAACAGGCAGAAGCCATAACCACATGCTCCTGCCTGATATTTGCAGACTTCCCAGAAAGCCCGCTTTGGGCTCTCTGCTTTTTCCAAACAAAATCAAAACTGCTGCAGCGGCCGGCAGTCCTGCTGCCAGCATCTGAAGCGCCGCGCCCCGTTGCAGGATCAATACCTCTCCAAGTACGAATCCTCCTGTCAAAAAAAGCAGCGGTCGTTTAATTTTCTGTTCCTCCTACATAATCAAGATTTCTTTCAAACATGGTATTCAGGGAAATCGTATCCCGAAACATCACATCCTGGGATCCATTTACAGAAATCTGCACCCGGTTTACCGAAGGCTGGGTTGCCAGAGAATTGACAATGGAATAGATAGGAATATAATCCTTTACCTCCAGGGAATTATTCAAAAAACTGCTGTCCACATTGATGTAGCACACATTTTCATTCACTGACACATTGAGAATCTTTGTACCGCTCTCCAGAGTTGGCCGCAGCCAGGGCGTGGACGGCCCGCCAAGCAGCTCCTCCAGAATCATTTTCTCAACGGAGGTATTGATATTGTGCATCACACTTCGCTGCTCCGGATACAGCTTTTCTCCAAATTCATCTGTAAAATACAGAGTCAGCTCCGTCTTTTCATAAGTATTGACGTCGGAAATGCTGTCTGCAAAATCAGAATCCGAAAGCATTCCCACAGGCATTCCTGTGCTGTCCAGCAGCGGCTGTTCTCCAGAATAAATACTGATGTAGTCAATGCCGTCTACCTGAGTCAGTGTTTTTGTCAGAGCCGCCCTGCAGAGAATTTCCCGTCCAGGGCTCATGCTGGTGTAATTGTTGTCAAAAAACAGATACAGCACCATGCCTTCCTGCCTTGCCCCCTGGCAGGCCACCTTTTCGGAAATCGGCACCTGGGCATCCAGATCAGCCGGAACATTCATCAGAGCATCCAGAAGCTCCTGAACCAGAGTATCTGAATCCACGGTCATCGTCCGGTATTCTCTGGTCACCATGCGGGTCGCAGAAGGATTCAGATAATAGATCTGATAGCTTCTCTCCCCTTCTCTTAACGGCTCCTGCTTCTTTCCGCAGCCGGAAGCCCAGACAGCCAGCAGAAGCAGAACGAAAATCAGCTTCCTTTTCTGTAATTGTCTCATGTCCGCCTCCTGCTATACAATATATTTCAGGGGAATCCGCACGGTAAAGATGCTTCCTTCCCCCTCTTTGCTGGTCAGCTTGATTGCACCCTTGTGCATAAGAACTACATTCCGCGTAATGGCAAGCCCCAGTCCGCTTCCGCCGGTTTCTCTGGAACGGGCCTTGTCCACCCGGAAAAAGCGGTCAAAAATCTGATCCTGCATCTCCTCCGGAATTCCAATACCAGAATCCGCCACCTTCAGATAAAAGAACTTATGATCCGCATCCACTGTAACCCGGACCCAGCCCTCCTCTATGTTATATTTCATGGCATTTTCCACCAGATTGGTGATCACCAGAGACAGCTTTGTCTCATCCACATCTGCCGTTACCTGCCGGATACTTTCGTAGATCAACTCCACCTTCCTCCGGTTGGCGATGGGACGAAGACGCTTTAATACCTGCTCTACCAGCTGATTAATATCCACATGAGCAATATTCAGCTCTGCCTCTGATTTGTCCATCTTCACCAGAGACAGCAGATCGTCAATAATCTTGCCTTCCCGGTCAATCTCATCAGAAATATCCTCCATAAATTCCCGGTACAGCTCTACAGGAACCTCTCCCATGCCCATCAGAGAATCTGCCAGAACCCGAATCGAGGTAATCGGCGTTTTCAGCTCATGGGACACATTAGAAACAAACTCCTGACGGGACTGATCCACAGCCCGCAGCTTCGACAGTGTCTGTCCTACCGTCTCGGAAATTTTGCGGGTTTCCAGATAAACATCTGCCGTAATGTCCGTATCCAACTCTCCCTGGTCTACCAGCTTTAGTTTTTCCAAAAAATCCCGGAAGGGACGAACCAGACAGATGGACAGAGCTGCTGCCAGAATCAAAAGAATTAAAAATACAATGATCTGAAACAGAAGGGTCTTATCCCCAACTCCCTCTGACAGAGAAATAATCGGTTCCGTAGATGCGCTGATCACCAAAACTCCGTTTACATTCTTATCTGAGGAAGCTGCATATATGGGGATTGTCTGCACAAAATAATGTTTATCCTTGTTGTAAATGCTGCTGCTCTCTCCCTGGAAGCAGCGAAGAACCTCCTCTGCCACATTCAGCCGTTTCTCTGCAATATGAAAGGTGTCCGTCACAATCCGAAAATCCTGGTTTACCACCACAATCCGGCCGTGATATACATCTGCCAGGGTCTCAATTTCACTGTCCATACCTCCACGCATTTCTCCTGTCAGATACCCCATCCGCGCCATTTTACTGGCAAGAATACGGCAGTGGTTCTGTACCTCTGTCATACGGGAGTCAATCTGACTCTGGCGCATGGAATTCAACATAGTCTGAGTTCCCAAAACCATGGGAATCATTCCAAAGGCCACCAGAAGCACGGCAATTACCACCTTCAGACTGACCGTTTTCCGAAACCTCTCAAAAAAGTATCGTTTTTTTCCTCTTTCCTCATTTTCCATAATGGCTTCGCTCTGCCTCAGCATCAATTTTCTTTGTAACAGCTACAGCCAGCGCTCCTGGTCCGATATGGCAGGCAACACTCAGGGACAAGGGATCCATATGAATCTCCTGTACCTGCGGAAACTGCTGACGGATTTCCTGCTGGAACTCCTCCGCCATCTCCTTCTCACAGGTATAAGCCACCTCCAGCCAGCATTTCTCCGCTTTCGGATCATCAAACCGCTCTTCCAGATCCTTTGCAACAGCGGAAAGCATCGTTGTCTTTGCCTGCTTTACCGTTCTTGCCTTGGAAAAAGAATCCAGCTTTCCTCCCTGAATCTGCAGAACCGGCTTAATTCTGAGAAGCGTTCCCAAAGCTGCCGCAGCCGGGGTGATTCTTCCGCCCTTTTTCAGATATTTTAACGTATCCACGGTAATATAGATACTTGCCTGCAGCTTTTCAGCCTCCAGTATCTCCTTGATCTCAGATGCAGATTTTCCTGCATCCCGGAGCACGATCGCATCTTCCACCGATTGCTTCTGTGTCACAGAAATTCTCTGGTTATCCACTACACAAACCTTTCCCTCGTATTCCTGAGACAGAGACTGTGCCGCATGACAAGTGCTGCTCAGTCCGCTGGACATTGGAATGTGCACGATCTCATCGTACTCTTTCAGCAGCTCGTCCCAGCATTCCATGACTTCACCCGGAGATGGCTGAGACGTGGAAATATCAGAATCTTCTCCCAGACGCTTATAAAATTCCTCCTGCGTCAGCGTAATATCTTCCAGAAACAACTCCCCGTCAATAAAGAACGGCATGGGAATCACATGAATTCCCATCGTTTTTCCCATTTCCTGCGTAATACCACTGTTGCTGTCCGTTACGATTGCAATTTTTTTCATCTTTTCTCCCCTGTTTCTAGTTTTTAAAACTATGAAT
>ERZ894194.976-NODE-976-length-18402-cov-117.565597_pt1 | contig 18402 bp, 5 predicted proteins | sample MGYA00380283_ERZ894194 | MGnify/ENA primary metagenome ERZ894194 (study PRJEB32331, sample SAMN06328448) | human gut metagenome | biome: human gut microbiome; feature: stool | host: Homo sapiens | collected 2013-02-13 ... | reverse complement strand
ATATATCTCAGGTTAGTGGCGTTTTTTGAAAGGTAAATGTCAGTGCAGTTGTACCGATACACTCACGAAAATATTAATTCCTTGTCGTTGCGGAAAATGTTTTAGGCAGTGCCTGGCAATATATTTCACTTGAACGGTGTCTGTAGGGCGCCGGTTTTTTGTATTATGTGCCGCATTTATGACCGTTCGTGCCGTTATAACAACCGTTCGTGCCAAAAAGTTGAAATCACAAAGCAAATGAGTTATGATATAATTATAAAATTATAAGGGGAGAAGTATGCTCATCTGCGTTTACGATACCGCAAACGAGGCGGAGATACTGAAAGCGAAAATAACACAGATCGCAACGGCGGCATATCGACGAATTGCCTACAGGGTATGTCAGAGGTATGAGAGCTTTGCGAAGGAGTGTAAGACGGCTGACCTTATAATCGTGCTTGCCGACGGAGCGGACGGTATGGATGGCGTTATTGCGGCGAAGAATGCCGACAGGGATACGCCTGTAATATGGCTGTCGGACGATGAGGGATTCGGGGCGCAGTCATACAGGCTTGGCTGTACCTATTTCCACAAGAAGCCGATACCGCTTGAAAAGCTCAAGGAGGCACTGCATAAGTGCAGGTGCATGGCATAAGCACGGGTAAATCTACAGGAGGAAAAACATGAAGAAAAAATTTGTACGGCTCATAAGTGCGGTGCTGTCTGCGGCAATGACGCTGACGGCTGTACCGTTATCGGCATTTGCCGAGGGCGAGGAGCATACGCATGACGGCGAGAGCAATGTCATCACGACACCGCTTGATTTCAGAGAAAAGACGGCGGACGAAAATGGTGTCGGCTGGAGCTGGGATTATGACACAAAGACGCTGACGCTTAACGGAGTGAGCATTCAGGCGACAACAGAAGAGAATATGATGAGCGTCGTAACAGTCCCCGACGGTACGAAAATAGTGCTGAACGGTGAAAACACTATCGTACAGACGAACACCGGCGACAGCGATACATACGTTCTCAGTGCCGTAAATAATAAAGAGGTCAATTGTGACGGCACAATGACGATCAGCGGCGACGGTGTGCTGAATGCAGAGAACCGCTCTACAGACAGTATGGCACGCTCTCTCGGCGGATCAATAATCCTGAACGGCGGTACAGTAAACGCAACAGGTACTGTAAAGACAAATTCGCTTGAAATACATAATGACGGTGTGCTGAACGCAAATGCGACAACTGCATCTTTTGAGGGTGTGGCTGTCAATGTCAGCGGTGGCATTACTGTTGACGGCAACGGCAGTCTTACTGCAGTAGGTTGTGCTAATGAATCTACGTTAAACAGTGCAATATTGCTTACCAGTAATTTCGACAAAATTTCCGTCAGCGAAAACGGCAGTATTACTGTGCCTGAAGGCAATGCAGCAAGAGTCGGAATATACTACAGCGGAAACAACGGCGACGGAATGGATGCCGAAATAAGCGGCGGTAAGGTCACTGCTTACGGTGCTAAGTATGGCATTTACAAAGTAAACCTTATAATGAACGGTACAGGCTCGGTTTACACTACGGGCGGTTCATACGCTATCGGTCAAACTGTACCGACAATAAACGAGGACGAATTTGTAGTAAAGGGTTCGACTGAGTTCAAGGCTGAGGAAAGCTCAGTGACAGCCAATGCCGAGTTTAACAGCGGCTATTATGAGATTGGCAGAGCGGACGCTAAGACGGTAGTTATAAAGCCTGATACTTCTCCCCGTATAATACTCGGAAACCAAATCGGAATATTCAAGACTGAAGAGTATGAAATAATTGAAGACATGGACATGACTGATATCAAGCTCAAGGGTACGGTTTACTTTGATATTACTCTGAAGAATATGAGCGATGAAGAGTTTGCAGACGCAAGAGGCTGTTTCGGCGGCGATGAACCCGATTTATTAGCAAGCATAATCAAGACCGATTACGGCTGGGTGTGCATGGTCTGCGATACCGAGTTTTCGGTTACATACGACACTGATAATACTCTTACAATAAAGTGCGGAGATATTGTATCCAATACCGTTCAGGTAAAGTCGAATGCAAACCGTTTCAACAAGGTTACACAGGGTGACAACACAAACAGAACGGTTTTCTATACAAACACTTCGCAGGAAGAGAAGGACAATTACAAGCTTGTAAGCACCTATACGGTTGACAGTGAAAGCATAAGCTATAACTGGTACAGTACGAACAGTGCATACAGTGCAGATGAGCTCGGTGCGGCAGTATCCGGAAGCAACGGCGAATTCAAGCTTGCGGATAATATTCCTGCCGGAAATTATGTTCTGTATTGCGATATAACCTATTCAGACGGTGACAGCACAGAAACTGTTACAGAAAAATTTACATTTACATATAAAGAATGTGCACATGAAAACGGTTATTCCGACGGTAAATGCACAAACTGCGGAGCGTTATGTGATCACAGCAATATTGATATTGACACGGGTAAGTGTAACGAGTGTGCGCATCAGTTTGTTGCTACAATCAGCACAGACGGCAATGCGCCGACAGGCTATGACACGCTCGCAGACTGCCTTAACAGTGTTACTGCCGATACCGAAAACTATGTAAAGATCTATCAGGATATCGGCGATGCATCGGCAACTGCAACTTTAGATACTATAGATGTAAAACACAATGTTATGATCGACCTTAACGGTCACAAGCTGAACAATATCAAGCTTGGGGTCAACAAACTTGGGGTCAACAAAGACGTCACGCTTACATTAACCGGCACAGCGGGCAGTTATGTTACGCAGGTGTATGTTCGCAAAGGCGGCGGATCATTCATAATTGACAGCGAAGCAAATGTAGAATTTAATACAATTTTTGTTGAGGACAGTGCACGGCTTGCTGTAAACGATGGCGCAAAAGTAACTACAGAACAGTTGACTGTGATAGCATCCGTGAATGATGACGGAACTACAACGACATCTGTAAAGCTCGCTACGGGAATGAAGTTAGGTGGGCTGACATATCATCGCCAAAACAATTCCGGCGCTCTGAAATTAGGCAATCTTCTTGATGTTACCCGGCAGGCACTGCGACGTGAAGATAACGGCAATTATCTTGATCTTTATAAAGAATATGGAAGTATGGGTTATTCCGTTGCGCTTACTGTTGTAGAGCATACTGACGCTGACCACAAATACAGCACTGGAACAGGCAAGTGCGAGGAGTGCGGAAAGCCCTGCGAGCATGGCGGTGATATAAACACGGACAACGGCATCTGCTCAATCTGCGGTGCGGTTGTGTCTGTCGCACTCTATACAGACAAGAACGGAAGCTTAAAGTATGTAGATACCGATGAGCTTCACTCTTTACTGAATGAATACAACGGAAGCGGTACGATAAAGCTGTTTAAGGATTATTCTAAACCAAGCGCTCAGTATGACTTATACGGAGAACTTACAATTGACTTAAACGGACGCCAATTTAAAATCCGGAGTATTACTCCTTGCAAAAGCGGAAAGCTTACGATCAAAAACAGCGGCAATCCGGTTATGCTCGGTTGTAATGTATATCCGACAAACGACGCTTCATACGCCGGCGGTACGCTTATAATAGACGGCGATGTAGTTTTAGACACTTCGATCTATGTATATGATTCGAGTACGGTTATATTGAAAGCCGGTGCATATCCAGCCGGACTTTACGCCAGGGACAGCAAGACATTATACGATATGCTCGGAGAGGGTAAGGCTTTCTTCAAGACTGACGGAACTCTTTTCAATGCAAATGTTAAGGAAATATCAAGCAGTGAAACGCTGACAATCAAAGACCACAGCCATACCTATGTTGACGGCGAGTGCGGCTGCGGATATGTTTGCCCTCACAGCGATGTTAACAGCGAAACGGGTAAGTGTAACGAGTGTGAATATCAGTATGCGGCTGTTATCGTAAAGGATGGGGCTGTAGCTTCTGTTTATAAGGAAACTGAGATGGGAGCGGCTTTTGAAGCGGCTGACAGTGACGCAAACACCGGCTGTACATTAAGAGTATACAAGAATTATACAGGCAGCTATACAACACTCAGCGGTAAGTTCACGCTGTGGATCGCTGAGAAAGCCAATGTAGGTACGTTAACTGTTTCGGGAGATATAACCGTTACGGGATCGGGAAAAAATAATCGTATTTATGGCGATTTCAATGTAGCGGCCGGCGGTAAGCTGACATTTGACGAAAACTGCGGCGCTATGGGAACTGTGTCGGTAGGTGCAGGTACATTTGACTGCTATAGTACATTTTCTATAACACTCAATATAAACGATGCAAGCAGTGACGTAATTCTTCACGGCGGAGCTTTCAAAACAATATGCTATAACGGCGGCGGGGACAGAGCAAACGCAGAAATACTGACTTTGTTGGCTGAGAACCGTATGTTTATGAAGTCTCCCAATCCTGAGCCGATAGACGGCTCAAAAACACTGTTGAAAGACGGTTTTGCAACACCTGTTATTGTAATACCACATGAAGGTCACAGTTACGACAGCACAACGGGCAAGTGTACGATTTGCGGTAAGCGGTGCGGTCATACGGATGTTGACAGCAAAACAGGTGTATGCTCTACCTGCAAATATCAGCTTACTGCGGGCATTTCGGGCGCGGGAACAGCGAAGTATTTCGATAATATAGACGACGCTTTTACTGCGGCATTATCGGCGGAAAACAACGGTTGTACGCTGACATTGTATAAGAACTGTGAGATTACACAGAACGTAGAAATCGGCAATACAACGGTTACTGTCGATGTGAACGGATGTTCACTCGGCGGAGAGGCAGATATAAGTGTAAATAACGGTGGTGTGCTGTACCTTAAGGACAGCAGGAAAAGCACCTACTACGGATGCATAGACGCACCTTTTAGTGTAAACGGCGGTACGCTTATAAACGGTACTGCAGACGGCGGCAGTTCAGCCGCAGATGTACTCAATTTAGTCATTAACAGTGCTAAGTGTGTCGAAATATACGGCGGCATATTTGAGAATGTTTATATTGCACACGCAAGCGGTGTAGCTTTATACGGCGGAAGGTACAACACCATCTGCGGCGAGGAAAGCAACACACCCGTAAACGCTCTGCTTGCAAAGGGCTATGCGTTTGCGATCTTAAACAGTGTCACACATCTCCCCGAAAGTATAGTTGACGGCAGTGCGGTGACACTCAGCGAAGGAATTAGAAATGTCACAGTTGTAAAGCATACTCATACATACACCGAAACAGAGACAAAGTGTGCGTGCGGTGCTGTGCTTTATGCAAAGGTGACATCAGCCGACGGTACTACTAACGAATATTTTGACAGCATTGAAGAAGGCTTATTATATGCCGATAAGGCTGAAAACAAGGGCTGTGTTTTCACTCTTGTAACAAGCGGTAAGATCAATAGTGGGGTTAGGCTGTCAAACGGTCAGTTTACTATTACCACAAGTAATTATGGTACTATCTATGATTACAACCAGACAATAACTATTGACGGTGCAGATGTTATTGCTGAAGGTTATATGTTCATCAGGTGCAAGGTTAATGTGAAGAGCGGATCTCTTACATTGCCTGAGGGCTCAGGCGCCGGATTTGATAGTATTGCTATATCAGGCGGTACCGTAACTGTCAGCGAAGGCGTCAATGTTGACAATAATGCGGGTGCTGATAATTTATTTGTAAGCGAAGACGCAACTGACGCAAAGCTTACTATAGGCGGCGGTACTTACGGCAATGTCTATCTCGGACAGTTTAAATTAAAGGACGTAATCGCAAGCGGTGTGCGTGTGATAAGCTACGACAATCCGACAGATCCGACTGCTGAGAAAACAGCAAAGGCTTTATTATACAGCGATATAGCCGAAAAAAATAATTTTGACTCCGAAAACAATACTGTAAGCTATTATCTGTTTACCAAGTGCGAGCATAAGAATGAGGACGGCAGTTATGCCTTTAATGACAGCGGTATATGCAAATACTGTAACTCTGAGTTTGCCGCAAGCGTAAGCTATACGGTTGACGGAAGTGCAAAGACAGAGCTGTTCAGCAATATATGCGACGCTTTTGACAAGGCTAATGAGATAGGTACGGCTACAGTAACGCTGTATAAGGATATTACAGACAGCGAACGTACACAGGAGATTACCGTTATGGGCAATGTAACGCTTGAACTGAACGGTAAAACACTGGGTGGTCGTTATGGCATAGCGCGTATATCGGTATCTGACGGTGGCACGCTTACTGTAAACGGCGATGGCGATATGGATACACCTATTTACGTTAATGAAAACTCAAAATTAGTCATTAACGGCGGTGGATACTTCAATTCTGTGTCAGTTAAAAAAGGAGGCAACGCAGAAATAGGCGGCGGCACTATACAAGGTCTGTCCGTTCGCGGTAACGTAAAACTCAGCGGCGGTAAATTCAACGACATCGAGATATTTAACGGCAATCTTGAATCTGTACTGGCAGACGGTTATGCGTATAAAAATGCTGACGGCACTTGGCTTTCGATTGATGAGCGTGAAAAAGATAGCTATTTGGGCGGTTCTAAAGGAGCGTTATCCGTAGAAGAAGCACCCATAAAGAGCGCAAGTATTTCGTGGGCAGGCGGAGAAGCGCCTGTTATATACCGTAACGGAGCGAAAAAATTAAAAGTCAATGTTATATGCGATGTGGCGGACACTTCAAAGCGGATAACCTATTCGGACTATGTAAACGGCAATAATCGCAGTAAAGATTCTAAGCTTTCTGTTAACTGGTATATGGTATTCGGTTATAAAATCGGTGAGATTGTAGCGGAAGACGGTGAGGTTGAATATTACACTGTACTGAAGTGTGACGGATACGAATATAAGTCGAATGCACTTAAGTTTACACTTGCGACCTGCTCGCACCCTGAGGATAGCTTTAATAACGAAACCGACGGTTTGGTATTCTGCGGTATATGTGATTTATTGATAGAAGCCGAGGTAGTAGATGCTGACGGCAAGTCGTTAGGTTATGCGGATATAGAGAGTGCCATAAAGCTGGCACAGGAGAACGAGGGCAGCACTGTAAAGCTGATTTCGGAAAGAGTACCTGCGTCCATTACCGTGACGGGCGGTAAGTTTACTGTTGACTTTAACGGTAAAGAGGCATATTGTCAGTTCACTGTCAACGGCGGTGACGTGACTTTCACTTCTTCGGCAGTACAGGACGTGAGCAATCAAAATCTGCCAAGCGGAATCACAGTTAACGGAACTGACGCTGAGGTTACAATTGACGGTAAAATCAAGCTGGGAAGAGTAAGAATAATCAGCAGTACGCTTACAGTAAACAGTACCGATGGTTATATCGGTGAACTGTCAATAGAAGGCGGAAATGCTGTTATAGACGGTGCAAATATTGATGCACTGTCAATAAATGGCGGAGCGACTGTTATAAACGGTGCAAATATTGATGCACTGAAAGCTAACGGCGGAGACACGGTCATCAATGATGTTAATGCCGATTCTTTAGCTATGTGTGACAACCGCTCCGGTGGAAGCGAATATAACATCTCTATCGTAAGCGGTAGGTTCGGCAGTTTCACTTGCGAAAATGGAAGCAATTATACTTTAGGTAGGGCAATTGCGAGCGGAAGCGTAGTTTCGGCCGATAGTATGAATGGCATTACTGTTTACACATACGAAGCTATTCAGACCATGACCAGTACCTATAGAATTTTTGTTGATAAGTGCAACCATAAGGACAAAAACGGCAGTTATGTGCTTGACGGTAATCCCTGTCCTTACTGCAATGAGGAAATTGTTGCAACTGTAAGCTATACTGCCGGCGGAAGCGAAAATACGGATCTGTTCAGCGATATTTATGACGCTTTTGAAAGGGCTAATGAGATAGGTACGGCTACTGTAACGCTGCAGAAGAACATCACGGACGATATTACAGATACGATAGCTGTTACAGGCAATGTTACGCTTGAACTTAACGGTAAAAGGCTCTCACAACCCGGTACTGATGTATGGTATTCCATAGAAGTAACGAGCGGTAAGCTGACCGTTAACGGCAGTGGCTTAATAAAACGTGTTGCCGTTTGCAACGGCAGCGATGCGGAAATCAACGGTGGTACTCTCTCTGACTTCATAATTAAAGACGGCGGTAACGCTGTAATTAAAGGCGGTCAATTCTACAGCTTACAGGTTTCAGGCGAAGGCAGAAACGTAGGACAGCTTCTTGCGGACGGCTATGCCTATTGGAGTTTTATCGATTCCGGCATCTGGTCTACTATTGCAGAGCGTGAAAAGCAGGATATAGCTAATGTAGAAGTAAGGACAGCGCCGATAAAGAGCGCAACGGCGACAGCAAATAAGACTGTGCTGTACCGCAACGGCGGAGGTGCACGGCAGATCTTATTTAACTTCAATGTTAATACAAGCGACGGATACACGATAAGCGATGCCAATAAGGTCACAGTCGGTTTATATGTAGGCGATACCTTAATAAGAGAGCTCGACTTCGTCGGAAATTCATATACGTTTGCAAATGCAGATGAAATTTCCGATACTGACGGCACTGTAAAGGCACATCTTGTTATCAAGTTAAACGGATACGAATATGTGACCGATGATGTCGAGTTTGAAATGGCGACCTGTACGCATCCGTATGACGCATTAACGACAGACGAGCATGATTACTATCGTTGTTCGTTATGTGATGCCAGCATAAATGCGATACTTGTTAAAACAAACGGCGACAAGGCATGCTATACCGACAATGTGCCCGAAGCATTTGAAGCGGCACAGCTTGAGGAGAACAACGGCTGTACATTAGAATTATACAGAGGTGTGAACAGAGACTGTGAGATCACACAGGGCAGCTTTACCGTTTTATTCAAGAAAACGGGAAGTGCATCTGCTGTGATCAAAGTAAGCGGCGGAAATGTCAAGATCACGGGAGATGACGGCTGTACATTATCGAAGTATCCGGGAAGCTCGGTGGGATATCTCATAGCTGTAACGGGCGGCACGGTAACGTTTGATGACATAACTATCAATGATGACAGTATCAGCGTAAGCGGCGGCAAGACTGTTATAAACGGCGGTACTTATAATAAGCTGAGCGTCAGCGGAGGTACGGTCACTATAAACAGCGGTACATTCAGCAGCATAGATGTAAGCGCAGAGGGCAAGGCACTGAAAGATCTGCTCGGCGAGAACAAGGCGTTTACGACAAGCGACGGAAAGCTGTTTGACGCAAGCAAGGTTTCGGAAAGCGATAATTCACTTACGGTAATCGACCACAGCAAGCATGAGTATGACGAAACAGGAAGGTGCGGCTGCGGTTATCAGTGTGCACACAGTGAGATCAATGCGGAAGGTGTATGCAACGAGTGCAATGCAAAGATGTATGCTGCAGTCACTGTAAAGAGTGAGACCGGAACAACGGTAAAATACTTTACAAAACTTACGGAAGCGTTTGAGTTTGCGGCAAAGAACGAAAACAAAGGCTGTACGCTGAAAATGCTCAGAGATTTCTTCGATAGAAATACTGACATTAACGTAAACGGCGGAGAACTTACTGTCGATATGAACGGCTTTGGTGTCTATATCAATAGCTTTAACGGATCCGGAACCCAAATCACTATACGCAGTGACAGTAAGTGTACTTTTGGGGTTGAAAATGGATTTAGCATGGACGGCGGCACTGTTACTTTCTCGGGAGAGGTCAGCGTAGTTTGCCAGAATGTGAAATTAAATGCCACATATTTCTCCTCCTATGTTGAAACGCTGAAAATTGACACGCTGATTTTAGAAGACGGTGTTCTGCTTAAACAGCTGGCAAGTATCACGAATGCTAATATCGCTAATATAGACTGCTCAAGTGAAATTTATCTTTATCAAATTTTAGCGAGCGGCAGCCGTGTCGATTCTCAGCTGTACAGCGATCTGAAAGCAAACGCTTCGTCAAACTTCGATAACGTAAGAATAATAAGATGCGACCACCCGGACGGTGTGGGCAGAGATAACCGTTGCATATACTGCAATTCATTGATCGCTGCAAGCGTAAGCTATACCGAGAACGGAGCGGAAAAGACAGAATATTTTGTTAAGGAAGATCTGGGAAAGGCGTTTGCCAAGGCAAACAGCGTTGCAATTGCAACAATAACAATGCTGATGTCTTCCGCTTATGATACAGACTACCTCCCTGTTACAGGTGATGTTACACTTATTGCAAATGGCGATAACGCCATCTTGTATAATACAGTAAAGGTCGCCGATGGCGGTAAGCTGACACTTAGAGGCAACGCCAATATTTTCGCTGTAATTGCCGAGCCGGGCTCCAGGTTGACTGCCGAAGAAGCCACAAGAATCGCATATCTCACCGTAAACGGCGGAGATGTTAAGCTCAGCGGCGGACAATATGATAACATTACGGTAAAAGATGGCAAGATAACAGATATTCTCGGCAACGGCTATGCGTATAAGAAAACAGAGGGCGGTGCATGGCTGACGCTTAAAGAACGTGAGGTGTCGGAAGCAAGCGGTGTTACCGTTGCTAAGGCACCGATAGTACAAGCAACGCTTAGCACAGAAATGAACAAGCTGTATCGCAACAGCAACGCAAATTCCACGCTGAAGTTCAACCTGTCTCTTGCTAACGGCTCGAACCTGAACGACTCGTATGTAAGTAAGAGATACGGTATAAACTCCTATGTAAGCGGAGATATAATTTATAGCAGCTTAAGCGCACTTGTAAAGGACGCTAAATTGTCGGCAGACGAAATAATTGATAAGGCAGGCGACAGCGATGTTGCCGAGATATACTTCGTAGTTACTACCGGTGACGGCTATGAAATAAAGTCGAACACTGTAAGTATAGACCTTGTTGATTGTGATCATTCTCAGGTGGTCGATCCTACAGCGGACAAGGAAACCGCAGGTAATATTACCGAGCCGACATATTGCGAGATATGCGAGAGCAAGTTCAATGCAAAGATAACAAAGGGCGACGATGTCAAGTATTATAACAATCTTGACGAGGCTGCGAAAGACGCTCAGAAGAGCGAAAACGAGGGCTGTACCTTATATCCGCTTTATAACAAGAACGGATACGGCGGTCAGTTAGTCATAACCGAAGGTAACTTCACGCTCAAGTACGCAGTTCGTACAGCGTTCTCACGTCCGATCATCATAAACGGCAAGGCAAAGCTGACGGTTACGGGACGTTGTGCGGTGACAGCGTTTGAGAATCAAGACGCATTTATAGTGCAGGGCGGTGATGTCACATTTGAGGGGCTTGCTACAGGCAGCAATGTGACCATAAACGGCGGAAATGTTACAATGGCCGCAAACAATATAAATTGCCTTACAATAAACGGCGGTAATGTATCCATTTCGTCAGGTGGGTTTGCCGAAATCATAACTAATGCCCCGAATAAGGTGATAGCCGATTATATCGATCCCGGCTTCTGGGTACAGGACAGAGGAACAAAAGAGTGGATAGATATATACAGTCTTAATAAGGCAACGGCATCATCGACAAACGGACTTACGGTACGGTTATGTCCGATGCAGATAATCAAGCCGATTGATACTGTATATTACACCAACGGTTATTATCCAGGCGACATACCGTCACTTCAAATAAATGCAGAGCCGTGGTATTCAAACGAGGTTGACGCAAAAGTTGCTTATCAGTGGTTCGCCATTGATGAAAACGGCTACGAAACAGTGATAGAGGGCGCTACAGACAGAAAGCTGTCGCTCGAAAATCTCACAACGGGCAGGTACTACTGCCGTCTTACCTACAGCAATGCTACAACGGCGGGAGTTTCGATGGCGTCGGACGTTGTAACGGCTACGATAACCGAATGTGAGCATTCCGGAGGAGAGGCTACCTGCACCGAAAAGGCAAAGTGTGAAATATGCGGTGCGGAGTATGGCGAACCTCTCGGTCACGACTATGTTGTAATCAAAGTAGTTGAGCCTGACTATCGCAACGAAGGCTACAGCGTATTTGAATGCACAAGATGTAAGGATTCATATATCGGAAACCGTGTTCCCGTAAAGCCTATTCCCGATGTGGAAGAAATAGCGGTTGAAAAGACAACATACAATGAAGTCGATATAAGCTGGAAGAATATAAGCGGCGTTGACGGATATTATGTCGAATGCTATGTCGGCAATCAGTGGAAGCAGATCGGCTTCAGCACGGACGGCGACAGAGTAGCGGCAAAGCTGAGCGGTCTTTCTGCAGGTCTTAAATATAAGGTAAGGATAGCGGCTTATGCAGGAAGCTTCACCGCCAAGTTCAGATGTTTCTATGTTGATACTGTTCCTTCTCCCGTATGGAATATAAATACGGTGAAGGCTACCGATGAAACGGTAAGAATAAGCTGGAGCAGAAACGCCAGAGCGGACGGCTACAAGGTAGAGTGGTACATTAATAATCAGTGGTCCGTAAAGACTGTTACCGGCAACAATAATATATCGGCGGTTATAGACGGACTTTGTGCAGGAACACGATATAAAGTAAGGGTAAGCGCATATAAGGGCGACCTTTACAGTCCGTATACATATGGCTATATCGATACGCTCCCGTCAAAAGTTACGGGTATTACGAAGACAGTAACATCTTCTTCGTTTACGCTTAAATGGGATAAGAACGAAAGTGCGGACGGTTATACCGCTCAGTACTATGCAGACGGTAAGTGGAATGAAAAGACGCTGACCGGCAATAACAAAACTACCGTTACAATAGGCTCGCTTAAGGGCTACAAAACCTACAAGGTCAGAATAAAGGCTTATAAGGGTGAGCTTGAGAGTGCATTCGACGATATTTATATCACTACCGCTCCGACAAAGGTCAGCGGTCTTAAGGTAAAGAGCGCAGTTGACTCAAAAGCAGTAGTTATATGGAATGCGGATGCGAACGCTGACGGATATAACGTAGAATATTATATCGGCGGTAAGTGGGTCAAAAAGACCATAACCGATAATAAGACAGCAAAGGCTGTGCTTGGCGGACTTACACCTTACAGCACATGTAAAGTAAGGGTAAGAGCGTATAAGGACAATCTGTACGGCGATTACAGCTATACTACGGTTACTGCAGTGCTTTCACCGGTAACCAATATCAAGGTTGTATCGGCAAAAAGCAACTCGATAACCGTTAAGTGGGGTAAAAACGCCAGTGCAGACGGATATAAGGTTGAAATTTACAAAGGCGGCAAGTGGGTCAAAAAGACGTTAAAGGGCAGTACGAATGCTACTGTCACTATTGGCGGACTCAGGGCCGGAAGCGTGTATAAGGTAAGGATTGCGTCTTATAAGGGTGCAAATACAAGCACTTATACTTATGCAAATGTGAAGACAGCCAAATAAGCTGACAGTAAAAAAAGAGAACACCGGGCGACCGGTGTTCTCTTTTGTGTATCAGATGCGTTTTTACTATAAGAACAAACTGAGCCGTAAGCAAGGGTGCTTACGGCTGTAGTTTGTTTATTGCTTTTTATGATGCCGCCGTTTCGCTGTCCTGCGGTAAGCAGAATTTTGAAAAAGGCGAATCCGGTGCGGCTCACAGCCGCCGCTTACTTGAAGTATCTGTTCAGCAGACCCTCGAAAGCCTTACCGTGACGGGCTTCGTCCTTAGCCATCTCGTGAACTGTGTCGTGGATAGCGTCAAGATTTAACTGCTTTGCTCTCTTTGCGAGGTCAAGCTTGCCCTGTGTAGCGCCGTGCTCTGCGGCAACTCTCTTTTCGAGGTTTTCCTTAGTCGATGCACTTACAACATCGCCTAAAAGCTCTGCGAACTTTGCAGCGTGTTCAGCCTCTTCCCAAGCTGCCTTTTCGTAGTAAAGGCCTACCTCGGGGTAACCTTCTCTGTGAGCGGCTCTTGCCATAGCGAGATACATACCTACCTCTGTGCATTCGCCCTCGAAGTTAGCCTTTAAACCTGCAAGAATCTCTTCATCCTCAACTGCCTTTGCAATGCCTACCTTGTGCTCGTCTGCAAATACAAGCTTTTCGCTTTCCTTAAGCTCTATGAACTTGCTGCCGGGAACCTTGCACTGGGGGCAGAACTCGGGAGGTGTATCTCCCTCATGAACGTAACCGCATACCGGACATACCCACTTTTTCATAGTAAATTACCTATCCTTTCATAGTGATAAAATCATTATTTTCTTATTGTTTTTAATGAAATCAGTAACGTTTACTGATTTGTTGGTTTTATTATAACCGATACTTCGGCATTTGTCAAGAGGTTTTTGAAAATTTTTTTGGGGAAATTGGGTTAGTTGTGGATTACTAAAAAGGGCGAGGTTTTGGAAGGGTTGGTGAGGGGCGAGTTGTGATTGTGAACGCTTAGAAGTTTTAGGGATAGAAGTTCTATCAACTTCAATCCCCACCGTCTTGACGGCAGACCGACTTAGTAATTATAAAAGTCGGATATATCGCATAAAAACGCTGTAAAATTAGGCTTGTGCCTTGCCGTCAAGCCACCTCCCCTTTTTCGAGGGGAGGCAAGGGTGATAGCGATTTGCTACATTTTGCGAAACCGGCAAAGTGTTTATAAGCCAAGTTTGGTGTTTGCAGTTTATATGCGGTTGTGATGAATTGTAGGAATATTCGTAGTGGAGTGGGCGGGATAGTGCGGATACAGAATCATATCGGAGAATACAGATGTTAGCATTACGAAAAGTGAGAGGGATAGTGCGGTTTTGGAAGTTTAGGGCGGCGAGGGGGATTACCGTTTTCAGCCGAATAAATGCCTTTTGTGCCTTTTTATTGCAATTGCAGTGAAAAACGATTATAATTAATATGTGAGAATATGGTTATAATTACGGCTAAGAGAAAAGGAGAGCTTATGAGAAAGACAAGCGAAAAGATATTACGGGCACTGCTTGCGGTAGCGGTGCTTGCAACGGCGGTGCTTTCGAGCGGCTGCCTTGACGATGAGGAGGAGATTTCCGACAGCACGGCAAGCGACAACAGGCAGACGAGTGACGGCGGCAATTCGGAAAGCAGTGAAGACAGTGATAATAAATATGAGGGAAGTGTTACGGGCAGTCGTGCGTCAAAGCTGACGTTCAGCGGCTCGGACGGGATAAGCATTACGAGAAAACAGCGTGAAGCCGAAAAGCCTATGGGCGAGGACGGCACACAGACGGTATTCGTGTATATGTGCGGAAGCGACCTTGAAAGCGAGAACGGGCTTGCGAGCGGCGACATTGAGGAAATGATCGCAGGGTCAAAAAGCGAGAATGTGAAGTTCGTCATTCAGACGGGCGGTGCGGGAGCGTGGGCGGATACATACGGCATCTCTGCCGAAAAGACACAGCGTTATGTTGTAACGGGCGGAGAAATAAGCCTTATCGAAGAAAAAGAATCTGTCAATATGGGCAAGGAGGACGTACTTGTCGATTTTCTCGGCTGGGGTATAGAAAACTATGCGGCGGCTAAAATGGGGCTTATCTTCTGGAACCACGGCGGAGGAAGTATAAGCGGCGTGTGCTTCGATGAGCTTAACGAGAACGATTCGCTGTCGCTTGAGGAGATAGACACTGCGCTTACCTCAATATACGATAAGATGACGGATAAGTTTGCGTTCATCGGCTTTGACGCTTGCCTTATGGCAACGGTCGAAACGGCGAATATGCTTGTTCCGCACGCTGACTATATGTTTGCATCGGAAGAAACGGAACCGGGATACGGTTGGGATTATACCGAGATAGCAGGCTTTATGGAAAGTAATCCTACAGCGGATACAGCCGAACTCGGAAAGACGGTCGCTGACAGCTTTATGGCATCGTGCGAGGCTATCGGCGCAGGCGGCGAGGCTACGCTTTCGATAACGGATCTCAGCCGTATAGACGAGCTTGTAAAGACAGTGAATGACGCCGCCGAGGAAATGAACGATATTTCTTCTGACCCTGCACTGCTTGCGAATGCGGTAAGAAGCATCTATACCGTAAGAGCATACGGCAGTAACAACGATACAGAGGGATATACCAACATGGTGGATCTCGGCTCTATGATAGCGGCTACGGTATCGGGCGACAAGGCGGACAAGGTCATGTCGGCACTTGAAAAGGCGGTAGTGTATAACATCTGCGGCGAGGACAAGGACGGCTCAACGGGGCTTTCGACCTACTATCCGTTCGGCGTTTCAGGCTCTGCTGAGCTTGCCACATTCGGCAAGGTGTGCGTAAGTCCGTACTATATGACGTTTGTTGACAGAATAGCCTACGGAGCACAAAACGGCAGTACGGACGGGTACAGCGGTGAAAAAACATGGCTTGCGGACGGTGCGGTGTACTGGAGCGACGGGGATTATTCCGACTACGAGAGCAACTGGGAGCATTACAACAACAAGACCGACAACATGGGCTTCTGCGGTGATAAGAGCAGTGTGCAGATAGATGTCGGACCTGTGCTTGACGATGAGGGAACGTTCTACTTCAATGTTACGGACGATACTATAAACAACCTTGCGAGCGTAAACTGCTCGGTTTACCGTGTTGACGAGGAAACGGGTGAGCTTATCGAATTCGGTGTTGACCAGAGTACAAAGGTCGATTTCTCATCGGGACTGGTCGAGGATAATTTCAGCGGGCAGTGGTATATGATTGAGAATAATCTTATCCCTATGTTCATAGTAGAGAAGAACGGAAACAGCTCGGTATACACATCTCCCGTAAAGCTCAACGGCAAGGAAACAAATCTGCGTATAGCTATGACGCAGGACGGCAATGCGTATGACATAACGGCGCTTGGAACATGGGACGGCGTAAACGAAAACGGCGAGTCGGCAAGAAGCGTTGTTCCGCTTAAAGAGGGAGATGTCATAGTGCCGATATTCAACACCTACGACAGCGAGGGTAACTTTGCAGGCAAAGCCGAGGGTGATGAATGCACCTACAGCGGCGACAATATGATAGAGTTTGTCAATCTGCCTGCAGGCGACTACAGATACAGCTTTGTTATAAACGACATTTACGGAAATGTGTGCTATACCGGCTTCACGGTGTTTACGACCGACGATGACGGGAATGTGTTCTTTACGCCGGAGGAATAAGCAGGACGGCAAGCCGTATCAAGCGGACGCTTCTCTTTTATGGTAAAATAAATTCAGTCGGAAAGGCGGAAGAAGGCTGTAAGGGGGAAAACAGATGAGTGGGATAAACGAATGGTATATGAATATTCAGAATATCGTTGACGACATAGACAGGTGTATCAGAAGCGGCGAGGACGAAAGGCTGACACTCGGCAGGCTGTCGCAGACGCTTGGCTACTCGGAATACTATGTTTCAAGGAAATTCAGCGAAATATCGGGAATGAAGCTCAGGGATTATATGAGATACCGCAGGCTTGCTTTTGCGCTGAGGGAACTGAGAGATACCGACAAGGGCATACTTGATATTGCGCTTGACTACGGCTTTACATCTCACGAGGCGTTCACAAGGGCATTCAAAGCGGCATACGGAATTACTCCGAGCGCTTACCGTTCACACCCTGTACCGGTAATTCTCCGCACGGCTATAAGACCTTTCGACTGCTATCTTTTAGGTATAGGAGGAACAGGTATGGCACAGACAAACAGTGATATTAAGGTGTATTTCGTAACGATCCCGGCTCATAAATTCCTGCATATCAGGAACTACGAAAGCGTAGGGTATTACGACTTCTGGGAAAAGCAGAGTCACATTCCCGGACAGGACTGCGAAACTATATGCGGACTGCTTGACAGCATCAAGGGCAAGCTCGATGATATGGGCGGTGATGAGGCGAACAGCGGAAGCGGTCAGGTGATGGCGTACATAAACGAGCCTGAGGGAAGAATATGCAGCTGGGGCATTCCGCTGGCTGAGGCTTACGGTGTACGGCTTTCTGCCGACTACAGCGGAGAGATACCAAGGCAGATGCAGATCATGGACGTGCCTGAGGGCGAGTATATCGTATTTGAACACGGACCGTTCGACTTTCAGACCGAAAACAGTGCGGTTGAAGCAAAGATAGAACAGGCTATGAAGGACTTTGACTATGAAAAGTCGGGCTACGAGCTTGACAAAACGCAGGGCAGGATATTTTACTTCTATCACGACTGCAGGAGATACTGGAAGTATATAAGGCCTGTGAGGAAAACCGGATAAACGGAAAACCGCCTTTTAATCGGGGCGGTTTCAGACTGTCGATAAACCTATATCGTTGATAAAAAAGGGGTCGCAGGGGCGTAGCCCCCGTACAGGTCGTCAGCCATTTGTGCCACCGCATCGTGCAGTGGCTTTGTGCGGCTGACTGCAAGCATCCTTGCTTGGTCTAGGGGCGGTAGCCCCAGCGAAATAGCCCCTTTCCCGGGGAAAGGGGTTTTCGGCAAGGATGCCGAAATAAGGACACACCAAGCTTTGCA
>ERZ894194.972-NODE-972-length-18536-cov-7.403874_pt1 | contig 18536 bp, 16 predicted proteins | sample MGYA00380283_ERZ894194 | MGnify/ENA primary metagenome ERZ894194 (study PRJEB32331, sample SAMN06328448) | human gut metagenome | biome: human gut microbiome; feature: stool | host: Homo sapiens | collected 2013-02-13 ... | reverse complement strand
TGGAAATATAATGAAGGGAAAATGGACGTCCCGATGCGGATCGCTTACGGCTACGCGATCTTTGACGAGCAGTATGATAAAAATATGGAAGAGACAAGGAACCGTGCGGATGTGAAGATGTACGAGAAAAAGAGAGCGATCAAGGCGGAAGAGAGAAAATGAAAAAATGCGGGAATTCCCGCATTTTTTCTGTTGTAGTCAGAAGTTGCTTCCGTTCCAGCCCCAGTTGTCAGTCGGGAAGTATGCCACGTAGATGTGGTCGGCAGGAATGGAAAGTTCGCCGGAGAGCAGATGGCAGAGCTTTCCGGTCATCTGGCTGGTGCCTGCAGCGGACGGCGTGCCGAAGGTTTTGACCTCCACATAGGCAACGGCGGCAGAATCCCCCTGAAAGAACAGGCTGGCATTGTCCTCAAAACCAGTCATAACCCAGTTCTCTCCCTTGCCGAGACACTCCCTGGTAATGCGGCAGATCTCTGCGGTCAGGGAATCCTTTTTGGATTTGCTCAGGGAAACGGTGGTTTTCGTATTGATAAATGGCACGGCAATATCCTCCTTTACATCTGATAAAGATAGTATATACGAAAATAAGCCTGCATACAATGTAAAAATAAGTATTGCAGGGGATTTCGTTTGAAAGGTTATATTGAGGAAAGAGCCATGGAGATTGCCAGATATATCATTGACAATAACACGACCGTGCGGCAGGCGGCAAAACATTTCGGGATCAGCAAGAGTACGGTACATAAGGACGTCACCGAGCGCCTTGCGCAGGTCAACCCGTCGCTCGCGGCGGAGACGCGCAAGGTGCTGGACATCAACAAGTCCGAGCGGCACATCCGCGGCGGGATGGCGACAAAGGAGAAGTATCTGCATCAGCATGTGTGAAAACGCAGAAGCATTTGACGGCATGAAAACGTTTTTATATAATAGGAGAAGATAACGGCAGGATAGATGGAGGATAAGCGCAGATGAAGAAGATAGCGTTGATCATGGACGGATGGAAGCGATTGTTCACATATGCATGGCCCGCCGGAGTGTTGGAGCGTATCAGAGAGACGAATGAGGACGTGAATCTGTATATTTTCAACAGTTCCGGAGACTGGAGCAGGGATGAGGATTACAATATCGGAGAGTACAACATCTATCGGCTGCCGGACTTAAACGATTTCGACGGCATTATTGTAGATCTGAACAATATCCGCTATTCCGAGGTGCGGGAGTATGTGATCTCCTCGGCAAAGGCCACCGGGAAGCCGGTGATTTCTATTGCAAATGAGATTGCGGATTTTTACTATGTCGGTATTGACAACTATTCCGCCATGCAGGAAATAGCGGCGCATCTCTATGAGGTGCATAATTGCAGACGCTTCTGGTATGTCATGGGACCGGACGATAATTACGAGAGCAACCGGCGTGTGGCTGCGTTGCGCGATTTTTCAGAGACACACGGGATTTTGTGGGATGCCAGGGATCTCTACTGCGAGAGTTATGAATACAAGTGTGGAGTGCATGGATTTGAAAAATTGCTCACGCTGCACGGGAAACTTCCGGATGCCATTATCTGTGCCAACGATAACATTGCCGTCGGCGTGTGTGAGACCGCGGAAGCTCACGGCTACAAGGCACCCGACGATTTTCTGGTGACCGGATTCGATAATTTTGACAAGGCGAGCTATTATTCCCCGCACATCACAACGGTCGGACATATCCGCGAGCAGGTGGGATACCGTTGTGCGGATATTCTTCTGCGGCTGTGGAGAGGCGAGACGGTACCGCGGTTTAATTATACGGGGCACCAGTGTATTTTCTGGGAAAGCTGCGGCTGTGACGCCGGTCATGCGGTGGATCAGGCAGAACATTCCAGGGCGCAGATTGTCTATGGAATCGAGACGGACGAATTTGAGGAGCAGGTGCTTTCTCTGGAGTATGAATTGTTGCAGTGCGAGACGGTGCGTGAGATGTCGCGCTGGATTCCGAAATGTATTCCGGCTATGCGGTGTGACGCGATGTATCTGATCATGGATGAGCACATGAATGATTTCCGGAAACTGAGTGATTATTATGACAGGCATCTGATTGAGGATGAAGAGTTCTGCGTGCACGGTTATCCGGAGAAAATGCAGATGGAGTTCGCCTATGAGGATGGCGTGGTAAAAGAGAGTGAGGAGACGGTCGTGGAGGGGATTTTCCCGACTTTTGATTACACGGAGGGCGGAAAAGATTTTCTGTTTCTGCCGCTTCATTTCCGGGAACACACGGTGGGATATTTTGTCATCCGGAATGCTGTGTATCTGATGGAGAAGCAGTATTTGTTCCAGATTATCAACGTGTTGACGTCTGCGATGGAGAATCTGCATAAAAAGGAGCGCCTTGCCTATCTGAATCAGGTGCTGTCAGAACTGTACGTGAAGGATGCCATGACGGGAATGTACAATCGGCTCGGTTACCAGAAGCTGGCGTGCCGTATGTTTGAGAAAAAGAAGCTGACGGGGGAGAATCTTTCAATTATTTTCATGGATATGGACAGGCTCAAAAGCATCAACGATGAATTCGGGCATATCCATGGGGACTGGGCGATCAAGACGATTGCGTCGGCGATTTTAAAATATATTCCGGAGGGAGCGGTCGCGGTCCGGAGTGGCGGGGATGAGTTCCTCGTTGTGCTGGAGCAGACTGCGGATGCAGAGATCGGGAAGATCATCGGAGAGATCCGGAAGGAGATCTGGAAACGTTCGGCGGAGATGAAACTGCCGTTTCCGCTGACGGTCAGTGCGGGATGTGTCCACACGGATATGACGACCGGGCGCGATCTGGACGACTACGTGCGTGAGGCGGATGCTATCATGTATGAGGAGAAGACCGCGAAAAAGGCGAACCGCACCTAAGCAGGATGAAAAGGCTTCCAACCGGGCAGGGGAAAAGAATAAGAAAGTCAGAAGGAGATACCGGCAGATGAAAATCGAGCGTGAACGGGTCAGAGAAACATTCCGGGAGTATACGGATGCTTATGATGCGACCGATGAGAAAATAAAATTGAAAATTGACCACACTTACCGGGTGGCGGAACTGTGCGAGCGGATCGCGAAGGCAGAGCAGATGGAGAAGACAGAGGTTGATCTGGCATGGCTTCTTGGAATGCTGCACGATGTGGGAAGATTTGAGCAGCTTCGGAGATATGGAACATTCAGTGATGCAGATTCCATTGACCACGCGGCACTCGGAGCGGATATTCTGTTCGGTGGTCCGCTGTCTGCGGGGGAAGGTCTGATCCGCACGTATGTGGACGATGCGGCGGAGGATGAGGTGATTGAGACTGCCATAAGAGTGCACAGTGCCTACCGGATTCCGGAGGGGCTTGCGCCGCGCACGGAAAAGCTGTGCCATATCCTGCGGGACGCCGATAAGATCGATATTCTCCGGGTCAATGTGGATGTGCCGCTGGAGGAGATTTATAATACCACGACGGAGGAACTGCGCAATGCAGCCGTCACACCGGCAGTGATGGATAGCTTTTACGAACATCACGCGACGCTGCGCAGTATCAAGCGCACGCCGGTGGATCATGTGGTGGGGCATATTTCGCTGGTGTTTGAACTGGTATTTCCGGAGAGTGTGCGGATTGTAAAAGAGCAGGGCTATCTGGAAAAGCTGCTGCATTTTGAGAGCCGCAACGCTGTGACAAACGCGCAGTTCGCAGAGCTTCGGGCGGAGATGGAGCGCTATCTTAAGGGAAGGTAATGTCTGCTCCGTGGTTTGGAAAAATGAGCGCAGCCGCGCAGTCCGCGGCAAAGAGCAGCAGAAGCAGGGTGTTTAATCCAAGGCGCACTTTGGGGGTGAGTCGTTTCCAGAGCCTGGTGAGCGGCGCCTCCAGCACACAGATCCAGAGCACGCCCGCGATGCCGAAGCCGACCGCCGCGTACAGGCAGATATAGCCATGAAAATGAAAAGGATAGCCGCTGTAATCCCAGTAGCGCAGATTCCAGAAGGTATCCAGAAACCATCCGATCAGGAGTTCCAGACCGGTGCCGATGGCAGCACTGAGGAAAAAGACGCCGGCCGGGTGGATTTTTTTTCGCCTGCATCCCAGCAGCAGATAGAAAAGCACTGCGCCGATGCCGTAGACCGGAAGCCACGGCCCGTAGAGGAAGCCGCGGTTGGCAAAGGTTTTGTCCCGATACAGGAAGATGGCAACCTCCCAGAGAAACCCGCCGATCGAGCCGAGAAAGAAGAAATAAATCTGCTGGGAGAGGAAAAACGATATAGGAGTCTGCTCCGGTGCGCAGAGTTTGGAAAAATCCGGAAGACGGTCATGTTTTTTCATGGAGATAGTATAACCGGAACATTGAAAATTATTGAATTGTGAAATGGTGGAAAATATAGAAATGCGCCTTGTAAATTGCGGGAGCGTATCTTATAATAGTAGCAATTGAGCAAACCGCCCTTTGCGGCGGAAAAACATCAGGAGGAAAAGAGTGTGGAAATGAACAACAATTTTTCACAGGAAAAAGTCATTGTCATCGACTTTGGCGGTCAGTACAATCAGCTGGTTGCCAGACGTGTCAGAGAGTGCAATGTTTACTGTGAGATCTATTCCTACCGTACAGACATCGAGCAGATCAAGGCGATGAATCCGAAGGGTATCATTTTAACCGGCGGTCCGAACAGCTGCTACGAGCCGGATTCTCCGACGTACACGAAGGAACTGTTTGAACTTGGAATTCCGGTTTTGGGACTCTGCTACGGCGCACAGCTTATGATGCATGTGCTGGGCGGAAAGGTTGAGAAGGCACCGGTGCGTGAGTATGGCAAGACAGAGGTGTTTGTCGATACGACATCGCCACTTTTTGGCGATGTGTCTGAGAAGACGATCTGCTGGATGAGCCATTTTGATTATATTTCAAAAGTTGCTCCGGGATTTTCCATTGCGGCGCACACGGCAGACTGTCCGGTGGCGGCAGCGGAGAACCGCGAGAAGAAGCTTTTTGCAATCCAGTTCCATCCGGAAGTGCTTCACACCCAGGAGGGCACCAAGATGCTGCACAATTTCGTGCGAGGTGTCTGCGGTTGTGCCGGAACCTGGCGCATGGATCATTTTGTGGAGCACACGATCGAGGCGATCCGCGAGAAGGTCGGTGACGGCAAGGTGCTTCTTGCGCTGTCCGGCGGTGTGGATTCCTCAGTCGCAGCAGGACTTTTATCCAGAGCGATCGGCAAGCAGCTCACCTGCGTGTTCGTGGATCATGGTCTTCTGCGCAAGAATGAGGGCGATGAGGTGGAGAGCGTATTTGGCCCGGACGGTCAGTTCGACCTGAATTTTATCCGCGTCAACGCACAGGAGCGCTACTATGCGAAGCTGGCAGGAGTGACAGAGCCGGAGCAGAAGCGCAAGATCATCGGTGAGGAGTTCATCCGTGTCTTTGAGGAAGAGGCGAAGAAGATCGGTGCGGTGGATTTCCTGGCACAGGGAACCATTTATCCGGACGTCGTGGAGAGTGGACTTGGCGGGGAATCCGCAGTCATCAAGTCGCACCACAATGTCGGAGGTCTGCCGGACTATGTTGATTTCAAGGAGATCATCGAGCCGCTGCGCAACCTGTTCAAGGACGAGGTGCGCAAGGCAGGTCTTGAGCTTGGCATTCCGGAGAATCTGGTATTCCGCCAGCCGTTCCCGGGACCGGGACTCGGCATCCGCATCATCGGCGAGGTGACAGCAGAGAAAGTCCGCATTGTACAGGACGCTGATGCCATCTACCGCGAGGAGATTGCGAAAGCCGGACTGGACCGTTCGATCGGTCAGTATTTTGCGGCGCTCACCAATATGAGAAGCGTCGGCGTCATGGGAGACGAGAGAACCTATGATTATGCAGTTGCACTGCGCGCCGTGAATACGGTGGATTTCATGACCGCGGAGGCGACGGAGATCCCGTTCGAGGTGCTGCAGACGGTGATGAGCCGGATTATCAATGAGGTGCGCGGGGTGAATAGAGTATTCTATGATCTGACCAGTAAGCCACCGGGAACGATTGAGTTTGAGTAGTAAACAGAGCTTCATAAATGGCGTAAACAGGCCATTTATGGGGCTTTTTCTTTTATTGTGATACTTATATGATACCTGTTTTCGTAGTACCACAGATATTTAAGAGTACTGAGCAGATGTGTCAGAGGTATTTTCTATTATCACATTTCTTTATATTTTCAAAAATTATCCCAATTATATGAAGCACCAAAAACTGGTGCAAATTAATGAAAATACACCAGTGGTGTCTCTTCCGTAAAAATATGGTTTGCGGTAGACTTTATAACACAGAAATAAAAAGTCCGTCAGAGAATATGTTTTGACGAAAAAAGTCCATGAGAGAATATTTAGCAAATTCATGCTTTGAATTAGAATGAGTGATGTAATCAAGAGACAGGGATGCTGCTATATTTGTAAAAAAACCGTTATTGTACCCTTATCGGAGAAAAAGGGTCGGGTTTGTCCATTTTAAAATTTAAGACAAGAAAATACAATAGTTGCAACGAGTTATATATAAGTTGTAGCTGCCAATACAAGTGCTTGATACATACCGGCAATTGCCGGGGAGAGGAGGTGAATGCACCATGGAAAAGTTATATTACACAGCAAAAGAGGTTGCTGAGATGCTTGATGTATCGGTATCTCATGCATACAAAGTAATAAGAGAAGCTAACAGGGAATTATCTTCTAAAGGCTTCTATGTCAGAGCCGGCAGAGTCAGCCGTAAGTATCTTGACAGTAAAGTATATGACTTATGTGATAAGACAGCATAAGGGAAAGGAGTAGTTGTATGGCAGCATACAAGGATGAGGCGAGGGGGACATGGTATGTCTCCTTCCACTACAACGATTGGACAGGTAAAAACAAAAGAAAGCTAAAGCGTGGCTTTCGGACGAGAAAGGAGGCATTGGAATACGAGCAGAAGTTTCTGCTGCAGCAGGCAACAAATCTGGATATGAGGTTTGAAGATTTCTACAAGCTGTATGAGGAAGATTTAAAGACCAAGCTGAAGCTTAACACATGGCGTACAAAGGATGTCATTTTTCAGAAGAAGCTGATTCCATATTTCAAGGACAAGAAGATGAATGAAATCAGTCCTGCGGATATTATCAAATGGCAGAATGAGATGATCAAGAAGAGACAGGCAGATGGTAAGCCCTATAAGCCGACTTATCTGAAAACAATGCAGTCAGAGCTGTCAGCCATATTTAATCATGCGGTACGCTTTTACAATCTGAGAGAAAATCCTGTAAAAAAGGCTGGAACGATTGGTAAAGGTAAAGCTGATGAGATGGATTTCTGGACAAAAGAAGAATATCTCAAGTTCATAGAATGTGTTAAAGACAAGCCAATATCTTATTATGCGTTCCAGATTCTTTACTGGTGCGGAATAAGGGAATGTGAACTGCTTGCTCTGACACCAGCAGATATTGATTTTGAGAATAAGAAACTTCATATCACAAAGTCTTATCAGTATATCAATGGTGAAGATATCATCACAGATCCTAAGACGGAAAAGAGCAGAAGGGATGTTGTAATTCCTGATTTTCTGGTAGAAGAGTTAAGACAGTTTATCGGAATGCTGTATGGATATGGAAGAGATGACAGAATATTTCAGATTACAAAATCTTATCTGCATCACGAGATGAGCAGAGGAGCTAAAGCGGCTGGAGTAAAGAGAATAAGAATTCATGATCTCAGGCATTCGCACATTTCTTTACTTATTCGCCTGGGTTTTTCAGCGGTAGCCATTGGAAACAGGGTTGGACATGAGAGCCAGACAATAACATTTCATTATGCACATATGTTTCCGACAGAGCAGATTGAGATGGCTGATAAGCTTAATGAGGAATTTGTGCCGGGGACAGGGAATGGAGATGATATTCAGTGAGTGGAGTTCATAAGAATCCGACAATCAGTTTTCGCATATCAGACTATGAAAGGCGTGAAATTGAAGCAAGAATCAAGGCAAGTGGAATGATGAAGAAAACATTTTTTACAAGATGCTGTATCTATGGTCGAATCTGTGTTGTAGGTAAGAAAGAAACAGTATATATGCTGGTGCAGACGCTTGAGAAGATGCAGGCAGATATTCACAAAATATACGATGAAATCATTGAAACAGGACAGATAAAAGAAAAAGAATCACCGGTTGATGGTGAAGCTTATACAGACGTTGAAGAACTGCAACATGACTATCTTGCTATGATAAAAGCAGTTGTGGATATGCTGGATGGAGCAAAGTATCTCTGGCAGAAATAGTGGCTTTCCTGACGGCAATCGGGAAAGCCACGGCAGATAACAAAAGCGGGCTTCTGTTACCAAAACACCAATTAAAGTATAACAGCAGCCCACTTTTGAGACAATGATTATTTACGAAAGTGAGGCAGACAGTGGAAACAAATACAGAATTAAAAATGATACACCTCTCTGAGGTTGAATCACAGCAGATTAAATGGCTGTGGTATCCATTTATCCCTTATGGAAAGCTGTCAATAGTGCAGGGAGACCCAGGTGATGGAAAATCTACGCTGATACTTAATATTGCGGCAAAGTTATCAAGGGGAGAATGTATAGACGAAAATATGAATATTACTGAGCCTGTAAATGTAATATATCAGACGGCAGAAGACGGACTTGCGGATACAGTCAAGCCGAGGCTTGAAGCTGCAAATGCAGATTGTAGCAGAATATCAATCATAGATGAGTCTGATAAGAGTGTCAGTATGACGGATGACAGGATAGAGGAAGCTATAAAAAGAGAAAATGCGAAGTTGTGCATTTTTGATTCGATACAGGCTTATCTTGGCGGTGATACTGATATGAACCGGGCAAATGAAGCTAGAGAAATGACGAAGAAACTTGGAAGTATAGCTGAAATAACAGGCTGTGCCATTGTTCTTATCGGTCATATGAATAAAGGCTCAGGAGCAAAGGTTGCTTACAGGGGAATGGGTTCCATTGATTTCTTTGCTGTGGCAAGGAGTGTAATGCTTGTCGGCAGAATAGAAGGGCAGAGTAATCTCAGGGCAATGATACAGATAAAGAATAATCTTGCAGCATTTGGTCATCCAAAAGCATTTGAATTGGCAGAGGTCGGATTTCATTGGTTAGGTGATTATGAAATTACTGCTGATGAAGTACTGGGCGGTATAGTGCCAAAGGCAAGTAAACTTGAGATGGCAAAGCAGTTTTTAAGGGAACAGGCAGAAAGAACACAGAGGATTTTAAGTACAGAGATTATAGAGCTTGCAGCACAGGAAGGAATATCGAAGAGAACACTTGAGACAGCCAAGAAGGAACTCAATATAAAGGCTGAGCGTTGCAATAATAACTGGTACTGGAATTTGAGAGCATAAAAATCAACATCGCAACATTGCAAAATGTCAGGTTTTGCAATCTTGAAGCTTGCAAGGTTGCGAAATATATAGACCTTGCGATGTTGCGGTCTTGAAAAGAAAGGACAATGACTATGACATTATTTGAAGAATTAGGTGTTGAATATAAAGAAGTTGATGGAATTTTATATCCTCTTTTATCTGTTGATGAAGCAGAATACAATCTTACGGATATAGGAAAATATGGTCGGATGTGGCTTAGGTATATGGAAGAAAATGAACGTTCTGAGTATCGTCATATGGCAAGAATGGGACAGCTTAGAAAGCAGGCAGAGGCAGTAAATGAAGAAGCTTATGAGCGATTGGACAATATTGAAGAGACTTGGTTGAAAAAGCATATGACGGGTAAAAAGAAAACATTTATGGAGCAGCTACATTTGCGGAATCAGGCAAGAGCGATGGCAGAGGAAATAGTGATAAATGAGATTGTGTTTAAGTGCAGGTAAGCTTTAAAAGGCTGATGCTAAAACCCTCGGAGAGCCCCCCGCAGTTTTGTCGGTATGACGAAACTGCTAAGGGGTTATCATCTATGGCAGAGCCAAGATGATAACCGCACCTCTCAGACAGAAAAATACGAATAAGAAAGGACAAATGCCTATGGGAAATGTATCATACTCTGCTCATATAAGCAATGGCAAGAGTGCGATAACAAGTAAAAAAGCACTTGCAGGAGTTGCAAAGCATAACCTGCGTAAATATAAATCTGCAGATTACAGCTCAGATAACATCAGGCTGATATATGGAACAACAGATTTGTTTCAGGATGTTAAGCGGGTATATCACAGAGAATTTGATGACGTGGTAAAGGAATATAACAGCAGACAGAAAAGAGAAGACAGAAAGATAAAGGATTACTTTGAACATGTTGCAGGTCTTAATCAGGATATGGCAGTTGAGATTATCTTTCAATGCGGGGACAAGAAATACTGGGAAGAACATTGGAAAAATAAAGATTATATGTCTGAGGTATTTGATTATATTCTTGACTGCCTGCAAAAGCTACTGCCAGAGTTCAAGATTGCAAATGCAGTCATACACTTTGATGAAGCCAGTCCGCATATGCATGTAGTAGGCGTTCCGGTATGGGAAGGAGCAAAGCGTGGCTTATCCAAGAAAGTATCAAAAAGAAATGTGTTTACACCACAAACATTATCAGTGATTCTTCAGGATAAACTGCGTGAAGAGGCAAGCTATGGTTTTGAATGTTATTTCAAGGAACAGCTGGCAGAGAAAAAAAAGGGTCGTAACCATGACTTGTCTGTGACAGAATATAAGGTAGCACAGGAGAGTAGGAAGCTTGCTGATATAAAACAGCAGAACAATGAAGAGCAGAAGAAAAATACTAAATTGAGAAGCAATAACGCAAGCATATCATATCAGATTGCTACACAGGAACAATGCCATAGCAGAAATCTGGATGTTATAGCTGCCGATGAGGATAGACTGGAGACTGTCAGAAGCAATATTAATGCAGCAGAAACGGAATATGCAAAATATGCGGATATGATTACGGATAAAAAGAATAATCTGGAACTTCTTTCTTCTAAGGAAAGTGAACTGATTGAGAGGACAAAGATTGCGGAAAGTGTATATGATATATTTCGTCAGGGTGGAACTGATGATGTCAGGGACAAGCTTATTGATGTGATGTATGAGAATCAGAAGCTTAGAGAGGAAAATATGACATTAAAGGAACTATTGGAGAAGGCATATGAGTTTATGAAGCAGTTTGTAATTAATGGAGTTAATCTGTTGGAAAAATTTCTGGAGAGTGTGGGGAAGATGATTGTAAAGAATAAAAATAAGTGAAACAGATAATAAAAAAATGATATTTTAAAATCTAAATATATGTGATATAATTAATGCATCGCTTAGAGCTTGAAAATACAGGAGACCAGTTAAATGGGTATTAAATTATTATTGAATGATTATTATGATTTACTTAAATTAATGCATGATAATGAAGCTATTATATTAGATGAAAAGGTGATACCTTTGACACAGCAACAGATAGCAACGACATTAAATTACAGTAAGATGAAAGTTAATAGCATGTTTGGTGTGCTTCAAAAAGAAGGTTTTGTTGAACAAAAAACACGGGGCAAGTACGTTTTAACGGACACTGCGGAGAGTATAATAAAAACAATAGAAAAACTATCTGATTGACGAGTTAGTAAAAACAGGAGGACAAGATGGATTTAGATAGATTGAAGGATTTGATAAAGAAATATCGCGAAAATATGAAATATTATCACGATACAAAAAATGCCTATAATGAAACCGAATGTAGAGATGAATATATAAATCCATTGTTGGAGTGCTTTGGGTGGGATGTACAAAATGTACAAGGAAAATTACCTCAATATAAAGAGGTAGTTGTGGAAAGATTTTCTAATTATTCTGAAAGACCAGATTATACATTAACATTGAATGGAGTATCTAAATTATTTGTAGAAGCCAAAAAACCGAGTGTGGATATAGTTGTGGAAACAGAACCTGCTATTCAGGCAAGAAAATATGGTTGGAATGCAAATCATGCTATGGTGATACTAACAAATTTTGAAGATATGCTGATATATGATACAACAATAAAACCAGCACCTGGGGATAATGCAAGAACAGCTTTGTACCGAAAATATTATTTTGAAGAATACGCTAAAAAATTTGATGAGATCAATGCACTCGTTTCTAAAGAAAGTGTCTATAGTGGAGCATATGATAATTTTGTAGCCAAGAATTTTCAAGAAAGTGAAAAATATCATACAAAGATCGATAACATTTTTTTAGAGCAGATTAATTCGTGGCGGTTAGAGATAGGAAGGTATTTGTATTCTAATAATGTTAGGTATCATGATGAACGTGTATTAAACGATGTGGTTCAGGAATTTATCAATCAGATTATTTTTTTACGTATATGTGAAGATAGAAAACTCCCGCTGTACAAGAAATTATATGAAATGACAAGCGATAAAACAGAGCTACAGAGGATATTAACAGAAACATTTAGGGAAGCTGATAAAAAGTATAATTCAGGCCTTTTTAAGGGAGAAAATCCTATATTTGACCTAAGCGCAGATGTTATATTTGATATGATTGAAATGTTATATTATCCTAAGACACCATACTTATTTAACATAATAGAACCAAGTGTTTTAGGAAAAATATATGAATCATTTTTGGCTGAAAGTTTAACGATATCTGGCGGAGAGGTTTTATTAGCTAAGAAAAATGAATATAAAAATAGATCTGTTGTTAGTACCCCAGTTGAAATTGTTAAATATATGGTAAAAAATACCTTAGATCCAATATGTAAAGGAAAGAGTCCAAAAGATATTGCTGAACTAAGAATAGCAGATATTGCGTGTGGTTCAGGTGTCTTTTTAGAAGAGGCATACCAGTTTATTATTGATTACTGTGAAAAGTGGTATTTGGAAAATAATCCTGATTATCTTCTTGAAATGGAAAATGGTAAGAAAAAATTGCCAATTGTTGATAAGCGCGAAATTTTAAAGAAGTGCATTTATGGTGTTGATATTGATATTCATGCAGTAGAAGTTAGTAAATTTTCTTTGTTGCTTAAGTTATTGGAGAATGAGACAGAACCATCAGTTAAAGAGGTAGCTCCTATTTTGCCAAATCTTGACGAGAATATTCTATCAGGAAATTCTCTCATATCTGATAAAGATGTTGAAAATATTGAATTATCAGTTGATGAATTGGTAAAGATGTCGCCATTTGATTGGAACAGTATTAATAATGGTGGAAAGTTTGATGCGATTCTTGGAAATCCACCTTATGTAAAGACTGAGGATATGAATGCGTTGTCAGGTGAAGCTGAATTTTCGATATATAAGAATAAGTACAAAACAGCATTTAAACAATTTGATAAATATTATTTGTTTGTAGAGCAAGCATTTGAACTGCTGAAAGATTCAGGGGTATTGTGCTACATAATCCCAAATAAGTTTTATAAAATTGCATCGGGACAAGAACTAAGAAATCTTATTTGTGGCAACATATCTGAAATTGTAGATTTTGGAGATACACAGTTATTTCCGGATAAGACAATTTATAGTTCAATTGTTACCATTGGAAAAAGAGCTAATTCAAATGTAAAGTACTCATATGTTAAATCTGTAACTGATTTGTGGACAGGATATAATGTTAATAGTGTAGAAGTCAAAAATACAGATTTAACGAAAAATCCATGGAGTCTTACGACTGATACGAACTTTATGCAGCTTATAAGTGATATTCGGGATAAGGCGGTGCCTCTTTCTAAGGTGGTTAATATATTTAATGGTATTCAGACAAGTGCAGAAAGACCTGAAAAATTTTCGGATAAAAAGGAAGTATACTGGTTCGATTATTCTTGCATAGAATCAGAAGATGAAAAGTGTATTAATATTGAAAGATTCGGAGAACATTACAGTATTGAAAAAGATATCTTGAAGCCATATTTTAAGCCGACAAAAGCAAGTGAAAAGGGAATGAATACGTATTCTGTATTATCGACTGATAAAAAAATTATTTTTCCATATGATACAAAAGGAAAATTAATTGATATGGATACTATGCAGAAAAAGTACCCAGGAGCATTGAAATATTTGCTGGATTGTTATGACAGACTAGTTCCGAGATGTTTGAATAATGGAGTAGGCAGAGATGTTCCAGATGCAACAACAGATACATGGTATAAATATGGAAGGACTCAGGCTTTAACAGCATTTATTAATACACCTAAACTGATTGTTAGAATATTAAGTAAAGAGCCAATGTATGCATATGATAAAGATGATATGTTAATTGCATCTGGTGGAACAGCAGGATATTGTGCTATTAGTGAACTAGAAGATAAAGAGTATGATTTGGAGTACATCCAGGCATGGTTAGCACATCCATATACAGAAAAATATTTTCAAATGCAAGGAAGCGATTTTGAAAATGGATTTACCGCCAGAGGAACATTTTTGCTTAAGAAGTTGCCATTTATCAAATTAAATTTTTCAGATGCGAAACAAAAAAAGCTATATGATGATGTGGTACTAAAAACAAGAAAAATATATGCTTTAAATGAGCAAATGATAAAACGTCCCGATAAGGCATCTGTTAGAGTATTAGAAAAGGAAAAGAACAGAATAATTGTTGAGATACAAGACTTGATAGGAAAAGTATATCGACAGGAAATATAAGGTGATCAGATGAAACTAAAAGAAAATAATTCTGCTCAGAAATTAAGAGGGGCATATTATACACCATTACCGCTTGCGGAGATGATGGTGAAATTGTTTTCAAGTGATGAATCAATAAAGACAGTTTTAGAACCTAGCTGTGGAGATGGTGTGTTTATAGATGCTCTTGACGATATGAAAATGCTGGAGCAACTTAATGATGCAACAGCAATTGAGATTGAGCAAGATGAGGTAGAAAAGTTAAAACATAGATTTGCCAATTCAAAAAAGATAGAAATAATTAATCGAGATTTCTTTGATTATTATGAAAACACATATGAAAAGAAATTTGATTTGATTCTTGGAAATCCACCATATATAAGATATCAGTATCTTGAAGAAAATCAAAGAATACTTATGTCAGAAATTTTAGTATCGCAGGGAATGAAATCTAATAGGCTTGTAAATACTTGGGTTGGATTTATGGTGGCTTGTGTAAATCTTCTTTCGGATAATGGAAAAATAGCATTTGTAATTCCAGCAGAAATTTTGCAGGTTGCATATGCAGAAGATTTAAGATTATTTTTGGCAAATCATTTATCGAAGATTACGCTTATAACTTTTGAAGAATTAGTATTTCCAGATATAGAGCAGGAAATAGTTGTTTTTATTGGAGAAAAAGGGACAGAAGAGAAAGGCATTAGAATTATTGAATTAAATAATCTAGATGACTTAAATGATTTTGATATTGATACAAATGGATTTCAGAAATTACAGCATGTACATGAGAAGTGGACAAAATATTTCACAAATAACCAAGAAAACGAATTAATATCAAAGATTCGCAAAGATAATCGTTTTCAGATGTTATCAGATACAGCATTGATAAATGTTGGAATAACAACTGGAAACAATAAGTATTTTTCTGTTAATGATAAGCTAGTTAAGCAATATGAATTAGAGAAGATTGTTCGTCCATTAATAGGTAGAAGTGCACATGCACATAGTGTTTATTTTAATGAAGAAGATTGGAAAGAAAATGTTAATGCTGGTAAGGCTGCCTATTTGATTGATTTTCCAGAAGTTGAATATGAGAAATATCCGGATAAGCACAAGGAATACATTCATTTGGGAGAAGCAAATGGAGAGAATGAAGGGTATAAGTGTTCTATTAGAGATAGGTGGTATAGAATTCCATCTGTATGGGTGCCAGATGCGTTTTTTCTAAGAAGAAATAATCTTTATCCTAAGTTTGTGTTGAATTGTTGCAATGCTGTATCAACGGATACAATGCATAGAATCAAATTTAATGATGGTGTTGAGCCAGAAAGAATTTTATTGTCCTATTATAATAGTATATCTTTTGCTTTCACGGAATTGTGTGGCAGAAGTTATGGCGGAGGTGTACTAGAAATACTTCCTAGAGAAGTAGGAAATATATTAGTGCCTAAACTAGATGATATACCTATTGAAATTGTAAGGCAGGTGCTTAGAGAGGTGGATCGGATTGTAAGAGAAGATGAACCGATAGAAAATGCATTGGATATTGTCGATAAGGAAATCTTAATTAATAGTATTGGAATTGAAGAAGCATTGTGTAAAGATGCAAGAACTATTTGGAAAAAGTTGCAGAAAAGAAGATTGAAGAGAAGTTAATGTAAGCTATATTAATTTGTCTTAAGGAAAGAAGGAATATTATGGCAGGATTCACAATTGATTTAGCAGGAAGAGTAAGAAATTTTGATTTGCCCAAAAATCAGCCATTGATACCATTATATGAAGCTATTGTAAATTCTATATATGCTATACAAGAGAGACAGCAAAAAGAAGAATTTGATGGAAAAATTGAAGTAGAAATAATTAGAGATCCTCAACAAGTAGCAGAAATAGAAGGAATTGATAAAAGTATAAATGAAATAACAGGTTTTAGGATTATTGATAATGGCGTTGGATTAGACGATAATAATATGAAATCTTTTTTGCAATCTGATTCTACATATCGAGCAGATAAAGGTGGTAAGGGCGTAGGCAGATTTTCATGGTTAAAAGCATTTTCAAAAACGCATATTGAAAGCGTATATAAGGACGAAAATGATGGAGTATGGGTAAAAAGAGAATTTGAGTTTTCTTTAGATAAATTAGATATTGATGATAGACTTGTTGAAGAAAAAGGTGCATTTGAAAATAGAACTTGTGTGTCGCTTATTGATTATTTGCCAACATATCGCAAACATGTGAATAAGAATGCAGAAACAATAGCTATGAAGATAATGCAACATTGTATGATTTATTTAATGTCTCCAAAATGTCCTCAGATATGTGTAATAGACGAGGAACGATACAGTATCAATAGTATGTTTGAAAAGAAGATATATCGAGAACGTGAGAGTGCTAATATTGATGTAAATGGAGAAAAATTTGAAATATTACATACTCAGGTACATGATATATCAGTTGGTGGAAGCAAATTGTTTTTATTTGCGAATGATAGAATGGTAAAAGATATAGATTTAAATAAAGAAATTGTAGATTTAGATAAAAATATATTTGAAGATAAGGGATATTATTATGTTGGTATTTTATCAGGAAAATTTTTGGACGACAATGTTGATATGAATAGAACATCGTTTGATATTTCAGAAAATAAGGAAGATGAAGAAGTTTCAATGGAAGATATTGTGCTTGCAGCCAAATCAGAAGTGGAAAAATATTTGTCTGAATATTTGGATGAGGTCCATAAAAATAAAGATGAGCATATTAGAAAGTATATACATAATAATGCACCGCAATTTAGACATTTATTAAAATATATGCCGGAATCAATAAATAAAATAAAACCGGGATTAACTGATAATAAGTTAGATGAAGAATTATATAAGATAAAAAGGAAGTTTGATACTGAACTAAAAAAAGCTAATAAAGAAATTTTAGAAAAAATAGATGTTGGAACTGAAAATTTAGCAGAGTATAAAGATAAATTTGAAACTCAATTTCAAAAAATAAGTGAGGCTAATATGGCAGCATTAGCAGAATATGTTGCACATAGAAAAGTTGTATTAGAATTGCTGAAAAAAGGAATTAATATTAAAGAAGATGGAAAATTTAATAAAGAGGCATATATCCATAATCTTATATATCCAATGCGCAGAACATCAGATGAAATAGAATATTCTTCACATAATTTATGGTTAATAGACGAAAGACTTTCGTATAGTGAGTATATATCTTCAGATATACCATTCGATAATAATCCTAAAGAAGAAAGAACTGATGTTATGATACTTGATAGTCCAGTTGCAGTTTCGGATGAAGATAATTCTGGTAAAGAATATGAAACAATTGTTATTTTAGAGTTAAAGAGACCTATGAGAGATGATTATACATATGCGGAGAATCCTGTGGATCAAATGCTTGAGTATGTTGAAAAGTTGTCTTCAAATAAAGTTTCAGATAAGAATGGGAGAATAATTAGGGTAGGTGAGAATACGCAGTTTTATTTGTATGCAGTTTGCGATATAACTCCTTCTCTAAAAAAGGTTGCGTTTAGAAATGATTTTAAAGAAACACCAGATAAGATGGGATTATATAAGTATCATGAAAAAAGCCACTCTTATATAGAGATACTGTCATTTGATAAAATATTAAATGATGCAGAAAAAAGAAATAGAATTTTGTTTGATAAATTGGGTGTATAGTTATATAAAAATACAGAAACGAAAAAAGGAGTATGAAAGATGCAATTAAATCAAATACAAACGGTTAGGGATACATTTCAATCAATATTACGTGCGGATTATATTTCAATATCTGATATTAAGCAATTAGAAAATTTAAATGATTATTATGTAGATTTTTTTAATTTACTGCCCAAAATACTGCAAAATCAAGATAGCTTTATAAATGGTAGACGAGGTACAGGTAAAACAACATTATTAATGAGAGCGTATTATG
>ERZ894194.955-NODE-955-length-18772-cov-20.794251_pt1 | contig 18772 bp, 10 predicted proteins | sample MGYA00380283_ERZ894194 | MGnify/ENA primary metagenome ERZ894194 (study PRJEB32331, sample SAMN06328448) | human gut metagenome | biome: human gut microbiome; feature: stool | host: Homo sapiens | collected 2013-02-13 ... | reverse complement strand
CTTTGCGAACAGGGACGTAACTTCTGCAACAAGATATGGAATGCTTTCCGTCTGATTAAAGGATGGACTAATGGCAAAGGTTCCATTCCGGTTCCACCCGAGGCTCATCTGGCTGTTCAATGGTTCGACCAGAGACTGGATGCAGCTGCGGTTGAAGTTGCCGATTTGTTCTCTAAATATCGTTTGAGCGAAGCATTGATGTTGGTTTACAAACTGTTCTGGGATGAGTTCTCTTCCTGGTTGTTGGAAATTGTGAAACCTGCTTATGGACAGCCCATTAATGGCTTTATTTATAGTATGGTGCTTAGTTCTTTCGAACGTCTGCTCGAGTTGCTTCATCCTTTCATGCCGTTTATCACAGAAGAACTGTGGCAACAACTGCGTGAGCGCGAACCGGGTGCAAGTTTGATGGTTACTCTCATGAAGGAGCCTCTTGAGGTAAACGAGAAATTCCTGCAAGAATTTGAATTGGCTAAGGAAATTATCAGCAATGTTCGCAGCATTCGTTTGCAGAAGAATATTGCTTTGAAGGAACAACTCGAATTGCAGGTTGTGGATAGTCATCCGGTAGAAAAAATGAATCCGGTGATTATCAAGATGTGTAACCTTTCTGCTATTAATGTAGTATTCAAAAAAGCAGAAGGTGCTGCTTCTTTCATGGTTGGAACGACAGAATTTGCCGTACCATTGATTGACATGATTGATATAGATGCGGAAATCACTCGTCTGTTGGCCGAACTTAAACATAAGGAAAGCTTCCTGCAAGGCATCGTGAAGAAATTGAGCAACGAGAAATTCGTGAACAATGCTCCGGCAGCCGTCATAGAACTTGAACGCAAGAAACAGGCGGATGCGGAAAGTATCATTCGTTCTTTGAAAGAAAGCCTTACTATCTTGTTGAAGAAATAACTCTTTGATACCTGGTTTTATATAATATAAGGCATCTCAATTAATTTTGAGATGCCTTTTTTTTGCGAAATGGAAATAAATACTACCTTTGCCGTAGCTATTATAGAACATCACAAATGAAACAAGTACTCCGAACCATCTCATTCTTAGGCTTATTCCTTTTTATAGAAGGATTCTTATTATCTGTGTCAGCCCGAACTGAAACAACAAATAAAGAAGTACTGGTTTTAAACTCCATTAATTTTAATCTGCCTTGGGCTAAAAATTTCTATTGGTGTATACACGATGCTCTTCAGAAGCAGGGGATATCTGCCAAAGCGGAATCCCTTTCCGTACCAGCTTTGGCTAATAAGATGGAAGCAGATGCCGTAGTCACCCATTTACGGGAGAAATACCCGGTAGCTCCCGCTGCCATCGTCCTGATTGGAGATCCGGGATGGATTGTTTGCCGTGAACTGTTTGATGACGTATGGAAAGATGTTCCGGTAATAGTGACAAATGCCCGCGACCGCCTGCCTGCTTCTCTCGACGTTTTGCTGTCTCATGCTCCACTAACAGAAACCAATAGTGTCCCCGGTGAAGAATGGAGAAGAGGCTACAATCTGACACTTTTAAAGCAGCATTATTATGTGAAGGAAACAGTGGAACTGATTTATAAACTAATACCGGATATGCAACGTCTGGCATTTATTTCAGACGACAGATATATTAGTGAAGAAACCCGTAGAGATGTAAAGGAAGCCGTCGAAGAGAATTTTCCGGATTTACGTTTGGATCTGCTTTCTACCACTCAATTATCGACAGAAATGTTGCTGGATACCCTGCATAGTTATAAACCTAATACAGGGATTATTTACTATTCCTGGTTTGAGTCTCATAATGAAAATGATAACAACTACCTTTTCGACCACATACAGGAAATTATAACCAATTTTACTCCCTCACCTCTGTTTTTGCTATCTCCCGAAAATTTATCGAACAATACTTTCGCAGGAGGATATTATGTATCGACGGAGTCTTTTTGCGATTCTTTGCTGGAAATCCTGAATCGCATATTGAATGGAGAACAAGCCCGCAATATCCCGGGTGGAGTGGGAGGGGAAGGAAATTCCTATCTTTGTTATCCTGTATTAAAGTCTTATAATATTCCGTCAAGTCGTTATCCCGACGATGCAGTATATATTGATAAACCTCAAACTTTTTTTCAGCAACACTATGTTAAGATTATTGCTAGTTCTGTTTTTCTATTACTTTTGATAGCTGCTATTGTCTATTATATTCGTATTCTTCGGAAAGCGTATAGCCGTTTGAGTGAAGCGGTGGAGAAAGCGGAGCAGGCTAATCAATTGAAATCTGCCTTTCTGGCGAACATGAGCCATGAAATACGTACTCCTTTGAACGCAATCGTGGGCTTTTCAAATATGCTTCCCCATACAGAAGATCCTGTCGAAATGCGCGAGTACGCAGATATCATCGAAACAAATACCGACTTGTTGCTCCAATTAATTAATGATATCCTGGATTTGTCGAAGATTGAAGCCGGAACATTTGATTTCTATCCTTCCTCGATCGATGTTAATCAGACACTGGAGGAAATCGAACAAAGTATGCGGTTACGTTTGAAAAACAGTGATGTTACCCTTGCATTTACCGAACGCTTGCCGGGTTGTCTTTTTTATATTGATAAGAATCGACTGATACAATTGCTTGCCAACTTTGTCAATAACGCTATCAAATTTACTCAAACAGGCACTATCTGTATGGGGTATCGTATGACAGACACCGATACTATTTATTTTTATGTATCAGATACCGGCTGTGGTATGTCAAACGAACAGTGTGAACATGTTTTCGAACGATTCGTAAAATATAACCCATTCATTCAAGGTACCGGCTTAGGACTTTCCATTTGTCGTACGATTGTTGAGCGTCTCGGGGGAAAAATAGGAGTAGATTCAGAAGAAGGGAAAGGATCTACTTTCTGGTTTACACTTCCTTATAGAAAGAGATGAAGTTAGTTAATAGATAAGTTACTGTCTCCTTATTGCAAACTTCCTTTTCCTTACTGCCAAAGTTGTTTTTGTCTAAGAGAAATCTATAAACGGAAGCTTTGTTTTTATAAATGAAACTTGCATTTATAAAAATGAAGGTTGCATTTATATAATTGGAACTTTCGTTTATAGTTTGTTTCAGGTCAAAGGGAACTTTTGCCTTAGAGGAACGTAAGTTTATCTTTAATACAACGCAAGTTATCTGTTAATACTTTAGCTGACAGGTAATAGCCAAATGGAATAATATTGGTGGTTACTTATATGTTTCGTCTCTCTAGGGAAATAAGAGAGGTAGTAGTAACGGGAGGTAATCTTTCAAATCCACGCGCAGTTGCTTTAACGCTTGTTGAATACGGTAATCTATTGTTTTGGGCGATACCCCCAGTGTTTCTGCAATCTCCTTGTAACTCATATCCCGGAATCGGTGCATCACAAAAGCTTCCCGATAACTTTCGGGCAGTGCCGCGACAGCATCTTCAATCCGTTTTGCAAGTTCTTCAATCTGATAATAGTCCGTATCTTGCAGCATTTCCTGCATTTCTTCATAAAAGCGGGTATCCGCCCGTTGGGTGGCATCGATATGTGCAAGCTTGTTCAAAGCCCTGCGATACACCATCTTAAAAAGATAAGAATTAAGAGAAGACTCGATAACCAGTGTTTCCCGATTTTCCCAAATCCATAAAAGAGAATCCTCTACAATCTCTTCTGCATCTTCCAACTCGACAAACCGGTGACCATACGCGCACAGCATCGGATAATATCTCCGAAACAGTGTATCGAACGCTTTTTGATCTCCGTGTTGAACGGCTGATAATAGAAAATCATTGTCTGATTGATAAGTTTCTTTCATGTATTAGCTCCATAATTTAACTGCAAATATAGCTTTTTTAGATAGAAACAAAGATTTTTCTAAAAAAAATGGTTTTTAGTTTAGGAGTCTTCCTATTCTCCCTTGTCTTATAGTAAAAGGCAATAAAAAAAGATATGGATAAAACAGATAGAAATACGATAGAAGAACTGCTTCCACGTTATTGTGAAGGGGTGGCAACGGAAGAAGAACGTCTGCAAGTTGAGATGTGGATGAGCGAATCGGACGAAAATCGACGGATGGCAAAACAGATACATGCTCTTTATCTTGCCACGGATACAGTTAATGTTATGAAGAAAGTCGATACGGAGAAAGCATTGTTGAAGGTGAAAAGTAGAATGTCGGGTAACAGACACAAGGGAACGATGTGGTGGCAATGGGCACAACGTGCGGCAGCAATTTTGTTCATTCCACTTCTCGTTACATTGATGCTCCAATATTGGGGAGGAAACGAACAGGAATTGGCACAAATCATGGAAGTGAAAACAAATCCTGGGATGATGACCTCATTGATCCTGCCCGATGGTACGCTTGTTTATCTGAATTCGGAATCAACACTAAGTTATCCTTCACGTTTCGATAATGATACAAGAAATGTGACTTTACAGGGAGAAGCTTATTTTGAAGTGGCTAAGAATCCGGAAAAGAAATTTATAGTCTCCACTTCCCATCAATCACAAATAGAAGTACTGGGAACTCATTTTAATGTAGAGGCATACGAAAAAGAAGATCGGATTTCAGCGACATTGGTAGAAGGAAAGATCGGTTTTATTTATAAATCAAATGATGTCTCGAAAAAAGTGCTGATGGATCCGGGACAGAAATTGGTCTATGATTCAAAAGATAATAAGGTTCAGCTTTATGCCACTTCCGGAGAATCGGAGATTGCCTGGAAAGAAGGTAAGATTATATTCAGAAATACTCCTTTGGAAGAAGGCCTGCGAATGTTGGAAAAACGGTATAATGTGGAATTCATTATTAAAAACGATCGTTTGAAAGGAGATTCATTTACGGGAACATTTACCAACCAACGCCTGGAACGTATCCTTGAATACTTCCAGCTTTCTTCTCAAATCCGTTGGCGGTATCTTGATTCGCCGGATATGAAGGATGAAAAGAGCAAAATAGAAATATACTGATTGATTAACCTTAAAACAAAAATGCAATGAAAGACAGAGCCCCTTAATTAAAAAACATACGGGATGATATTGGCGTATCTTCCCGTATGGAAATCGGTAAATCTTTTTGATGCTTGTTTGGCGACAAGCTTAGATAAACTTTTTATTAACTTTAAGTCATCACAAATTTATGCAAAATTATTTTAGCATCCAATTTTTATGGGTGGTAAAGTCGCTTTGGCGAGTTTCTAACAAAATCCCATTATCTATGAGACTTTTGATTTTATTCTTGGTATGCTCTATCGGGCTATGTTATGCGTCCGATAGTTATGCACAAAAAACTTTAATCAGTATTGATGTACACAATCAGCGGGTGGAGGATATTTTAAAAGAGATTGAAGAGCAGTCTGATTTTGATTTCTTTTTCAATAACAAACATGTGGATTTGAATCGCCGCGTATCTATATCAGTTGATAGAAGTAATATATTTAGTGTGCTTAAGGAAGTTTTTGCTGGCACTAACGTGCGATATTCAGTGCTAGACAAGAAGATTATACTGTCTGTTGAGGTACAGTCACCGCAACAGGAAAAGAAAATGATTGTATCTGGTATCATATCGGATGTACAGGGAGAGCCGGTAATAGGTGCCAGTATTCAGGAAAAAGGAGTAGTCGGGAAAGGTACAGTTTCCGATTTGGATGGAAAATTTAAGTTGACGGTTGCATCCGATGCCATATTGGTGATTTCATACATTGGCTTTCAGTCTCTTGAAGTAAAGGTGGGAAACCGTACAAACTTGTCAGTGGTATTGAAAGAAGATCATCAGTTGCTGGATGAGGTAGTCGTTATCGGTTATGGAACGATGGAGAAACGTGCAGTGACCAGTTCCATCACTTCCATATCATCCAAAGATTTAGTGACTGGAATGGGAGGCTCCACTATTGCGACAGCTTTAAAGGGTAAAATCTCCGGTATGAATGTTTCCGAGACTTCCAGTCCGAATGCTTCTGCCAGTTTCCAGCTGCGTGGAGTAGCGTCCATCAATGCTTCCTCTTCTCCTTTGATTGTGATAGACGGAATTCCCGGAGGTGATTTACGTTCTATCAGTCAGGAAGATATTCAGTCTATTGATGTTTTGAAAGATGCTTCTGCCGGTGCCATCTACGGAACAAGAGCAGCCGGTGGTGTCATCTTAGTGACTACCAAGAAAGCGAAAGAAGGTCCCATAACCTTATCATATACGGGCGAACTCTCTACCGAGCAAGTTTCCAGGAGACCGCAGGTCCTTGATCGTGATGCTTTCGTAAGGTTCGGAGTAGGAACTGATTTAGGGGCATCCACCGACTGGTACGGTGAACTTTTGAATGAAGGAGCACTCTCCCAACGCCATGTTGTCAACCTCTCGGGCGGCGGCCATACAGCTAAAATATATGCTACTATTATGGCACAGGATCAAAAAGGTATCGCAATTGGTGACAACCGTAAAGACTATTCGGGGCGCATCAATGCAAATTTTAACCTTCTCGATGATTTGCTGGAAATAGGCTTGCACACAGAATACCGGGAAGCACACCGGGATCAGCGGAGCAGTAGTTCCTATTTCGACATGGCATTGAAGATGAATCCGACGGAACATGTATATGACAGCACTAGTGAAACAGGATATAATGTATTGGTTGGTGGTAGTGAATATTACAATCCTTTAGCAGAAGTAATGTTGAAACAGGCAGATAATGTTGATAAATGGCTGAAGGCGGATGCAACGGTAAAGCTCAATTTGCCTGCCGGATTCTCGGCACAAGCCACTCTTGGCTGGGAAGATCGCCAGTATCAGCAGACACATTATACGTCCGCGTTACACAGAACCTCTTTAAATGGAAGTTATAAAGGAAGAGGATTTCATGCATATAGCAAAACAGTCAATGTCTCTTTTGAACCTACCATCAATTTTATGCGTGTTTTTGCAGACGACCATACGGTTAGTGCGGTAGCCGGATATAGTTATTGGGAAAATAACTCTGAAAACTTTAATATGACTAACTACGATTTTCCTGTGGATGGAGTAGGGGCTTGGGATATGGGGACAGGTAGCTGGCTTTCCGACGGAAAGGCGGCAATGTCTTCCCACAAATATCCCCGTGAACGTCTTATTTCATTCTTTGGCAGGGCGAATTATAGCTATAAAGACCGCTATATGCTTACAGGAAGTGTTCGTCACGAGGGCTCGTCAAAATTCGGAAAGAATCATCGTTGGGGAACATTTTGGGCAGTATCAGGTGGATGGCGTATATCCAATGAGGCATTTCTGCGTGACGTCAGTTTTCTCGATGACCTTAAAGTACGCGTTGGTTACGGTGTAACGGGAAATAACAATTTCTCTGCAGGAGCATCCACTGCCATGTATTCTTCCAATTCAATGTGGCCGTATAACGGTACATGGATCACCTCTTATGGACCGGCCCGTAACGTCAATTATGACTTGCACTGGGAAAAGAAAGCAGAGCTTAACGTCGGCTTGGATTATGCATTTCTGAATAACCGTCTTTTTGGTAAGTTTGATATCTATAAGAGAAGAGTTTCCGGAATGTTATATAATATCAACGTTCCCAATCCTCCCGCTGTTTATGAAACAACCACCATGAATTACGGTAATCTTGAGAATACCGGATGGGAGTTCGAGATAGGAGGAGTACCTGTCAAAACCAGAAACTTTAATTGGACAACTACTATGCGCCTATCACACTCTTCCTCCAAAATTACCTCTTTGTGGGGCAATAATACCTATCAGGATCGTGTAGGATTTCCGTCACCGGGTACAAACGGATCAGGCGGTAGAATTGAGGCCGGAACAAAAATCGGAAGCTATTACATCTGGAAATATGCCGGTATCACAGACAATGGCAGGTGGCTTCTGTATGATAAGAATGACAATGTAATCCTTAGCGATAAAAAAACATATGACGACAAACGATATATCGGCAATGCCATTCCTGCATTGATGGTATCATGGGATCATACCTTCACTTACAAAAATATCTCTTTAGGCATCAACCTGCGTAGCTGGATCGATTTCGATGTGTTCAATACCATAAATATGTACTATGGACTTTCTGAAGTGGCAGGCCAGAATGTTCTTCGCAACGCATACATTGATAACCGGCACATCAAAGAAGTAAAGCAACTTTGCGATTACTGGCTTGAGGATGGTACATTCTTGAAGATTGATGCCATTAGCCTGGGGTATTCTCTTAACATGAAAAAATGGCAAAAGTATATAGATAAGATTGATCTTTACCTGACCGTCCGTAACGTTGCCTGTTTCACAAAATATTCAGGATTGAATCCGGAAGTGAATGTGAACGGTTTGGATCCCGGTTATGAATGGTTTAATAATATTTACCCTGAAACTCGTAGATATACCTTTGGTATGAAAATCCAATTCTAATAGTAAAGTACCTATAAACTAATATAATGATATGAGACGAAATATTCTAATTATAATCTCTTTCCTCACCCTTCTGGTGGCCTCCGGTTGTACTAATCTGGATGAGAAGTGGTATTCCGAAGTAACTCCGGACACTTATTTCACATCTAAGGAAACTGTCTACTCTTTTCTGGTACGCTCTTTCACGCACTGGCGTTGGTTTCACGGATTCGACCGTGCCATTCTTCAGGAATGTACAACAGACGAGATGTGTGTCACACAAAAAGGAATACATTACAATGATGTCCGATACGCCCAGCTGCAACACCATGACTGGACACCACTTCACCCCAACAACGAAGAAACATGGCGTGGAGTAGGTATGGGAGTAGCCATGGCTTTAGCCTGTAAAGAAGACTTAGCTGGTGTAGACTATGTTTCATTAGGTATGACGGAAGAACTGAAGGCAGATCATCAGATGCAGCTCCAGACATTAGTGGCCTATTTCTATTTGAGAGGACTTGATTTCTATGGCGGTATGCCTATTTACCGACGCTCTACCACAGAGGAATCTCCACGTTCCACAGCACGGGAAACCTTTAATTATGTGGAAGAACTCCTGCTTGCCGCCATCCCCAAACTAGAGAAAAAAACAGCAGATATGCTGGAAGAAGGTTACTTACGCCAGGGAACCGCGGCTGCTCTACTTGCTCAATTATATTTTAATGCAGAAGTCTATACAGGGGAAAGTCGCTTTGCTGAATGTGCGCAGATTTGTCAGGATTTACTAGACGGTAAATACGGCTATTACGAGTTGGAAGAAGACTGGTTCGGTCCTTTCACCTTCGAAAATAACAAGTCGAAAGAAGTGATGTGGTCCGTTCAGTCGCAATATGCAAAAGGAACTCTGTTTCAGTGGCAGTTCGAACGTTATAATCATTATAATGCGAAGAACTATTTCGATCTTAGCGGCTATTCCTCTACGAACGGTATGCATCTCCAACCATCTCTGAAACCCAATGGTGATCCTTATACGGACAAACTTGGACGTCCTTTTGCCAAGTTTCATGCGAAAGACCTTCGTAAGAAATTGTATGTATATAAAGGAAATGGCAAATACGAAGGAATGTTTCTTTACGGAAAATTACAACGTATATCAAGAAGTGGAACAGAGGTGAAATGTACGGGACTGTATGAATACCCGGGCGAGGTTCTTGAATTTGTTGACCAGGTAGCACAATTTAAGAAAGTGAAAGACGGAGAATATTCTTCCGTAAATGAACTTCCTTCCAATATAAGTACCGGAGAAGAGAATTCGGGAATACGTTTGTGCAAACTGCCGGTGCCGGACAATACAGACAAGACACTTGCTTTTAACCCTGATTATCCGGTTCTTCGTTTTGCAGAAATCTATTATATGCTTGCCGAATGTAAATACAGAAGCGGATATAAGAAAGAAGCAGCCAATCTTTTCAACGAAGTGCGTAAACGTAACTTTGAGAATGAAGTAGACCCTGATCCGGTGACTGAAACGAATATTGACAAGTATCGGATTCTCGATGAGTGGATGGTCGAATTTCTTGGCGAGCAGCGTCGTCGTACCGATCTTCGTCGCTGGGGCTTATATACAACAGGCACCTGGTGGGATCACAAAGCTACTAATGACGATCATTATGAACTCTTTCCTATTCCGGAAAAATCAATTTCCGTCAGCAACGTCTTGAGACAGAATCCGGGATATGGAGGCGGCAATGAAATGACGAAAGAGGAAGCCGGTATATACAGTGTTAAACAAATTGATTAATAGAACATTAAAGAATAAAACAATGAATAGTAAGATATTATTTCTAGGAGCCGTTATGATGCTGCCTACATTCGCTAGTTGCCAACAGGAAAAGCCTTTTCCGGATGATGCTGTAGATAAAGTGTATGAATACCTTCCGGAGTGGCAGGCTGGTTATTTGGACATTCATCAGATTAGCACGGGAAGAGGGAATGCAGCCTATCTTATTTTCCCGGACGGGACTACCATGTTGCTGGATGCAGGAGATTTGGGAGTACACACCGGTACCCAGGAGATTATGAAAGCAGTTCCTAATGACTCTAAACGGCCTGCTGAATGGATTGCCCAATATATAAAACATTTCTCATTGCCGTTGAAAAATAACGGTGCTATTGATTATGCCTTGCTCACTCACTTCGATACAGACCATATCGGACAGAATGGAAAACTGGCAATCGAAAAAGTAGGGCTGGACTACAAACTTACCGGAATAACTCATGTGGGTAATCTTCTGGATATTTCCACATTGATAGATCGTGGCTACCCTACATACGATTATCCGACAGCGGCTAAAGTTACGGGTGCCCATATCTCAAACTATAAATTATATGTTGCCGCTCGTGACCGGGAAGGTAAAAAGAATGAAGGGTTTGTGACAGGAAGTAACACACAAATCAAACTATTAAAAGCTCCGGGTTCCTATCCTACATTCGAAGTACGTAATATTGTGGGTAACGGTAAAATTTGGACAGGCAGCGGAACGACTTCCAAAGAGCTTGTGCCATCTACCGCTTCTTCGAGCGAACAGTTGAACGAGAACCGTTGCAGTTGCGGAATACGTATCACATACGGTAATTTCGATTACTTCTCGGGCGGAGATATCCTTGGAGTGGAAAAAGCGCCGGAATGGTTTGACATAGAAACACCTGTAGCTACATTATTGGGCGAAACAGATGTGGTAGTGGCCAATCATCATGCATACTCTGACGCTATGTGTGATACCTATATTTCCCAAGTGAAAGCGCAAGCCTACGTGATTCCCGTGTGGGATTACTATCATCCTCAACCGGCTCCGCTAAGCCGGATGCTGTCTCAAAGCCTTTATGCCGGTGAACGGTCGGTTTTTGCCGCCGGTATGGTAGACAGTAACAGGAGCAGGCTGGGTGAAGACGGTTTGAAGATAAAACCCGCCGGACATGTTGTTACACGTGTTTATCCGGGAGGAGAGAAGTTTCAGATCTTTGTGTTGAATGATCGAAATGAAGCTTATGAGATACTATATAAAACAGGTGAAATTAAATCTAATAATTGATGAATATGAAAATTAAAGATTCAATAGCCTGGGCAGCTTTTGGGGCTGTGATGGCAATTATCATGTTTCCGTCATGCTCTGACGAAAATGAAGCCGGCATATTGGAAATAACAAATAATGAGATTATTCTTCAGGCTGAAGGTGCTCCGGTTCAGGTTGAAGTGAAATCCAATACCGAGTGGCGCATAGACTTTGCAGAATCAACCTGGTTTTCTACAGATATACGTGGAGCCCAGTCATCAAGAACTTATTTCACGGTGACTTATGATGAAAATATCAGTGATTCCGAACGTTTCTGTGATATTCGTGTGTTTACAAAAGATGGGAAGACTTCGGATGTAATCAAGATAAAACAACTATCCCGTTATCCATTTATAGTTCCTGCCAGTGATAATATGGAACTCTTTACCAAAGGAGGCGAATATAATATGGATATTTCGACCAATGTGCCTGAAACGGATATTGTGATTACGCCGACAGTGGAATGGGTGAAAGAGTATCGGATAAGTGACGGAAAACTTTATTTCAATACGGAAACAAATTCTCAATCACCCCGCACAGGAAGTATCGTATTGAGTTATGACGATCAATACCAACGTAAAGCCACGACTACAATCAACCTGTCGCAAGCATATTCTGAATATGCGAATGCAGAACTTGTCAGCTATCCAACCGTTTATGGTTATCCTGTCGGTGGAATTACTAACAATGTATATATTGAAGGAACGATCGTTGCCACTGGTACATCGAAAAACTTCCCGAACAATCGTTATGTCATTCAGAATGAGACCGGGGAGACAGTGGTATTTGAATCAGAGTCTCTGATTACATTTGCGCAATTTGCCAAGGTCTCATTGTGTTTGAAAGATGGAACGATAAAGGAAGAATCAGAGGGCAGCTTTACCTACAGACTGATTAGCGGTATCACTGCCGCCCATGTAATCAGTTCGGAACATTCCACCTTCACGATTCCTGAAAAAACAATCGCAGAACTAACGGATAATATGGTATTCAGCCTTGTGACCTTAAAAGATGTCGAGATTGCCTCTCCGGTAGGCGCATTTACTAATTTCAAGACTACCGATCCGGGAGCTGCCGACCGTAAGGCGAATAAAAATTATTGGGTGGAGAAATTCCCGGCATACTACAGATACTATCCAACCTGCATCAGAGATAAAAACGGCTCTAATACATATATGCTTACTTCGCTCGATGCTCCTTATGCGCATGAGACACTTCCTAGAGGTTCAGGAACCATCACCGGAATCGTAGCGAAAGTCAAGCTTACCAATTTTGACATCTCCGAAAGCCGGTTGTGTATTCTTCCGCTTCATAGAGAGGACATCAATATCGGTGATATGAACGAGATCACTTCGGTGCTCGTGGAGTGGGATTGTAATGTGCCCGATTGGAAAGAAATAGGTGCTTCTACATTTACGGAGTATCATCCGACAGGCGGAGAAGCATCGCAGTCAAATGCTATTCTTAATAAAGACGGGAATAAGCATTTCCAGCAAACCTATGCAGATTACATATTAGGTTTCCAGGATGATTTCCGGGGAGATATGAATCTTAATACCACAGATGGATATTATGGGCGTATGCGAGGAGGAGCTTTCAATAGTAAACCGTGGTCTACAAGTTCATATTTTTACGTAGACAAAATATCGACAGTAGGTATTTCTACATCCCTGTCTCTTCAGGTTGAAATGAATGCAAGTTGGGGAGGTGGCCCTGTGGCTGTGGTTGAATATGCTTATTCGATGAGTGGTGAATGGGTGAAAGTAGATAATTCAGAGTTTACCATTCTGGGACAGTTTGATAGAATGGCTGCAGGAGGGCAGACAGAGAAAAATATTCCGGGTTATAAGGTCTATGATTTTAAACTGCCGGATGCTTTATTGAACCGCGATAATATCTGTATCAGATTGCGACCTGTTCGACTTCCGTCCGGCGTATCGAGCTTCATGCCGCTTCGACTTGCTAATATCTCGATCAAATATAATAAATAACCAATAGGGAAGTATCTATAAAAATAATCGGAAGCAACAGGAAATACCCTGCTTGCTTCCGATTCTCTTTATATAATGATCTCGGATATTTATATTAATCCTGAACGAACTCTATCCTAAAAATGCTGTATATTATTTTTCCAACAACTCTTTTAAGAACTCGTCCAATTCCTTATCCAACCCTTTCAGCAATTCATCGTTCACGAGGATCGTATCATCGTCCACCAGTAACAATTCCGCTATGGTTTCTTTCTCTTCATCCACCAGAACGAAAGAGTAAGGCTTCAGGATAGTCACCTTGTCGAAGTCTCCGGCATCTTTCATTCTGCAAAGAATGTTGCGTAGAGAAGGTTCCACGCTTTCAAGGAAATCATCCCCTTCATACGTAGCCCATTCTTCGACCATGATGTTCGCCAGTTCTTCATCATCATCATTGTAAATATTAAGTTGTCCCGATGTCTGGTCCGGTTGGAGATGGATATCGGTTACGACAGTTTGTTCGCAGTTACATGTATATTTAGCGACTGCCTTTTGGATAGCCGATTCGATAATGGATAGTGATTGTTGGCTTAGTTTCATGGGTTCCTTCTTTTTATAAGTTCAAAGGTATAAAAAAAATAAGATTTGATACACAATTTCCTTAAAAATCATCATTAAATCGGCTCATTTGTAATTTTAACTTAGGTAATTGAGCGTTTCTCTCCTTCAATTCGGCTAAATACAAGGATGTAAGATAATAATTCGGCACATCGTCAATGCTGGCCTGAACACTATCTGTGATATTCTTTTTATCAATTTTCTTGGCTAGTTGCTGTGCTTTTTCCGCCCATTCTTCCGCTTTGGCCAGACTATCTTTCATTTCATAATAAACAGCTATGTTGAGAGCTGCCCGCATCTTCTTCTTTTGGTTCTTGGTACCTTCGAAAGCCTGGTTCCAAAGTTCGTATGCGTCGTCCCATGAATTTTCGCGTACATAGATGGCAGCATCACGCATGGGAACCGAACCTCCGGTATACAGATACCGTGTTCCTTTTTTCCACATGGGGACGAGATATTTCACCGGAACTGTCCCTGCAAATACCGCCGCTTCCTCCAGCATTTGTTTGTCGCGAATCATGCGGGTGGCAGCTTCTACGGCAGTACCTCCAAACTCTTCCCAAAAGATGCTGTCGTTAGGATGGAGCGTAGTCATCGGCCGGCTACGTTCGGGAAGATACACTTTCACCGTGGGATATACTTTTACGTCTACTGCTCCTTGAAAACAGTTGAACTCATTCAGAAAACGGACAGATTTAGTTGCTTTGAGTTGCAGATTTTCTAGTGCAATGATAAAATCCACTCCCAAACTAGAGGCTAACTGACGGACTTCCTCCTGGCTCAACGTACTTTCGCGGGCCAGTTTATCATTTGCCCGCAAAGCAGAATCACAGATGACTACTTCTTCAAAGTAATTCTGATGTGCGATTTCTTCAGCCAGTGATTCGGTGGCAATCTTAGGATCTCCGTTGGCGTATGCCGTTGCACGACTTACCAGCGGTGTACCTTCTTTGATCTTTTCAGTCGTTGTTATTAGTTTGTTATCGGGAGTGTTGCTGGTGTTATTCACGATAGCTACTTTCCGGAGTTGCGGAGGAAAGCTCAAGTCGGCAGGTTGCAGATAATCAATGGAAATCTGTTCCAAACTCTGACAACTGCCCAGTGTCAGCAGGAAGATAGTGACGAAAGCCAGTGAATAAGATTTTGCCATAGTTTTGTTCTATTTAGTAATTTGAACAAAAGTACAATTTTGGAGGAATAAAAGAAAGTCTCAAACAGTTTTTAACCGTTTGAGACTTTCTTTTGTGTATTGAAACTTGAGATTATACCTTAATGTTAAAAATTAAATAAGGCTTTTGAGCGAAGCTGATTAAAAAATGAGCACAAAGAAATAGAAACTCCTACTTACCCAACTTTTAACTCTCAACTCTCAACTCTCCCTTCTCAACTTCTTAAAGGTTTTTACCGTGACAGTTCTTATACTTCTTACCGCTTCCGCATGGGCAAGGATCGTTACGTCCTACAGTCTTTTCTGCACGGATGGGTTCACGTTTCTGCTGTTCACGAGTATCCTGGCTGGCAGCAGCCTGTTGGTTCGGATCACTCAAGTCCTGCTTGTTTTCGCGATACTTGCTCATATCCTGACGTTGTTCAGGAGCAGCCTGACGCACTTCCACACGACGGGCAGCCTGTTCGTCCGGAGCTTCCTGTACAGGAATTTGTCCGCGCATCAAGATAGATATAGTCTGGTTGTTGATCTTGTTCACCATGGCGTCGAACAAAGTCACAGATTCCAGTTTATAAATCAACAGCGGGTCTTTCTGTTCGTAACTTGCGTTCTGTACGGAATGTTTCAGTTCGTCCAGTTCGCGGAGGTTTTCTTTCCATGCTTCGTCGATAACGTGGAGCAGGATTGATTTCTCGAACGATTTCACCACTTCTTTAGATTCCGATTCGTAAGCCGCTTTCAGGTTACAAGAGATGTTATACATCCGTTTACCGTCTGTAATAGGAATCAGGATGTTTTCGTACATGTGTCCCTGATTTTCATATACCTGTTTGATAACCGGATTAGCGATCTGTGCCAGACGTTCAGTTTTGCGTTTGAAGTTATCCATCGCAATGTTGAAAGTCTTTTCGGCCAACTTTTCTTTCTTCTCGTTACGGAATTCTTCTTCAGTGAACGGAGTTTCCATCGCCAATGTCTGAAGCAGTTCCATTTGGCAGCCTTCATAATCATTGTTTTCGATAGCATTGGCACAACGGTCCCAAATCATGTTCACGATGTCCATACCGATACGTTCACCCATCAAAGCGTGGCGACGTTTGGTGTAAACCACTGTACGCTGCTTGTTCATCACGTCGTCATATTCCAACAGACGTTTACGAATACCGAAGTTGTTTTCTTCCACCTTCTTCTGGGCACGTTCGATAGAATTGGAAATCATCTTGTGTTCGATCATTTCGCCTTCCTGGAAACCAAGTTTGTCCATTACGCTGGCGATACGGTCGGAGGAGAACAGACGCATCAAATCATCTTCCAGTGACACAAAGAATACAGAAGAACCCGGGTCACCCTGACGTCCTGCACGACCACGCAACTGGCGGTCTACACGACGGGATTCGTGACGTTCCGTACCGATAATTGCCAAACCGCCCGCAGCCTTTACTTCCGGACTTAACTTGATGTCGGTACCACGACCAGCCATATTGGTAGCGATGGTTACTGTTCCGCTCAAACCGGCAGTAGCAACGATGTCCGCTTCTTTCTGGTGCAGTTTGGCGTTCAATACCTTGTGCTCGATATGGCGCATGGCAAGCATCTTGCTCAACATTTCGGAGATTTCTACCGAGGTAGTACCCACCAATACCGGACGTCCTGCTTGAACCAATTTTTCGATTTCCTCGATAACAGCTTTATACTTTTCGCGTTTCGTCTTGTAAACGCGGTCGTTCATATCCTTTCTTGCAATCGGACGGTTGGTCGGGATCACGACTACGTCCAATTTGTAGATGTCCCAAAGTTCGCCTGCTTCCGTTTCAGCAGTACCGGTCATACCGGACAGTTTGTGATACATACGGAAGTAGTTCTGCAAAGTAATCGTTGCAAAGGTCTGCGTAGCAGCTTCCACTTTCACACGTTCCTTGGCTTCGATAGCCTGGTGCAATCCGTCAGAGTAGCGGCGACCTTCCATGATACGACCTGTCTGCTCGTCTACGATCTTCACCTGTCCGTCGATCACTACATATTCATCATCTTTCTCGAACATGGTGTAAGCCTTCAACAACTGGTTGATGGTGTGTACACGTTCCGATTTGATGGCATAGTTTGTCAGAAGTTCATCTTTCTTTTCAAGCAGTTGTTCGTTAGTCAGATGTTGGTTTTCCAGTTCCGAAAGTTGTCCGGCGATGTCCGGAAGAACGAACAATGTCGGGTCTTCAGAGTTACCGGTAATCAGGTCTACCCCCTTGTCTGTCAAGTCTACACTATTCAGTTTCTCGTCGATTACGAAATACAGCGGATCAGTAACTTCATGCATACGCTTGTTGTTCTGTTCCATGTAGATTTCTTCCGTTTTGAGCATACCTGCCTTGATCCCCTGTTCACTAAGGAACTTAATCAAAGCCTTGTTTTTCGGCAATGCCTTGTGGCTGCGGTATAAAGCGAGGAATCCTTCTTCCACCTCTTTCTTATCGTTGGATGCGATCAGTTTTTTTGCTTCGGAGAGATATTTGGTAGCCAATACTTTCTGTGCTTCTACCAGACGTTCTACTAACGGACGGAGTTGCTCGAACAATTGGTCGTCGCCTTTCGGTACAGGACCGGAGATAATCAACGGAGTACGGGCGTCGTCAATCAATACCGAGTCGACCTCATCGACGATGGCATAGTTGTGCTGACGTTGTACAAGGTCTTTCGGGCTGATAGCCATGTTGTCGCGCAGGTAGTCGAAACCGAATTCGTTGTTCGTACCGAACGTGATGTCTGCCAGGTATGCCTGACGGCGTGCGTCGGAGTTCGGTTGATGGCGGTCGATACAATCCACGCTCAAGCCGTGAAACATATAAAGAGGTCCCATCCATTCGGAGTCACGTTTGGCGAGGTAATCATTCACGGTAACCACGTGCACACCGTTTCCGGTCAGTGCGTTGAGGAATACCGGGAGGGTAGCCACCAATGTTTTACCTTCACCGGTTGCCATTTCCGCAATCTTACCTTTGTGCAGAACGACACCACCGAAGAGCTGTACATCGTAATGAACCATGTTCCATACCGTATCGTTACCACCGGCTATCCAGTGATTCTGATAGATGGCCTTGTCGCCTTCGATGCGTACGAAATCTTTCGTTGCAGCCAGTTGGCGGTCAAAATCCGTAGCGGTAACAACGATTTCTTGATTTTCTGTGAAACGTTTGGCAGTGGCTTTCACGATAGAAAAAGCAACGGGCAGTACTTCGTCCAGTGCTTTTTCATATTTCTCCAGAATTTCTTTTTCTGTCTTATCGATTTGTGCGAAGACTTCTTCGCGGTCTTCCAGTTCCAGTGTCTCGATGCTTGCCTTCAACTCTTCCACTTTCGCACGTTCGGCGGTAGCCGATTCATGGATATATTTTTTGAGTTCTTCCGTTTTGGCACGGAGGGCGTCGTTGTCCAGTTTCTCAACCTCCGGGTAGGCAGCTTTGATCTTTTCCACCCAGGGCTTGATTTCTTTCATGTCTCGTGTGGATTTGTTTCCGAAAATCGAGCTTAAAAATTCA
>ERZ894194.949-NODE-949-length-18823-cov-7.066922_pt1 | contig 18823 bp, 22 predicted proteins | sample MGYA00380283_ERZ894194 | MGnify/ENA primary metagenome ERZ894194 (study PRJEB32331, sample SAMN06328448) | human gut metagenome | biome: human gut microbiome; feature: stool | host: Homo sapiens | collected 2013-02-13 ... | reverse complement strand
GGCGACGGGAATCCCGGTCAAGGATTCTACATTTAAAATAGAAAAGGTCGGCTATGCCGGAGGCTATGTAGGCCATATGCTGGGCGGACAGATCTGGGGCAACTGGTCTGAGACAAGTACGTTCAGCGCAACAGACGCTGTGCCGGATCCGAATAATAAACGCTGCTTTGTGGCGAATTTACGAAAAGTAGAAGGTACAAAGGCCGTAGGCGGCTTTGCAGGGCAGATTGACCCGGCGAGCGCAGCGGCTCTGGATACAGCCAGCAGCGGAGGACTTCTTGGCGGACTGCTTCAGAACCTGATTAAAACCCCAGGCGATTTACTGTCCCTGCTGAATACAACGATTTCTACCGTGCGGGGCGCAGACGTCAGCGCATGGGATGATTGGGGAATTGTGATTAACGGCGCTTATACGGACGGCTCCAACAATACTGCCTATGCAAAGGCGGCCGGAGGCTTTGCCGGAGAGATTAACGGCGCAGTGATCGGAGAATATGATAATTCGAATAATGGCATTCATGTAACAAATATCAGAAGCGTTACAGGCGGGGAGTATGCCGGAGGATTTTTCGGTCTGGCAGACGTATCCGCAGTATTGCAGGTAAGTGAAGGAACTACAAGTATCCTGGCGGCTCTCCTGACCCTTGGAGGCACAAGCGTGCTGGATGCCTTCCGAACTTATGTCTATGCTTCCGACGTGTCAGGCGCAAAAGAGGCAGGTCTGGAGGTGCAGGCAAGAGACAGCAAAAAGACAGAGTATGTCAATGACCCTGTTTATTCCGGTTCAGCCGGAGGATTTGGCGGAGCGCTGCTAAACGGCTCCGTGAAAGATTCCAAGGTAACAAAGCTTCGTAAGGTCAATGGCATGAACTATACCGGCGGATTTATTGGCCATCTTGGTAAGAGCGGTACGGTAGATTTGGATAATCTGGGCGCATTAGGAGATTTACTGAGCGCAGGCGCAGGAGTGCTGGATATCTTCGGCTCTCATGTGGATAGGTGCAGGGTTTCCGGCGTGACAGAGGGCTTTACCGTACACAGCGACAACACCATAGATAAAAAGGATAAATCAGAAATTGCCGGAGGCTTTACCGGTTATGCAGATTTGGGCAGACTGTCCAAAAATGAAGTGACCGGATTAAAGCAGGTAACGAGTGGACAGATTGCGGGAGGCTTTGCAGGAAAAACGACGTTTGCTTATCTTGCAGATATTAAGCTGGATTCTGAGCTGGTCAAGGGACTTGTGAAAGCTGTGAATCAGATTTTAAAGGCCCTGCAGCTGGATAAGTTGCAGAAGGGCGACGTAATTAAGATTGATTTGGGAATTATCGAGGTTGACGCTTTGTATGACGGAGAGCTGGTATCTTTAAATCTACTGGGACTGGATATTAATGTTGGCCTGGCAAAGGATAAGAGCCTTGCTACCATTTATATCGGCGACAGCAAGATAGAGATCAACTGTTCTGAGGGCGGCACCATTGATGAGGAAAGCCTGAAAAATGAAATCAACATTTCACTGATTAAGGCAAACCGGACAAAAATCGATTCCTGTACGGTGATTGGTGTGGATATCGGCTATGACGTCTACGGCGGCGGCGCAGGAAACCGTGGAAACGGCACAGGCGAATACGGCATTGCCGGAGGCTTTGTAGGCTGGAACAACGAAGGTCTGCTTGAAAATAATAACATGTACTTCGCGGACGTTGTCCGTGGCGCAAAGGATCTGACCGGCCCCTTTACCGGAAAATCAAGCCTGAAATCCAACTGGGAATTTAACGATGTGGCAGGCATTGAAGGCAATGAAAACTATTACCGGATTTATCGGGACGGAGATATCGCCTATGAACAGCTGCTCGGCAAATCAGGCAATGAGCTTCAGAACAATTATGGAACATTGGATCAATGGAAGAATGTTTATACCATCCGCCACATGACGGAAAACAGGGTTGTGAAGTTTACGGATCTGAAGGATGCTGTGATGAGCAGCAATGCAGAAGGAGTAAAAGATTTACTTGCCAATGTTTATCGAGAAGACGGCGCTATGGCGGTGCTTATGAACAATACTCCTACCGATCCTACAGAGCCTGGCGGAGGTCCGGCAGTTCCGGATATCCAGGATCCCTGTAAAGAGCTGATTGAGCTGAGGCTTGAAAAAGTGTGGAAGGGAGATAAGCCGGAGGATCGTCCGAAGGAAGTGGTATTCCAGATTACAAGAAGTTATGAAGTAAAGGGAGAGACAATTACGGATGACAACTTTAACCAGGACGTTATCCTGACTGCAAAAGACGCCATTACAGAGGATGTGTGGGAAAAGATCCTTTCTGGACCAGAGTATACCGCATACCATGTGGGCGAAGATGGAGAGCATTATTATTATACTTATCATATTAGTGAAACTGTGCTGGATGGTTACACGACTGAGATTACATATCCTGAAGGAGACGAATACCACTACAGTATCACAGTTACCAATAAGAAGAACTGGTTTGACCACGTTCTTCCAGAAACAGGCGGCATGGGAGTCACCTGGATTTATGCGGTAGGAATTCTGCTTCTGGCATTTTATGGCATCATGGAGTACAGGAAGAGAAGATGCCAGGATGCAGAATTACTATAAATTCAAAACAAAGGAAAAAGGAGAAACAAAAATGAGAGCTATGAAAAAAGTGACCAAAAGAATGATAGCACTGTTTCTGACTGCTATCATGACACTGGCAATGGCAGCGACGTCCTTTGCCACAATGACAGAGCCGATGCCGGCAGCAGAAACACAAAGAGGAAGCCTGACAGTAAAGGTAAATGCGAGCAATACGTTAAATGGTCAGACAATCAAGCTGTATAAGCTGTTTGATTTGAGCGTTGGTGGTGATAATTATGCGTATGTTGTCAATGACATTTATAAAACTGCGATTGCAACTGCATTAGGGATTCAGGATACATCAACCAGCGAAGAATTATATAACAAACTTGCGGCCTACAAGAATAATCCTGCCGAAATTCAGAAATTTGCAGATGACTTTACAACAGCTGCACTGACAGCAGGCACTAAAGAAACAGCGACTTCTGGAAAATTGGGTGAAGTTACAGAGCATAAGTTTACAGACTTAGACTATGGTTACTATCTGGTATACCAGACAGGAACAAAAGAAATTCAGTCCTCTCTGGTATCTGTAGATAAGGAAAATAAAGAAGTTAATCTGAAGGGCGAGGCTCCCAGCATCGAGAAAACAGCAAATGCAGAAACTGTTGAAATCGGTCAGGTTGTAACCTATACCATCACAGGAACCATTCCGGACACAACAGGCTATGAGTCTTATGTTTATAAAATCAAGGATACCCTGACAAATGGTCTTGATTTTGTAAAAGATGCAGATGGAACAGCAGTGGATGATGTTAATAACTATCCTGTATCTGTAAAGATTGGTGAGGCTGATGCTGCAGTACAGTCCGCTGTTTTAAGCGAAGATAATAACCGTACAATGACCTTAGATCTGTCTGCGTGGATCAAAGGGAACCAGACCAGCAAGGGACGGCAGTTTACCGTTACCTACTATGCAAAAGTAAATAGTAATGCAGTAGTAACAGAGAAGAACAGCGCGTCCTTAGAGTATGGTAACGATCCGCAGAACACAACTACCACAACTCCGTCTGAGGCAGAAACACCAACCTATCCGCTGAATATTAATAAGATAATTAAGGATAGTAAAGAGATGCTGAAAGGCGCAACCTTCCGTTTATATAAAAACGAAGCTGATGCAAAGGCGGCTAATGATAATGCAATCAAAGTAACTAAAGGCACCCCGGAAGGAAGCTATACCGTTGCAGAAGATCAGAACGTAGAAAAGAATATGGATATGGTCACTGCAGGTAGCGCGGTAGATGAGGGATACAACTTACGCCTGAATGGTCTTGCAGCAGGAACTTACTGGTTAGTGGAGACTGCGGCACCGGCAGGCTACAACAAGCTGACAGCTCCGATCAAGGTAACGATTACAAAGAGTGTAGATACAGATGTAAACAACTGGGGATTAAGCAAAGATGATGTATCGGAAACTGATAAGATCATCGACGTCGAGAACAGCACTGGAACTCTTCTTCCTGAGACCGGTGGTATGGGTACCGTTCTCTTCACGGTAGTTGCTGTGGTAATGATTCTGGGCGTAGCAATCAGCTTTATCAGAAGCAGAAAAATTGAAGAGTAATATTTTTTGAAATTCTTTAAAATGGTCCGATACCTTACAAAATTCGTAAGGTATCGGACTAATATGGTATAACAGCAGGGAGAATGAAATGAGCAAGAAACAGGAAAAAAAGAAAAAAAAGAATAGAAAGTTACAGGATGCAATTCGGATTTTAGTTTTGCTGATTGCATTCTCCGTACTGTTATATCCGACGGTCAGTAATTACCTTTATCAAAAAAACCAGTCAAGGGTTATTTCCTCCTATGATGAGGAGGCAGTAAAGCACAGCGGAGAGGAAAATGAAAGGATGCTGGCAGCTGCCAGAGCCTACAATCAGGAAATGCTGAGCAATATTGAGCTTTTGGATCCCTTTGGGCCAGGAAAAAAGGAAGTCAATGAATATTATCAGAGTATTCTGAATGTCAATGGTTCTGGAATGATGGGATATATCCGAATTCCGATTATTAAAGTAGAGCTTCCCATCTACCATGGAACCAGTGAGTCTGTTTTACAGGTAGGGGTAGGACATTTTGAAGGAACCTCTCTTCCTGTTGGAGGAGAAAGCACACATTCCGTTCTCACCGGTCACAGGGGACTTCCCTCCAAGCTTTTGTTTACGGATATGGATAAGCTGAAGGGAGGGGACGTTTTCTATATTAAAATACTGGGAGAAACCTTTGCTTATGAGATTGACCAGATCCTTACAGTGCTGCCGGAGGAAACGGATGCTTTGACCATTGAAGCGGGGAAGGATTATGTGACTCTTGTAACCTGTACTCCCTATGCTGTAAATACACACCGTCTTCTTGTGAGAGGTCATCGAATTCCATATGAGGAGGCTGTGCAGGTAACGGCAGATGTTACGGTAGAGGCGGAGCTGCCCTTCCAGGTAAAGGTGCTGATAGGCGCAAGTGTACTTTTGGTTATAATTTTTGCAGTATCCTGTATCTATGCGGCGGGAAAGAAGAGAAAGAAAGCAGCAGAAGAAGAGATAGAAACCAGGAGGGATGAACATGTTTAATCACAGACAGAATCTGAAAAAGCTTGTATGCGGCTGTCTGCTGATAGTTGGATGTCTGGTTCCGGCTATAAGCGGGCTGGCAGCGGAGGCTGGTTCCATTCAAATATCGTATCATGGCAGGACGGATGATGAGACGGTTGTTTTATCTGATACGCCTTTTGTGCTGTATCATGCAGGAGGCTGGAGCGAGGGAGGCTGGACGTTATCGGAGGATTTTCAGGGGTCAGGAGTGTCGCTGGAGAATCCAGATTCCTCAGAGAGGAAAGAACAGGCGGAAAAGCTTTACGCCTATGCGGTGAAGGAGAAGCTGCAGGGAAGGGAGCAGAAGACAGATAAGGCGGGAATTACAAAATTTGAAAATCTGGAAAAAGGGCTTTATCTGATTGCACAGACCCGGAAAATCAGGAAGGGCGACCTGGAATTTTACTCCTCTCCTTTTCTGGTTTGTATGCCAGGAAATGAAAACGGAGAAGAGGTATGGGAGCTGACCATAGAGCCTAAAAGTGAATGGAACGATATTGGTTCCGGAGGCGGAGATTCTGAAGGAGGCGGTTCTGGAGGTGGCTCCGGCGGCGGTTCTGGAAGCGGTTCCGGAGGCGGAAATCCTGGAGGAGGCTCTGGCGGCGGAACAACAGTTGTACCCGGCGGCGATCCGATTGAAACCAGTCCGGCAGAAGAGAGCGAGCCTCTTCCATCACTGGAAGAAGCAAATGAGATTGCCAAGAATGGAGAAACACCAAAAACGGGAGATACCTCTTTGCTGGAAATCTGGGTTGTTGTGCTTGCAATCAGCGCGGCAATTATAGGACTTTTAGGATGGCTGATTGTGCGCATCAGGATTTCCGAAGACAGAGATACAAGTTATTCTGAGACAGATAAGAAAACAAAGAAGAGATAATTGATTTTGGTATGAAAGACGGGGATGTGTGCGATGCTCCCCGTTTTTTCGTTGGGAGATGATTTGGATATGAATAAGAAGAAAAAAACAAATTTAAAGAAAATGCTGATCTTCCTTTTGGGCAGTTTTGTGTTGCTGTTTTGTATATCGGCTTTTCAGGTAGTAAGGATTTTCAGCAATTTGCAGGAGGAGGAGAAAGAATTTGCTGCTTTATCTGCCTGGAAATCGGAAGCTTATACACCAGAAAATCCTGCAGATCATACAGCGGCAGCAGGAATATCGGGAGATGGGGAAGGGAGAATGTTGGAGGCCTATGAGGCCCTCTATCAGAAAAATCCGGATCTGGCAGGCTGGCTTCGTATTGACAAAACAAAGGTGAACTATCCGGTTATGTTTACGCCAGAGGATCCGGAGTATTATCTGCACCGATCCTTTGATAAGGAAAACTCTGTAAGCGGAGTTCCATTTATTGGAGAAGGCTCTTTTGCAGACAGCACCAATATTATGATATACGGTCATAATATGAAAAATGGAACGATGTTTGCAACGCTTTTGAAGTACGCTCAAAAGGAGTTCTGGAGAGAACATCCGGTGATACAGTTTGATAATTTATATGAAGAAAACATGTATGAAATTATCGGGGCCTTTTACAGTAAGGCATACCTTCAAGAGGAATCGGGAGTTTTTAAATATTATCAATATCCCGATTTAAGTACTCCGGAATTATTTGATGAATATTATGCGCAGGTAAAAAAGGCTTCTTTATATGACACAGGGATAGAAGCTGAGTTCGGAGAACAGCTGCTTACACTGTCAACCTGCAGCTATCATGTCAAAGACGGGCGTTTTGTAGTGGTTGCCAGAAAAATGAGGAATTAGGTCTGGCTGTACAGACAGGCGCTTTCCTCATGGTGCTTTTCTCATGATTTTTTCCAAACCATCGTATATTCTTTTTCCCCTGTAGCTTCCTCCATTCCTTCTGACAGGACGGAAAAGCCCTCTCTGCCATAGAATGCGGCTGCCCGTGAGTTTTTCTGATAAACATTCAGGGAAAGCGTGTCATATTTCTGCTTCGCATAAGTCAAAAGCTGCCTTCCGATTCCGCAGGAACGGCAGTTTTTGGCTACGAAAATTCCGGCAATATAGTTGTCTATCATGCCAAGAAAACCCAGTATCTTTTCGTCTGTAACATAGACAAAAACCTTTGACTGGAGCAAGGCCTTTTGTACCTCGTGAAAATGAGAGCGCCAGTAACCATCCGGTACAAACGGATGCGCATCTTCATTGCCAGAAAGCCATATCTTCATAACCTGTTCAGTATCTGATGTCTGAAATTCTCGAATCACGTTTTTCCTCCTCACATTTATAAGATAGTTTCCAGATGTTTTTTTAATCCGTCGCGATATTTCTTTGTAAGAGCTAAATATTGCTGCTGTTCTTCCGGTGTCCACTCATTCCAGATCCTGTTTTCAATCTCATGGAGAGGACGTATTTTTTCTAATGAAAATTGTTCGCCTTTTTCAGTCAGGCAAAGAATGGTATTTCTGCCTTTCCCCTGTTCCAGATATACGATGTCCTCTTTTTCTAATCTGCGGACAGCAGAATTGATTGTCTGGCGGCTGATACCTGTAAGCTTACTTATCTCGCTTTGCAGACATTTTCCGCCTTTCTCGCAGAGTACATATAAAATATTTTGAACGCTGTCTGAAATACCCATTTTCACAGCTGCTTCATGGTATAAAGCATTAATTTCTCCGGCTAAATAGGTATATTGCTCTCTTTCCAGGTAGTGCATAGCTTCACCTCTTGTCTGATTTCGTACATTATGTATTATATCCGATTTCGTACATAAGTCAATAGCCTTTTTGAATACAGGAGTATTACGCTGGAGTTTATACATTTTTATTTCGCTGAACTTAAGTTTTCATGAATTCAGTTTCTGGATATTTACAGTAAAAATAAATCTTGATATATTGAAAATAGAAAAGCGGCAGGAACGACAGCTGTATTTCAGTGGAGTGTGAAAATGATGCGATAATCGTACATGTTGGGGAGGTCGGATAAAATGAATCGACAATTTATACAAGGTCTGTCTATCGATTGGAGTAAGATTGATTCCCACAGTTATTTACGAGAAATAGAAGCGATCAACCAATTGGAAGAGGTTGTTTTTGAAAAACCCATTACCTTTTTTGTGGGCGAAAATGGCAGCGGAAAATCAACGCTGCTGGAAGCTCTTGCGGTATCCTATGGATTTAATCCGGAAGGCGGCACGAAAAATTATTCTTTTTCAACCTATGATTCCCATTTTCCTATTTTGTTAGGAATACCCGATGCGCAGATTTTATCCTTTGATGGCGGTGCGGTACACGAGTGTGCTTATGAAGATACGGAGAGCTATAAGGTTACGGAAATGTTTATTAACAATCGTCATATTTTATTGAATAAATTGCTCTCGGAGTGAATCTGTAAGCCGGGAGTATTTCAAAAAGAATTTCTTTGATTCTGCAGACCTGGGAAACGATATTATTCGATTGAGAAAATATCGAAAGATTCGGAGGTGAGCTTATGAAATTCGTAGATCAGAACACATTTATCGTTTCATTACTGCTGGGGATCCTTGTAATTTACAAGGTATTATCCATTGATGGCTTTACTGATATCCTGTGGATTATTCTGATGGGGAGTTTAACCATTAAAGGTTTGAGGAGTTCATTTTCAAAGGAGTTACATGAACGGGACATAAGGCAGGCATATCAGAAGAAGGTTTTGTATCAGAATATTTTTGGGAAATTTGCGTATATTGCGCTAGATATTCCGCTGCTTACCATTATTTTAGCTGGAATTATTGCATACGTCAGTCCGGATGCAGCTATGTTCAAAGTGCTGATAGCTGTTTTTCTGGCATTTTCCGCGGGATATGCAGTATGGATCAATCTGTATATTGCAAAGCATAAGAAAAACGCTGTTGAAAGTGGAAATTGGGAGACAGAAAAATTAAATGCAGAGAAGGAAAGGGCCTGGAAGCGTTCGGATTTTTTTCATAATGTTATGTATTTTATTGCGGCTGTATTTCTGATTTTTTATTTCATTTTCGGAGATCCGGTTATTTATATCAATAATTACAAGTTGAAGACAGCGATGACAGAGCTTGAGAAAGATCGGATTACATTGGAGGAAACAGTGCCGTTTGAATGGACCAGAGTATATTCCTTTGGCCCGTATTTCCCTTTAAAGGATATTGAAAGAATCACTGGTTCAAAGAGTCCTGCACTTAATGACAGCGTGACTGAAGAGATGGAGAATTTGATATTTATGAATCATGGCAGAGTGGTTTCCAGTGTATGTAAACGTCCTTCGTCCACAGGATATTCATTAAATCTTGGCGCTAATGCAGTCACAGATTTTTGTAATGGCGACAACTATTCGCAGATGGATTATGGTGATTCCATTGAATTTGAAGTGACTTTGGAAAATGGAATGATCAATCTGACAGCTGTTGAACAGGAGTAAGTTTTTTTAATCAGAGAAGTCAGAAAAAAGGGGGGATAAAATGGAAATGATAATGCTTATGGTGCTGTTCTTTCTAGTATTTGTATTATTTGTTTTCTTTGCTGTCAGAAGCGGCAGAATTCAAAATTTACTAAAAAAATATCCGCAGCTTCCAAAGTATATTGTATTAGGATATACAGTATTTTGCGGGTGCTTTGAATATCCTTTACTGAATCGTCACAGCAGCACTGCCTTGGATTTTTCGAGATTATATTTGTTTTTTGTAAGCTACGGTCTAATCGCTTTTTTATTTTCAAGAATATATGGAATTGCAAAGGAGCGAAAGGTATATGCCTTAACCTTCCTGTTCACGGCAATCGGAATGGTCTGCAGGTATTTCCTGGAATTTGGTGAGGTATCAAATATATATAATTTCACATTTGTAAATATTGTCAGCTATTTATTGATAATTCCAACAGGAACGACAATAGCGTACCATTTTATCGGCAGAGAAATGAGAAAATAGCCGGATCTTTTTTCAGAGGAATGTGCCAGGAAAGAAGAAAAATATGCAGAGCATATGGCGAGCGACGAAATGTAAAATTCCAGTCTGCAGAAGAACGCAGATACACAAAAACGGGAGATTTGGAGGGAGGTCGAGAACGATTAAAAATATAAGAACTTATTTGTATACTTCCATTGGAGCAAGCCTTATTTTTATTTTGACTGCAGTATGGTATATGGAAGGTTCCTTTTATCCCGGGCCTCTGCCAATAGGAATTGTCGCTGGGATTGTTTTGTTGATTCAAATTGCCTTACTGATTCTTTGTATTAGAAATATTTTGACATTTAGATTTCAGTGGATAATTGCTTTGACGATGCTTATGAGTGGTTTTTCTATTCTGGGTACAGGTTTTTTCTTTATTGGCTGGTTCCTGTTTTTTATTGCTTGAAAAATTCAGTTTGTTGAAAATTTAAGAAAAATGCAAGTGGAAGAATGTCTTTTAGTGGATGTTGATTTAAAGCCGAGATGATAATATAAAAAAGAGAAAAGATGATGATGACGAGAAGTAAAGAGAGCAAACATATAATGGAATATATTAAGGTTACGAACGAAAATATTGAAAAAGAGCATATATGTTGTGCGATTTCGAATAGCAATGATATTCAGGTATCTTCAAAAAAAGCATGGTTGTCAGAACGGTTTGAAGATGGTTTAGTCTTTCTCAAAAGTGCAGAAAGAGGAAAGTGTTTTATTGAATATATCCCTGCTGAAAATGCATGGAATCCAATTTCTGCAGATGGATATATGTATATTGATTGTTTATGGGTTGCAGGTTCGTTTAAGGGGCATGGTTATTCATCAGATTTATTAAATGCTTGTATTGAGGACAGTAAAAATAAAGGAAAAAAGGGATTGTGTATTTTAGCAGCGGCAAAGAAAAAACCATTTTTAGCTGACCCTAAATTTCTGAAGTATAAAGGATTTCAAGTTTGCGATGAAGCTGGTAATGGTATTCAATTATGGTATTTTCCGTTTGTAGAAAATACAACATTGCCGCAATTCAAAGAATGTGCAAAACACCCCCATATTGAAGAAATGGGGTATGTTTTGTATTATACAAGTCAATGTCCGTTTAATGCGAAGTATGTTCCTGTAATTGAGGGGATTGCAAAAGAAAAAGCGATACCATTTAAAGCAATTCACTTGCAGAGTAAAGAAGAAGCACAAAATGCTTCGACACCAATCACAACATACGCATTATTTTTAGATGGAAACTATATCACGAATGAACCGATGAATGATAAGCGTTTTTTGAAATTAACGGAGGTACTGATATGATAGGTCTTGCGGTTGCATGTACGATTTTAGGTGGGATAGTGGGAGCATCTCTGGAACCTGTTTCGTTTTCAGTTTCTATTCCCATTGCAATTATGGGCGGCTTTATTATGAAAGAAATCAGAGACAAGAAAGACGAGAAATAAGAGAACCTGGAAGGCAGACGTCCCTCAAGTTTAAGGCGGGAGGAAAATGGGATTAAACAAATTAACTAACCGAATTTATTTTTTAGAACATGATCCCGAGGTGGACAGGCCAGTGTTAGCTTATATCAAAGGCGATAAATTCTCTCTGGCAATTGATGCCGGATATTCGGCTTCTCATGTTCAGGATTTTTACAGAGAGATCGAAGCGGAACAGTTTAACAAACCGGATTTTACTGTGATTACACACTGGCATTATGACCATACCTTTGGGATGCATGCTATCAGCGGAATCAGCGTTGCCCATGATAAAACAAATGAGTTTCTCAAAGGCCAGCAAGAACAGGCAATGGATCCTGGCTATATCGAAATTCTGAAAAGAGAAGATATTCATTTTAGACAAGAGTATTGCGGACAAAATAAATTAAATATTGTACTGTCCGATGTGAGCTTTTCTGATAACATGACATTAGATTTAGGCGGTGTTACAGCCCGGATTTTTCATACGGTTTCCCCGCATTCAGAAGATACTGTTTGCATTTATGTACCGGAAGAAAAAGTTCTGTTTTTAGGGGATTCCACCAGTGAGGATTTCTTTAACAGTGGATATATGGACAGGGACAAACTGCAGGCTTTGATTCAGATGATTCAATCGACGGACTGTGACTGCTGTATACTCAGTCACTGCGAACCTCTCAGAAAGGCGGATTTACTCGATTATTTGTGCTCGATAGAGGTCTGAAAATTTCGGTTTGCTGAGTGGATAAGAGTTATATCCATCGGAATTTGGTGAGGGAGGAATCTATGTGCGTATTTGGAAAGCGATATTTACTGTTTTAACAATAGTCTTTGGTTCCCTTGGACTGATGAATATAATGCCTTATGATATAACATTGCCAATAATGTTTGTTTTTATGGGATTGACGCTCCTGACAAATGCAAAGGAGAGTTATGACGAGGGGGCAAAGAAGGATGCTATGATATTTGCGGGTGTAGCAATTTTTGTCTATGTAGTTACAGCATATAATTTGATAAGCAGATTTGTGTAAATTAGAAGCTGGAGGTGGAAATACATGAATGATAAGATTTCGAAATGGTGCAATGTTATAAGTTTAGTTTTAATTGTGGGTTTTATTATAAAGACCATTTTTGACTATGGGAAATATTCAATCACATTAAAATGAATTGCCGATGGTGTATGAGTTGCTGGACAGATATAAAAGCCAAAAAAGCATTTATGTCTTTCATTCAAGAACGGATATAGACGATTATTTATTAAAAACATTTGGTTGAAAGTTGAATTTAAAGGTGTGGCAGCATGAATATAGACATATCCAAAACCAAAGCGTATTATCATTCCATATCAGAGTCCTCAATGTGTAATTGTAATTATTGCCGCAATTATAGATTGCAGATCAACGATTTCCAATTAAATTGCAGTATGTGATGTAACAGCCTGCTGAGGCTGTGGCATGATACTGTTATTTCCAGCAATCTGTCAAAAGCGGAATCCAGGGAGGGAGAATTTATGAGTTTAAAATTGATAAAAGGAAGTTACCAGTATAAGGAGCCGATTATTACTATGCTCAAAGAATGGAAGGAATATAACGATACCCATGATGTGAATTGTTCGCCATGGGCTATCTTCAAAAATAGCTATGATGATTTTGATTTTTATTTAAGCAATTTGGAAACAAGTGAGCCTAAAGACGGATGGGTTCCGGATTCTACTTTCTTTTGCTTCGATGAACAGCGAGATATCATGGTGGGAGCGGTAAATATCAGGCATTGTTTAAACGATCACCTTTTGTTATGCGGAGGCCATATTGGCGATGGAATCAGACCGTCTGAAAGAAGAAAAGGTTATGCCACTCAAATGATCGGACTTGCCTTAGAAGAATGCAGAAAAATCGGAATCAAAAAAGTATTGATGGTATGCGATAAAGATAATATTGGCTCTGCGAAATCTATTATAAGAAATGGCGGTATATTAGAAAATGAAGTGATAGAGAATGGAAAAATCAAACAGCGATATTGGATTGATTTAGAATGAATGATAACTCGGAAGTTGGATTTATTATGATAGGGGGTACGGAACACATGGATGAAAAAAGGAACTGGCAATCAAAAATTGCAGGGATATTTCTGATACTCCTAGGTTATTTTTTAGGCGGAAATGCCCCAAAAACGGGATATTGTTATGGCGATAGGGTATTCGAATTTTTGGGCTTGCCTGCATGGTCAGAGGGAACGACAGGAACGCATTATCCGGGAATCATTGGTATTTTCATAATAATCGTTGGAATCGGACTGATTACTCCACGGAAAAAGAATATGCGCATTGTTATGTGGATTGCGGTGATTCTGCTTCTGCTTTTGATAAGTCTTCTTTAGCCTGTTCGCTTTCGAAAAATAGAGAAATAAATCTTGATATATTTGGAAATGGAAAAGCAGGGGATGGGAATCCTGACAGAAGGGGGAAGTGTTTGTGACAAGAATCAAAGCTTTGAACCGTTATCAAAAAGCTGTCCTGATCGTTATGGGAGTCATGATTTTGATTTTTACGGTTCTTTATTTCAGGACGATTTCAAGGGTTGGATTTGAATATCAGGATACAATTTTTGTGCCATATCAGGAGAATGGAAGTATGGTATATTCCGGCAAGTTTCAGGGAAAACAGTCTCATTTTACTGTGTCAGAGAAGAAAACCGTTATGTTTCAGTGGGGGGATATGGTATATGGGCCTTATACAGCGAAGGAGGATCCCGCGGCGATTCCAAAGGATGATGAGTTTGCAGAGGGGATGACCGGCGTGGCGCTTTATCAGGGGGAGGATATTCTGTTTCGCGGCGGAGTTTTGAAAACGGAGGACATCTATTGGTTGTATAATGAGGACGGCAGCCTGGAGAATCTCAGGCTTTCCTTTACTGGCAGCGACGGAATTGAGCGAGATGAATATGGAAATGAGATTGATTCTGTGCAGCCGACTGCAGATACGATACTGAAATTGATGGATGGGCCGGAGCTGATGCATAAAGGGGAATGGCTTATGTGGTTTGGCGCTGTCTGTGTCTGCATTCTCAATGGGCTTTCTATTTTGTTTGCAGATGAGCTGTTTCGTTGGAATCTTTCTTTCCAGATTCGCAATGCAGAACATGCGGAGCCGTCTGAAATGCAAATTGCAGGAAGATATATCAGCTGGACGGTTTTGACGATTATGGCCCTGGCGCTTTTTATCATGGGGCTTCAGTAACAGGAATTTTAACAGGCTCAGGAGCGAATCATTCAAAAAGGAGGAAGTGTGATAAATGAAAAAAGGAATTGGAATTATCAGCTGCATCATTGGTATTTTATTGGCTGTGATTGGAGTTGTGATGAAGGTGAAAGGAACCATGGCTGTTTCTATTATTGGAGGGGCAGATGGTCCCACATCTGTTTTTGTTGCAGGAAAATTGAATGGAGATTTGTCTAATGCTCTTATTATTGCAGGAGCGATTGTATTGGGAATTGTTTTGCTTGTGTGCTGGAAGAAAAAGTCTTAAAAGCCTGAAGAAAAGGAGCGGAAAATGAAATTAAAGAACGTACTGATCGTTGTGAAGGATATAGAAAAATCCAGACAGTTTTACCATGACCTGTTCGGTCTTGATTTAATCCTGGATAATGACGGAAATATGATTTTGACGGAGGGACTTGTGCTCCAGGATGAAAAAATCTGGAAGGAGCTTTTGGGGAAGGAGATTCTTCCGGAAAGCAATTCCTGTGAGCTGTATTTTGAGGAACAAAACATAGAAGCATTTGCAGAAAAGCTGGAGAGGCTTTATCCTTCGATTCGATATGTGAATAAACTGGTTGTTCACAGCTGGGGACAGAAGGTCGTTCGTTTTTATGATTTGGATGGAAATCTGATTGAGGTAGGGACTCCAGTGTGATGAAATGGCTTAGGCTGAAAAGACGGCAGGGTGGTTTGCAGGAATCAATCAAAGACTGGTCAGGATCCTGTTGTCTGTGGTATAATGCTTGGTATAAAATCTGCGTAGAATGGAGGAAATTCATATGAGTACGAGAGCAGAATTAAAGGGAAGGGCGAAGAACTGCCTGAGGCAGTATTTTATGCCGGCGCTGCTGGTTTGTATCGTTCAGATGCTTCTGACAGGAACCTTACCGCTTCCAAGAATGGGTGTTTCCCTGAATGTCAATACTGTAGGAAGTGCGATTACAGGGGGCGGAGGCCTTGCAGAAACTCTGGGAGAGGGCGATCTGGGATATATGCTGATGGTGCTGCCTGTGATTTTGATGGGAATGCTGTTTTCCTTTGCCATAGGGACTTTGTATTCCGTATTTGTCGGAAATGTGATTTATGTAGGATCCAGCCGGTATTTTATGGAAAGCAGAGAGTACGGACAGGATCGGGGAATCGGAAAGCTGTTTTACGGATTTAAAAGCGGAGCTTATCTGAATACGGTTTTTACTATGTTTATGATGAACCTGTTTATTTTTCTCTGGTCTCTGCTTCTGGTAGTGCCGGGAATTATCAAATCCTATCAGTATCGGATGGTTCCCTATATTATGGCGGAGAATCCCCAGATGAATTATCGGGACGCACTGGCTCTCAGCAGCCGCATGACAGAAGGCCATAAGCTGGAGCTGTTTATTCTGGAGCTGTCGTTTGTGGGATGGATAATTCTGGGAAGTCTTTTATGCGGAATCGGAGTGATTTTCGTTCAGCCTTATATTAATGCAACCTTTGCAGAGGTCTATGCAGAGATGCGAAAGGCATCAGGAGCAGCGGGACGGGAACTGCCTGGATTTGGCCGTCCTGAGGACGATGCGCCGTATACCTATTATACAATGGAGTGATCCGGTCGGATCACTCCTTGCACCAAGGAGAAAATGATGGTATACTGTCGTGGTGAATTTGATGTAAAGTGCCAATCAGGAAGGAAAAGTCATGACTGAAAACTGTGAATACGCCATCCAGGTACAGGATGTAAGCAAGATATACCGGTTGTATGAAAAGCCGATTGATCGCCTGAAGGAATCCCTGAGTCTGACACATAAAAGCTATCACAGGGATTTTTTTGCCCTCAGCAACATCTCTTTTCAGGTGAAGAAGGGAGAAACCGTGGGCATTATCGGAACCAATGGATCCGGAAAATCTACAATCCTGAAGATTATTACCGGAGTGCTGACTCCTACAACGGGAAATGTTCGGGTAAGCGGAGTGATTTCCGCACTTCTGGAGCTGGGTGCCGGATTCAATATGGACTATACCGGAATTGAAAATGTATATATGAACGGTACGATGATGGGATTTACCCGCAGCCAGATGGATGAAAAGCTGCCGGAGATTCTGGAATTTGCCGATATCGGTGATTTTGTATATCAGCCGGTAAAAACCTATTCCAGCGGTATGTTTGTGCGGCTGGCTTTTGCGCTGGCAATTAATGTAGAACCGGAAATCCTGATCGTAGATGAGGCTCTGTCTGTGGGAGATGTATTTTTCCAGTCCAAGTGTTACCGGCGAATGGAAGAAATCCGAAAGCAGGGAACCACGATCCTTATGGTTACCCACGATATGGGCAGTGTTATTAAGTACTGTGACCGGGTAGTGCTTCTCAATAAGGGACACTATGTGGCAGAAGGCCCGGCCGGAAAAATGGTAGATTTATATAAGAAGATTCTGGCAAACCAGATGGATGCTCTGGAGGAGGAGCTGGCGGAGATGAATGATTTCTCCGGCGGAATGGACGGACAGGAAGTCCTTTCAGAAGACAAAAATCAGGGACTGATGAAGGATAAAATTTCCATAAATCCCAACCGTACAGAGTATGGAAATGGAAAAGCGGAGATTTACGATCTGGGTCTGTTTGATGAACGGGGCAATCTGACCAACCTGCTTCTGAAGGGCGAGTATTTTGAAATCAAGGAACGGATTCGTTTCTTTGATACCATTCAGGCGCCGATCTTTACTTATACGATTAAGGATAAAAAAGGCGCGGATTTGACCGGAACCAATACCATGTTTGAAGGCGCAGATGTAAAGCCGGTAGGGCAGGGAGATGAATATGAAGTAACCTTCCGTCAGAAAATGACGCTTCAGGGCGGGGAGTATCTGCTGAGTATGAGCTGCACTGGTTTTGAACAGGGAGAGCACACCGTATACCACCGGCTCTACGACATTGCCAGTATTACGGTGATTTCCAATAAGAACACAGTAGGCGTCTATGATATGGAGTCTGAGGTGGAAACGGTTTTAAGAAAAGGACAGGAACATGAAAAAAATTGACGATGAGATACAGCTCCTTTTAAAAGAGCACAATGGAAATATCCGAGAGATTCTGGAAGAGAACAGCCGTCTGGATTATCTGTATGCTCTTTCTGAACAGAGAGAGCTTTTGCTGGAGTGGTATGATTTTGACCCTGAGGGAGAGCTTCTTCAGATAGGCGCGGATTACGGAGCCATGACCGGGCTTTTCCGCACCAGTGTGGCTCAGGTAACGGTACTGGATGAGGATGCCAATGCCCTCCGCACTGTGGAATTGCGTTATCCCGGCGCAGCTAACATCCGGTATGAAAATGGTTCGCTTTTTGATTTGAAGGAAGAGCGCGCAGAGGGATTTGACTATGTGGTGTTTGCAGGTACTCTGCAGGCGCCCTATGAAGAACAGCTGCAGGCGGCTAAGGCATTGTTAAAGCCAGACGGGGTTTTGATTGTGGCAGTTCCCAATGCGCTTGGCATGAAATATTTTTCAGGAACAGCAGATGAAGCCAATGCTATGACAAAGGTGCAGCTGGCCCAGCTGCTGCCAGGGGGACGGTTCTATTATCCCATGCCTGATTACCGCACACCGGTCAGCATTTATTCGGATCAGTATCTTCCCAAGAAGGGAGATATGACCAGAGTGACTCCGGCCTATGATTACCCAAGATATCATATGATGGATATGGGACAGAAATTTGATACAGCCTGTGAGGCAGGCCTGTTTGATCTCTATGCCAACTCTTATCTGGTATTCTGGAGCAGCATCCCGGAGCGCCTGGAAAATGGAGAGGATCCGATTTATGTAAAATACAACAAAACCCGAAAGGAAGTTTTCCAGATTAAAACCTGTATCTGCGAGGCTAAGAAAGAGGGAGGCCGCAGACGGTATGTGGAGAAGGCCGCTCTCAGTCTGGCAGGATCTGCTCATATTGATTCCTTCCGAAAAAAAGAGGAGGAGCTGATGCAGCAGCACCGGGTGCTGAAGG